>Ga0265298_10010760_pt1 | contig 10780 bp, 26 predicted proteins | sample AusTroGonzalo_MG_3_FD_193486 | JGI IMG/M metagenome (GOLD analysis project Ga0265298, IMG submission 193486) | Bovine rumen microbial communities from tropical cattle in Woodstock, Queensland, Australia - Gonzalo_01 | ecosystem: Host-associated > Mammals > Digestive system > Stomach > Rumen ...
GATTACCACCATGAAGAAAGCCACCATCAACACCATCCTGTCCCTGATCGCCACCATCGACACCGAGGAAGCCAACGCTGTGCGTGACGAGCTGAACGCTGAGCTGAGCAAGGGTGCGGAGCAGAAGGCTGCGAACGATGCCCTGTACGAAGCTGCGAAGCCCGTGGTGCTGGATGCCCTGCGTGACAGCACTGCGACCATCGGCGAGCTGTACGATGCCGTGAAAGACGAGCTGCCTGAAGGTTTCCCGAAAGGCAAGCTCCAGTATGCGGTCACTCGCCTGTGGGCTGCTGAGATCGAAAAGATCGAGGGCAAGGTGAATACCTACACCCTGAAGGCGTAAGCCTTCTCGCCCATCCCGAAAGGGGTGGGCTTTTCAATGGATCCGAGTTAGTTACCACTAACTGGCCGGCCAGCAAAAACTTAATAATTTTGTAACAATTTTGTGCTTGACTTTTAACATATTATAGTGTATAATTTAGGTACAGAAAGGGAAAGGAAGGTACGAATGATGAGAACGATTTGGTGGGACATGGATGGAACGATTGCGAACCTGTATGCGGTGGAAGACTGGCTCCCGAAACTCCGTGCCGAAGATACCACACCCTACGAGGAAGCTGAGGTGCTGTGGAACATGAGCCAGCTGGCTCGGCTGATGAATCAGGTTCAGCAGCTCGGTTATCGGCTCGGAATTATCAGCTGGACTTCTAAAGGTGGCTCGGAATCCTATAACGATGCGGTAGCTGAAGCCAAGCTGAGCTGGCTGAAACTTCATCTTCATAGCGTGAACTTTGATGAGATCCACATCGTGAGCTACGGAATCCCGAAACAGCTCTTCATGGAAACCGATGATGATATCCTGTTTGATGATGAACTGAAGAACAGGGAAGATTGGGAAGGCGAAGCCTTCGAGCCCGAAATGATGATCAAGGTGCTGAAAGCACTGATTGGAAAGGAATGGTAATATGTACGAAATGTGGCTTGATATCCGTGACCGAATCAATAACAAATTGATTCGCCTTCTTTCTCGGCATTGTTGGTATGATTCCGCCACTTGTCGCTTGTTTGTCAGCAAGATTCCTTATAAAGAATTAGAATACTATAATAATGAGCGAGTTAGTAATCACTAACTCGCGCCGGCCAGCCGAATTTGTACGTACAAAAATGTATACGGTATTCTTCAAAAAAAGTACTTGACTTTTCCCAAAATTATGATATAATTATAGTACAAAAAGGAAGGAGATGAGCGGTATGACGAATGCTCAGTTGGAAACCAAACTGCGGAACAGCTTTATGGAGTGCGTTGCCAAAGCGATTGAGGAACAGTATGATGCGGACGTGCTCCGTGTCGGAGCGAGTGAGTTTGCGATCCCTTGCGTGGATGCCGAAAACAATGATCGGTTTGTCCTCATTCGGGTAAGCATTCCCCGTGGCACTCGCAATGGCGAGGGCGGTTACGATCCCTACGATGGCTATGCGGTCGCCGAAGACTACGCACAGGATTGCGTAGAAAAGGCGGCAAAGAAAGCCGATGCCGAAGCAAAGAAACAGGCAAAAATCGCAAAGGATCAGAAAGCAAGGGAAGAAAAGAAAGCCCTCGCCGATGCCAACAAGAACCTTAAAGAACTGCGGAAAATTAAACTGGAAGGAGCGAAAGAAAATGAAAGAATTTTGGATTGATTTTCAGGGCTATTGCCTTGTTGGTGCGAACACTGCCGAAGAAGCAAAAGAAAAATTTGAAATACACGGGATACATTGTGCCAAACAAGAACCCATATTTGAAATTGAAACCGTTGAAGAGAAAGAGGACTAAGTCCTCTTTTCTTTGATCCCAATAGTTAGTCATATCTAACTCGTGCCGGCCCGCGTTTGTAATAAAATTGTAACAATTAGACCCTTGACATTTTGTACCAACTCGTGTATAATCATAATTGAAAGTTGAAGGAAAACAACCCAAACCGAAAGGAAAAGTTACATGGCAAAGTATCTCTTTATGGATGGCGAAACCGCCGAAACCGCAGTATGTGATGGGCAGTTGGATGTCAAAAATGGTCAGGTCTATGATCTTGGACTGATGGTGGTTGACGAGAATGGTAACGTTTTTGACCAGATTAGCATGGTGAATAAGGATGTATTTTTTGGTATGCCCCAGTCGATGAAGGAAGCATACTACGCAGACAAGCGTCACCAGTATGTTGTGGATATTCTGGCAGGTAAGCACAAGATGGTGGATAGTTGGCAGATGTATCGTATCTTCCGTGAGATGTGCGAGAAACACGATGTAACCGCAGTTGTGGCACATAACGCTTACTTTGATGTGAATACTCTCAACGCCACGATGAGATACCAGACGAAAAGTCGTTGCCGTTGGTTCGTTCCGTGGGGCATGGAAGTAATTGATACGTTGAAACTCGCTCGTGAAACGTTTGGCAAGGATCCCGAGTATGTTACGTGGTGTAAGGAGAATGGTTACATGACGAACCACAGCGTTCCTCGCCCTCGTCTTACTGCGGAAATCCTCTATCGTTACATTACGGGAGATAATAATTACGTAGAAAGTCACACTGGATTGGAAGATGTAACCATTGAAAAGGAAATCTTCAAAGCGTGTCTGGAGAAAATGGGCGAGTAATCGCCCATTTTTTACAATGTCAAATTCGGGCCGGCCAGCCAAAAATTTTTTCAAAAAACTATTGACAAATCCCACAACATAGTATATAATTGTTAGTGTCAGGAGGGGATAAGATGACAAGATCCGCTTACAAGAAGTACGATGAACTCTCAGCATGGGATCTCGACAAGAGAAGTCGCAGATGGACTAACCAAGACTCGCCCCAGAACCGCAAACTCAAGAAGCGGTTGCGGAGACAGGCAAGAAAGAAATTGAAGGAGGTTTTAGTATGAAGGTTTATATGTGTAAGGTGTATGACTGTGAACTCGGTGATTGGGTAGACATTGGCGTATTTTCTACCTGTGCCAAAGCGATGGAAGCAGGCTCATTGTATATCGTTGCCGCAGCGGACGAGGACGTTGAACTGTTAGATTGGGATCATGATGTCAACGTGTATACCGATTGGTATCAGGGTAAGCGTACCTCTGTCTATACCCGAGTAGTAACCGAAACCGAAATAGACCGTAGTCTATAATCGGGCCGGCCCGTCCATTGTATACAGTATTCTTGAAATTTAGTGCTTGACTTCCTATATAATTTCTGCTATAATATAATTGTTCCGAGGGAGAGAAGATGACCCCGTGGTACGAGGTTAGTCAAGGATGGCTTATGAACTGCAGTAAACATACTTCCTACCCAAAGAAAAAAGATTTGAAAAAAGTTTGAAAAAACTCTTGACAAATCCCGAAACCCATGATATAATAAATACGTAAACAGGAGAAGGAAACTCCCCAAACCAGAAAGGATACCACCATGACGAAGGCTATTATGAACTCCATCCTGTCCGTTGTTTCCACCATCGACACTCCCGAAGCCGAGGAAATCCGCAACGCCATCAATGCGGAACTGGCTCGTGGCGAAGCCAAGGCTCAGGCTAATCGGGACATGTACGCTTCCGCTAAGGACGTGATCCTTGATGCCCTGTCTGACACTCCCGTGACGATCGGTGAACTGTTTGACGAGATCAAGGGTGATCTGCCCGAGGGCTTCACCAAGTCCAAGGTTCAGTATGCGGTGACTCGTCTCTTCAAGGACGAGGTCGTCAAGATCGAGGGCAAGGTCAACACCTATACTCGGAAGGCGTAATCCCTTCCAAGGGGGGCACACGATGTGTGCCCCTTATTTCATTTTCATTCATTGTATACAGGATCCACTGGCCGGCCAGATTTCATAATCCCGTAACAATTTCGTTATTGACTTTTCATATTTTATGTGCTATAATAAGTATGTTGAAAGGGGGAATGAAGGATGACCAATCAGGCAAAGGCAAACCTTCACTATCGGTTGACTAACTTACTCACTAACTGCGAGACAGATCGAGAGTTTTGTGAGCGGTTACTGTACGCACGCCAGATCATTGATCGGTGCTTAGAGGACTTTACGGAAGAGGAGATTGACGAGTATGGCGGTATATATGAAGAATGAGTTTGGACAGCAGACAGTCCGCAATTTGCCTTTCTTCAAGGCGATTGGACTTCGGCTCTATGTGTTTGCGAAGTATCCCAAATCTAAACGCCCGATTGTGAGGTTTGTACTGTAAACAGACTTTAGTCTGTTCGCAGGCCGGCCAGCCGATTGTATACAGTATTCTTCAAATTTTATGCTTGACTTTGAGTATAAATTCTGCTATAATAAATAATGTCAGGAGGGGGTAAGAAACCCCAAGAAAAACTTTGAAAAAAGTTTTGAAAAACTCTTGACAAACAGCAAATCCTGTGCTATAATAAGGATGTTGAGAGGGTCAGGTAAGGCGAGCGTGCCACCAACGTGAGGTACCTTGTTGGGGTCTTGCCCATCAGTAAGGTTCAGAAATAACTCATAAAAAAAGTTCTGAAACCTCTCAAAAAACACTTGACATTCTCCACGAAATGTGGTAGAATAAATATGAAAGGTGAAGGACACACCACAAACCAGAAAGGGAAATCGTATGAAGAAACTGTCTCTCGTTGCCATCAAGAATGCTCTGGTTGGTTTCGGCTTTGAGGATGAGGAGATCCTTGCGGAACTGGAGAAGGAGATCACCAAGGGTGAGGTTGCCAAGGCGAAGAACGCCGAAGCCTACGAAGCCCTCCACGATGTGATCGTGAATGCTCTGGGCGATGCTCCTGCGACTTGTGGCGAACTGTATGACGCCATCAAGGACGAACTTCCCGAGGGCGTGACCAAGGGTAAGGTTCAGTACGCCCTGACTCATCTGTGGCAGGATGAGATCGTGAAGATCGAGGGCAAGCCCAACACTTATCGGAAGGCGATCTAATCGCCTTCCGAGGGTCGCAGAAGTCCTTTGGCGGCTTCCCAGTTCTGCGTTAACAAAAAAGAGAAACCGCCCACCACGAGGGTTTCCGAGGGTCTTTCAGTGTGGTTAAACAACATAAGCCTCCTTATCGAGATGTTGGGTAATTGGTAGCCCGCCACATTAGGGATGTGGAGCGTCTGAGTTCGAGTCTCAGCATTTCGACTGTATCAGTCCCCTTCCTTCCTTTCGCCCTCGCAGGAGGGCATTTTTTATTGGAGGCAGTTAGTCACGACTAACTGGCCGGCCAGCCAAACTGTATACAGTATTCTTTCAAAATTATACTTGACATTTCACATAATTTAGATTATAATATATATGAAATCAGGAAAGGAAAGGTAATTGAAATGGCTAAGGTAAGTAAAGCGATTGTAGACAAAGATTTGCGTAATGCGGTGTTTTCTGTGCTGTTTGAAAAAGATGAGGGTCTTGATGCTACCGAATATACTTTTACTAAAATCAATGACCGTCAGTATGGTATTATTTTGGTAGACGCTAATGGTGAACATCGTTATATCCGCATTGGTGCTATCGTCGCCGAGGAACGTGAGGACATGACTGCCGAAGAACTGATGCAGTCTGAAATCGACAAGTACAACGCAGCCCAGGAAGCCAAGGCAGAAAAGGCGAAGAAGAAGGAAGCCAAGATTGCCAAGGATAAGGCACGGCGTGAAGCCGAAGCCAAGGCAAAGGAGAGTGAGGAAGTATGAAACGACTTGACATGACAGAATTAGAAGAGATTGAAAATTCTATTCGTAATCTTATAAGTACCATTAGTTACATGACCAAGACAGAAATTCGCTTTAATGGTGAATTACTACCATATATTCGGATTGATGTAAAAGAACAGGAGGAAGGGAAAATATGAGAACGTGGATGGTAATTCTTCTCATTCTCTCTTGTGTTGACTTCTTCATCACATTCAAGCGAAGCGGTGAAACAGTATTCCGATTTAATCTTTCCTGGATCTTGCGCCTCCTAGCCCTTATCCTCTTTTGTACGAACTACTAACCAGTTGTCCGTACAACTGGCCGGCCCGCACATTTAACACAATCTTAACAATTTTGTAGTTGACTTTTAACACTTTTTATAGTAGAATAATAGTGTCGAAAGGGGATGGAAGTATGAACGATTGGGATGTACTGTTGGAAATGTTGCGGAAGATCCCTCACAAAAGCGTTGTGGTGGACGAGGAACTCAAAACCATTGAAATCTATGACTATGATCGGCACTCGATGATCTTCCTGTTTGATAACGATGGAACCCTGCATGATTGGGAGTAATGAGAAAGAAATGGCTAAGCAGAAGAAAGTCAAGACCTACGCGGAAATTTTCCAGGGACAACGGAAATCTTGGGGTAATATGAACCCCGTGACCCGTGTCATCCCTGACAAGCGTCATAAGAAACCGAAATACAAAGGGAGGGATTGGGAATGACTTGTCCGAACTGTAACGAAGCAGAGTTAGAACTTTATGACTATGAAGATATCCATAACGGAAAAGAACTAAGACAAAAGCAGAACCTTTGGTGTCCCAATTGTCAGTATCATTGTTTGCATAATGTATGGTATAAAGAAATCGACAGGCAGATGATATGGGAGGAGAAATAAAATGAAGTACAGTGAAGCGTGCCCCAAGTGTGGTAGTGAAGAATATGAAATCAATGACTATGGTGATAGCTTTGACCAGTTCGGCGCAGAACAATGGTGGGAATGTACATGCACCCAATGTGAAACTAAATTTCATATGCTTAAAATGTATAAATTGGTAAACGTATCCGTAGAAGAGGGCGAGTTAGTGTAAACTAACTCACGCCGGCCACGAATTGTTAACAGAATTGTAACAATTTTCTTCTTGACATTTCCGCATTTATCGCTTATAATTGATATAGAAAGTGAGGGATGAACGATGAGTAAGAAACAGAAACCGAAATCTTACGTTGAGATCTTCCAGTCTCAACGCAGAGAGTTCCCTCAGGGATACTGCGTAACTCGCATCATCCCTGACAAACGTCACAAGAAACCGAAACATAAAGGAAGGGAGTATGAAGCATGAGTACTTGTAGATGGTGGAGCGACAAATGCCACAAATGCGTCCATCCAGACGCACCGCAAAAGGGAGAATGTGACTGGATTGACGAGTTTTGCCCCTATGACGAACAAATTACCGAGGAGGAAGCAAGAATGTATTGCCCGTATTGTAAAGAACGATTAGAAATGTATGAGCGTCTTATTGACTTCGATGACTGTGAGACTCTCATTGGTGTAGAGCATTACTCTTGTCCGCAGTGTAACCATACTTACTCCCGTGATGTAACTTATGAACTTGTAAAAGAAGGAGCATTGGAAGAATGAAAAGAACTTTCGTGAAGCGTCTTGTATATATTGACAGTTGGGGCCGTCAGTGTATCGGTGGCACTACCTATGACGCAGCCCTTACGGATCACAACATTCTCGGCACGATCCACGAAGTAGGCAAGACTGAATGGATCGGTGAAAACCTTTGGCTCTTGCGGGATGGCGTGCCCTCCTATCGTATCACAGTCCAACCTTTTGTACAGTTAGAAAAGAGTTGGTACGACTTGCTCTTGGATGCGATCCGTCGCATCTGAGACAGGCCGGCCAGTATTTCATAAAATTGTAATAAAATTGTGCTTGACTTGTAATATCTTATATGCTATAATATGTATGTAATAAGAAAGGAGGTCATCAAAGATGACACTGGAATGGACTGTTGAATATACTGTAGATTTCCCTGAAGAAGAACTGGAACACATTTGTGATATACTTCGTCAGGAAGGATACAGCGATAGATACGCAGTTGATCTCATCAGGGAAGTAATAATGGGATTTGAGGATGACGAGTACTACGCTTGGAGTACCAAACAGACCCAGGAAGTTATGAATGAAATCAAACGCCGTATTGGCGGCATCCAGTTGAGTATGTTTGATGATAAGGAGGAACAGTAATATGAAACACATTACAACTTGTAAAGCGATCCGCATGAATGATGACACCATGAGAGCCCTTATGAGTGCCATCACTCTATTGCGGACACTAGATGACGAATTGGAAGCAATTTCAAAGGAAGACGATTATTATAGCGACTTGGAAGTAAATTGCTTTGCCGCAGAGTGTGCCCTTGAGGACTTCATCAATTTATATAATGATTATGCCAAGGGAGAGGGCTAATCCTCTTCTGGCCGGCCAGACTAGCCGGCAGAACTAGCCGGCCAGCCCACAAGACAAACCCCTCCCCATTATCTCATAGATTGCCCCAAAAGTCAAGGGGTAAAATTGTTACAAAAGTATTACATTTCTGTTACGAAAGTATTGCGTCCACGCTTTTGCGTGGACGCCTTTTCTTATAACCCACCCCGTCCTATTGTATACAGTATACAGACGACTGGCCAGCTGGATAAGCTGGGCCTACCGGCCAGCTGCGTCGCAGCAAGCTGGATCAAGGCACCGGCCAGCTAGAAGCTGGATACTGTATACAAGCTGAAAGCTGGACAAGCTGGACTTCCGTCGTCGCCTCGGGAAATCATCCACACCGACCCTGGGTGAGAATGTGGATACTGAGCGACGACTCGCCAACCATACGCCGACGAAAAATCCTATTGCGGAGAGCTGCGGTACGCCCGATGTCATCGGGAGCACCAATACGCTGGAAGATAGGATTTTCCGTCATCGTTGATTTTTTGGATCGACGATCGAACGGCGGCGACTATTTTTCAGAGCGAAGTCAAGTATTTGACTTTTTTCTAAAATTGGGTTATAATATATATGTAAAAGGAAAGGAGCTGGAATCTATGAGACGAGCCTATGTTGTAGTGGGCGAGCAGCTGGACGCTGCGGTACCCGAAGTTTGGTATGGTGTGTGCCACTCAATGGAACGTGCCGACGAACTAGCATACGAAGCTGAAGACAAGGATCCCGCCCATGTATATGTATGGTATGAAGTAGTAGAGGAGGATGATTGATATGGAAACCCGTACTTACTATGTTCCTGCTAATCGTATTGGCCGCCACATTCTCAACTATATTGTTACCCGTGTGAGCTGCTCCATCGGCCAGATCTATCGTGTCACTGATAACCTGGCTGTCCCGATCACCACGACTAAGCGTGATATCTCTAAGATCGAACGCATTCTCCAAATGTATGATTTGATGTAACTTAATATTTGACTTTTAGTCAAAATTATAGTATAATAAAGATGTTCCAAGGGGAACAAAAGAAATTTGTGCTGGGTGGTCAGCCGTAAATGAACCACTGAGTAAAAGGAGTATTTATGAATAAGAACGAAATCCTCAACACTATCCTCGCTGTTCCGGGCGCCCAGATGTGCCGTGCGAACAAGAGCAACTTTGTAGCCATCCCGACCGATGATGGCATCGTAAAGGTATCCGTGGGTACCGCCCAGACTATGGATACCAAGAACCATAAGGCGTTCAACTTTGAAGCCGCTGCCGCAGAATATAAGGCTTGGGAAGCCGAAGCGGCACTGAAGGCTGCTGAACGTGCCAACAAACCCGCCAAAGTGAAGGGCCCCAACCTTGAAGCCGAAGCACGCCGTCAGGCTCTTGACGCTAAGCTTAGTGCTCTCCCCTCCTTCACTGACTATACCGCGACCGACCTTCTGAACGCGTTGGCTGGCCAGGTCGAGGAAAATGTGACCGTCATGGCGGTCGGATCAAGCGCAATGCGCCTGGTAGATCAGGGCGTATTTACGGTCTCGGTTGACGAGAAGAAAAAGAAAAAGAAACATTATACTAAGGCTTGATCCACAGGGGGTAAGAAATTACCCCCCAAATTTTTTATTTGACTTTTTTCTAAATTTATAGTATAATAATTATAGAAAGGGGAGATGAGTATGGAAAAGTTTTGGGCACTGGATTATGTGAACGATGAGACCAACGAATGCGAGCTGGTATATGGTGATCAGTTGTACGCAACAGAAGCTGACGCACAGTTGGCAAGGCTGCGGGCGGACTGTACTAACCAGCTGGAAGTAAACTGGTATACGATCCTGGACCTGGAAGATGATGTATTCGATTGCCCCTTTACCATTGATGACCACCTCCATATTATTTACTGAGCAGCTCGAGGCTGCTCTTTTTTTTATACTGGCCAGATTGTATACAGTATACAGAGGCATCGCCGCGGCAAATTTCTATTATCCATATCAAACGCAACCGCCTTACTATTTCGTATGATTTTTCCTACTAATCTCTTATATCAATACATATTATTTTATGCTCGATAAAATAACCCATACAAATGCCTGTCGCAAGCCATTTTCATGTCGTGTCCCCCTTATCAGACGCAAATGTTATATATATATCAAATGCGTTCGATAAGGGGGACGATGACGGTAGAATGGCTCTGGATAAAGCATGAGTATGGGTTATTTTATGCTCGATAAAGTAATGTGTAGAAGAGCTGGAGAAAGGCCAAAGTTGCGTCGTCTCCCCCTTATCAGACGCAAATGTCATATATATAACAAATGCGTCTGATCCGGGGGATTTTTGGGTCGCCGCCCTATTTTTTTATAGCGAGTCAAATACTTGATTGTAATAGTCAAATACTTGACAGGCCAATTAGTTGAATGCTATAATAGAAAAAAAGAAAAAAATAATTTATTTCAAAAAAAATTTGGTAATAAAAAATATATTAAAAAATGAAAAAAAATAATGAAAAATGTTTGACTTCGTTGAAAAATTGAGGCACTTCCCTCAAATATACCTATTCTCGCTCTCGACCGCCCAACATCCTCTCCGTTCAAGTTAGACCCTCTCGCCCCAAAACTTTTACC
>Ga0265298_10010761_pt1 | contig 10779 bp, 7 predicted proteins | sample AusTroGonzalo_MG_3_FD_193486 | JGI IMG/M metagenome (GOLD analysis project Ga0265298, IMG submission 193486) | Bovine rumen microbial communities from tropical cattle in Woodstock, Queensland, Australia - Gonzalo_01 | ecosystem: Host-associated > Mammals > Digestive system > Stomach > Rumen ...
CTAATGATCCCATTACCCAATCAACTAATGATCTTTGAGAAATGAACTTAAGATAAATATCATTTTCTCTTGGTGCAACATTTTCATAACTATTTTTGAAATTTGCAAATAAATTCTTTAATTCTTGAATATTAGATGCTTGAATTCCAAGTGTTTCTAGATCTTTCTTACATTGTTTTATTTCTTCGTCTTTATCTTGAATATCTGCTAGAACATTTCGATGTTCCAAGGCAGCTTTGATAAATGGACATGTATCAATTTTACACTCTGTTGGTCTTTGTTTAAGATTATCTAGTTGACAGATATATGATTCTAACACTCCTCTTTCTTTTTGTTTTCCTTCAAGAAGAGAATTCTTAGATTCAACTGCTTGTCTTGATTGCATTATTTGTCTTTCTAATGTTTCTTCAAATTCACCTTCAAAGAAATATTGAATGTTAGATTTTGTTACAGTCATCTCTTTTTTCGACAGGTCTGTAAAATATTTCTCGATAAAATCGGTAAAATCTTTAAATTTTGAAATATATCTTCCAACATCTTTTTTATCTTTTAACATAGAACTTACTAGTTGTGCTTCTGGATTATTTCTAATGCTTGTTACTAATTTTTCATTGTCTGCCTCTAACTGTGCAACTTCATCTTGAAGATTTTTAATATCTTCTGGATTTCCTAGTGAGGACATCTCAATCTTCTTTGCATTGATCTTATTAGATTCAGCAGTAATTAATAATTGTTTTTCAGTTGCTTTAGTGTTATTTACTTGAATTTTAGTTTGTAATTCTTGAACTTCATTATCAATTATTTCAGAAAAATCTGAAGCATCATCAAGATGTTCTAATTCTTGTTCAAGTGTTATTTTTATAGATTTATTAACTTCAACATCTGTCGTTTTTTCTCTAATCCTAGATTCCAATGCATCTGCTGAAAGATCACCAATTTCTTCAGCATCTCTTTTAACAGTCGCACTTAATTCTCCTTCTTCTTTCGTTAGTTCAAGGAGGCGAGTTTCTATTGATTCAAGTGAAGTCTCTAAATCTTCTCTTTCTTTCTCCATTATTTCTGGATCTGAATAAGATGAAATTTCACCGCTAGCATTCTTAATTGTATTATCTAAGAATTTAACTTTCTCATTTACAATTTTATAAGTATCCAATATATCATCGATATTTAAGAAATTTCCGATATATTCTTTTCTGCCCTTTGTAGTTAAATTTACAAAGTTTTCAGTATTAGAACCGATCTTTCCAATTTTATAGTAATCTTTAGAAATTCCAAGTTCCTTTTCAATTATTTCTTCACATTTTCTAACTGTTCCATCTGGGTTTAATTCAACCCCATCTTTTTTACAAAATGATTGTGGTGAAGATGAATAGATATGAACAATTTCATACTTATGTCCGTTTACCGAATAGTCTATTTCTTTTCGTCCCTCACAACCATCAATGATAAGTTTCTTTCTATCATCAAATGATTCTTTATATGGATTTAAAGCCGCTAAGATAGTTGACTTACCAGATCCATTTCTTCCTCTTATCATTGTGAACTTTTTGTCATTTACATCAAAATTAATTTCAATTTCATTAGTTTTCATTCCATGCATAATTCCAATGAAATTTACTAATTTTAATCTTGTTATTTTCATTTTCATTCCTCCTTGAAAATAGTATTTCTTTTGTTCATATTAATAATATACAAAAGAAGTGTTTTTTAAAATCAAAAAAATATAAGCATTGCTGCTTACATTTCTTTTCCTTTGTGTTTCTCTTTTCTGGAATATGTTGATCCCTTACCTTTTTTAGGTGGGATACTTCTCGAAGGAAATTTTTGTTGAGCTTCAAAATGATCTTTGTCACGTATAATCACTTTTCCTTCTTTAACAGTTCCATCAACAGAGGTTAATTTTACTTTTCTCTCCATAATTTCCTCCTTATTTTTCTCCTAAATTTCTTCTTCTGTAAATACTACACAGTTACAGAAACCTGAAAAAGCTGTACAAGCGTCGATCGCTAGTAAACCTTTTTCTTCATATGGTACAAAATACTTTTTATCTGAAAATTCAAGAAATCTAAAGTTTGGTCTTTCTTGTTTTCTTGATTTTCTCCATTCGTTTCTTACATGACCATATGAACAATGTCAATGTCCGCATACGACTTGTTTTCCACGAACTTTACTTTTACGGAACATATATTCTTCCATTCCATTTAATCATCTAGCTGAGTTCCAATCCAATTTACTTGCATGACGCCAATCTTCAACTGAACTAGGTATTCAACCATGAACAAAGACATGATGTTTTGTTTCATAGTAATCTACCATGGCTGCTCTTAATTCATCTCATCTCTTATCATAATTATGAAATGCATAAGTCCAGTCCTCTATATCCCAAGGGTCGAGTTTAACATCTTGTAAATTGGCTAATGTTTTTACTGTTCCATTTGATTCATCATGTCTAAGTGGGATTCCTCTTTCGATCATTTCTTCAAATAGATCTTCATGGTTTCCTCTGATTAATATTGCTCTGTCACTCTTATGCAGATCATAGAAAAAATCAAGCATTTCTCTTGATTTATTACCTCTATCCATCATATCCCCACAACAGATAACTATATGTTCTGGATTATTCACTTCAAATCCAGCATGCATTAAAGCATCTATCATCTCGTCATAAAATGAATGAACATCTGCTACTACAAAATATTTTTTCATAAAACCCCTTTCTTTACTAATAACCCACCAATCTGTGGCTAATCCGAAGACTAACCACAGATGCCCCAGGTGGAGCGATAGACGGGAGTTGAACCCGCATCCCCCAGGTCGGAAGTCTGAGAAGTTTGCCGTTAACCTACTACCGCATATTAATAATATAATGTCTATTTTGCAATAAAAAATAAATGACCTCTACGGGATTCGAACCCATAAATGCATGCGTGAAAGGCATGTGTGTTAAACCATTTCACCAAGAGGCCAAATTAAACGCCAACTATAGGGATCGAACCTATACAGCTTACGCTGGACGGTTTAGCAAACCGCTGTGATACCATTACACCAAGTCGGCATATTTTGTGGTTATACCCCTAGAGGGATTTGAACCCACATAAATTAGTTTCTAAGACTAACGCGTCTACCAGTTGCGCCATAGGGATATACAAGTGACTAGTTGGAGGCTCGAACTCCAGACCCCCTGATTAAAAGTCAGGTGCTCTACCAACTGAGCTAACCAATCATGTCGCAGTTTCAAGGAACTCTATCTAGAATTTGAGTTCCTTTACTTTAAAAATAAGAGAATCAACAGACTCTCTGTACAAAAAGACTGCATACTTTCTTTTTTCAATTAAATACAGCCCACCAGACTTTCGTCCTAAGTAGTGTGTAGTATGCCGTTCCAATCGCCCACTACTGCGAAAAACCATTTTATTTCAATGGAGCAGTCAATATTTCACCCGCTGTTTTTTGGTTTGAGAAGCCCAACCTTCTCTGGCAGCACTCTCTGCTGGAGTTCCCTGACTTCTGGTTTTCACAAGTATCAGGTGGTGGACCAGGGCTATTACGCCAGCCACTTTGCGAAATTCATCGCTACATACGCTAAGGCATGCTTTCCCATAAAGGTTTAGTTGGTTTTCCTTCCAATGTTTTAATGAAAAGAAATATAAATAATTATACCCCTTTTCGCATATCAATTTACTCTTAGGTAAATCGAATCTAAACGGCTTTCTTTCATCCGACGTTCCTCTTGCAAGGTCGCATTTTAGTTTCTTTCTGGGGCCTTCCCCCAGTGGGCGTCACCAATTCCCATCTAATTTATTCTAATATAATGTCCACCAGTACTCAAATTCCTTGTGGTATTGATTAGACTTTGTTAAATAATAATCATTTTTGTTGTGTCTAATTCTTCTATTAGATACATTCTTTAAATACTTTGTTGCATTTTCTTTTTGATATGTGTAGAAACCTTTATCCTCATCAAAAGCCCAAGCATGTGGATATCCACTACTTTCATCTGCAACTTTTTTATGACGTCTGTTATCTTCGTGTTTTCTATAATACATATATAACCTCCTCGATATTTACGCCTATATAATTTGTTGTTGAACTAAAACGGTACTACAGAGAATTGAACTCTGATCTTCTGGCTGACAACCAGACATAATAAACCATTATACGATAGCACCATTAAATGGACCGAGATGGAGTTGCACCACCGATGTATCTTACGTAACGGATTTACAGTCCGCCGCCCTCGCTACTAGGCATACCGATCCAAATTATACAGCCACTGATAGATTTGCACTACCGAATCACGGAGTCAAAGTCCGCTGCGTTCGTCTACTTCGCCAAGTGGCTATTTGTCCTTGCGTGGTCCGCATCACTATTATTCACTTATAATTATACTAATTTTATGCGCAATATTATTTAATACTCATATAAGTTTCAAATAGGCTAAGCGTGCAAGGCTCTGTCCCTTTGACCTAGAGCTTCGAAAGTTTTCTAGATACCATTCATTTGTCACATTCTGTTGTTCATCGTTTTTTATCCGAATGCCCGATAAAAAAGTCATTGAACCGGCTATTGTGCACAGCCCTATGGGAAGTGAGGGAATTGAACCCACATACGTGGTGCCACAAACCACTGCTCTACCTTTGAACTAACTTCCCCATATTAAGAAGACAGAGTAGGATTCGGACCTACGACTAACAGGGTTGCGGCCTGCCGTGTTAAACCACTTCACCATCTGCCCATGTGATAAATAGGAATGACTGGAATTGAACCAATATTACTGAATTATCAGTTCAGCGTACTAACCATTATACTACACTCCTATAAATACTCCAAGTGGGAGTCGAACCCACACGACTTGCGCCAAGAGATTTTAAGTCTCTCATGTCTACCTATTTCATCATCGGAGCATATAGTTGGTCCGCTCGGAATTGAACCAAGACCATCCGGTTATGAGCCGGAGGTTCGACCTTCGAACTACAGACCAATATGTTTGTTTTAAAATTAATAAGGTATCAGCTTTCCTACCGCTCCCCCAGTATATCGGAAGAGACAATCTGACCACAATTGCTTCTTTAGATGACAAGTCTAACGTAGTTTAATTAATTTAAAACAATTATTAACTTTTGGCCATTAGTTAATAGATAGCAGAGGAGAGAGTCGAACTCTCAACTTCCGGGTATGAACCAAATGTTTTAGCCAGTTAGACTACCCTGCTATAATAGTTCCTGTAAGGCTTGAACTTACGACTTCCACTTTGTAGGAGTGGCACTCTCCCAACTGAGTTAAGGAACTAAATAAAAACATTCTGAGTAAGAGTCGAACTTACAACCTACGGTTTAGAAGACCGTTGCTCTATCCATTGAGCTACCAGAATAAATAAGTGCGAGACCAGGATCGAACTGGCACCCTCACATTGGCAATGTGAAATACTAACCATTATACGACTCACACAAAAAGATGGAGCTTAGGAGGATCGAACTCCTGGCCTCCTGCGTGCAAAGCAGGCGCTCTCCCAGCTGAGCTAAAGCCCCATGGTGGTTGGAGTTAGAATTGAACTAACGACCTCTGGTGTTTCAGACCAGCGCTCTAACCATAAGTGAGCTACCCAACCAAATCGAGAATCAGGAGTTGATCAAGCTCATCTTCTCTGGAGAGTTCTCGGACCTCACAACGTCTTCACCAGATGGTGTCGAATTTAATTGATCAACGTTTCTACTAGGATTTGAACCTAGGACCCTCTGATTAACAGTCAGATGCTCTAACCAACTGAGCTACAGAAACATATTTTAAAATGGCACCGGTTTAAGGAATCGAACCCCAATATGATGTTTTGGAGACACCTGTTCTACCATTGAACTAAACCGATAAGCATTACAGAGATAGAAGGATTCGAACCCTCATCTTAGGCTTCGTAGACCTGTGTTCTATCCTTTGAACTATACCTCTAAAAATGCTGATTGTAAGAATCGAACTCACAACCTACTGATTACAAGTCAGTTGCTCTACCAGATTGAGCTAAATCAGCAATAAAAAACGGAAACTAAAGGATTCGAACCTATATAAGCACGTTAACAGCGTGCCGTACTAACCATTATACGAAGTTCCCAGTATGTTGTTTGCCTTTACTGATATACAGTGTTTGCTAACTACCAACAACTTGGCGAGAGGTCAGGTACTTCCACCTCTTGTAGCATCCGCAAACGCTACCCCCTATTCCAACGACCATAACTGGACTTGAACCAGCAACCGCTGCAGTGACAGTGCAGTGCTCTAACCAATTGCGCTATATGGCCAGTATAAGACAACTTTTCTTTCAGTATTTTTACCTATGCATGCTCTGGATAGTTGTCAAACCATGACTGTTGCTAACAGTAAGAGCTCCCCTATAAACTTTTCATGCCTAAGCGTATAGGATCAAACCCTCATCTTGAACTCTTGTTTCAAGCGGTGCATTTATGAATGCACAATAAGCTATGCTTTTGTTATAATTGGATGAGCGATAACCAAATATAATACTAAACTAATAAAATTTTGGTTGCAGGGGCTGGGATCGAACCAGCGACCTCGAGGTTATGAGCCTCGCGAGCTACCACTGCTCCACCCTGCAATATAAGCACGTGACGGGGATCGAACCCGTACCCTCAGTTTGGAGGACTGAAATACTAACCATTATACGACACGTACATATTAAATTTTAAAATCAGAGAGGTAGGATTCGAACCTACGACCTTCTGGATCCAAGCCAGACCGTCTACCACTGACCTACTCCCTGATTAAACGCTGCACACAGGATTCGAACCTGCAAGTGTTTTACCACCAACGGTTTTCAAGACCGCGCCCTAACCACCCGGACATGCAGCATATATTAGTGCAGATATGAGTGAGAAAGTTCTCCGCACTAATATTAACACGCCATGTATTTTTTTAATCGAAAGGTGTTTTTTATGCCTTATATTTACGACGATTTTTTCTCACTCTAAATATTTTTATGTATTTTTATTTTTTTGAATTTTTTAATTATTTCTTTTCCTAATATTTCATTATCAATTTCATCATCTAACATACATGTAAAATCAAAATCACAACAAGAATTAAATGCTCCACCACTAAATTCTTTTTTATTATATACCATTATAAATTGTTGTCCATAATCGTCAAAATATATTGGAACTATTTTATTTCGGTAGATAAGCATGTAAGATAAAGATAATGTTTTAGGTTTGTATTTAAAGTTTTTCTTTTCTTTATCTGTGCATTCTCTGATTTCAAACATTTCTTCATCGGAACATATAAATTTTGTACTTCTAAATTCTCTTTGAAGCCCTTCAAACATTCCTTTAAGATATTTCTTATCTAAATAATCAAAACTTCTTTTAATAAAGTTTAGATGATTTTCATGTTCCCATACTATATCATCGAAAGTTGCTTTTTCTTTAGATATACTCATACTCTCACATCCTATAAAATATTGTTATATAAATTTTTAAAATAAAAAATTAATTTTTAGTATTTTTTTATTTTATTAATTTAAATTTATAATTTAAATTAATAAGCAGTATTTTTTAGATATTACAACTATGAGCAAGATAGTGAGTTTGTTGTAACATCTAAAAAGGAGGTGCAATACCAAAATTTAATTTAGGAGGTGCGTATCTTGCTCTAGATCTTTGATCAGTATATGAGTGACAGGACTTGAACCTGCATGCTTTAAGCACTAGCTCCTTAGGCTAGCGTGTCTGCCAATTCCACCACACTCATATGCAGTGCTAAGACTAAGAATTGAACTTAGAACTGATGTTTACGAGGCATCTGTTTTGCCATTTAAACTATCTTAGCACTTAGACTAGACGGAGGAGCCTCTTGTGAGGCAAGTCACATTGTTCTCCTCTATCTTTCTAGCAGGGGCCGTAGGACTCGAACCCACACTTCCCGCTTTGGACACGGTTGCCGAGTTTTGAAGACTCGTGTGCTGCCATTACACCAGACCCCTATGTGAGACATAAAAGGGAGCTAGAACTTTTTAAGTATCTAGCTGCCATTTTTATTTCTTTTCAATTTCTTCTTCTAACTTTTTAACCAGTTTCTTACTATTATATACACCTTGTGATTTATATTTAGTTAAGTCATTTATATCTGCACCAGATTCTGGTTTAAAAAGTTCATATTTATTCTTATTTTCAATTACATAGTAGACATTTATGTTTCCTTTTTTGTCTCTAATCTTGAATAACATTTTTTCACCCATCATCATGAATGGTGAAGTTATTTGAGGAAACTTTTGGAGTCTTGCCATGAAATTTTGAATTAAAATAACTTGTAACTCTTCCATAATTTTATCCTCCTTACAAATATATTTCCTACTCATGTTCAGATTTATTATATATTTGTTAAAAAAGATTTAAAACTACTTTGGACCATCTTTAGTTAATTCAAATCAACCCATTGCACATTCTTTTGAAAGATCTGAAACCCTACGAGATAGTAAACCATCTCCACCAAAGAAATTAGTTTTTCTTCAAATAAGATCTGATGCTTCTCTATTAGCTTCTTGTGAGAATACTGCTCTCATGAATACCATATCTCCATCATAGTCGGCATTTAATGATTTAATATGACCATTTCCTATAATAGTAACGTCTACGAAATCACAATCAACATCTTTGCAACCAGGAACTCCTGGAATTGATGGATAATGTTCATCTTCAAATATGTACATATCTGCATATTGTTCAGGAACCATTGCAGTTGTAGCCCAGAATATCTTTCTAGTTTTTGTAGTTGTACAAACTTTTATTTTACTAGGATATATATTTTGATAGTTAGCAACTGGGTGTCTAGTTACATAAACATGCTTATCTCTGCATATATCTAGTGATGCATTATAAAATAAATCTGTTATAGTGTATGGCCTTTTTACAGTATACTTTCCTTTAATTGCATCTTCCCTTGACTTAAATTCAAATATTTGAAGAACTAGAGATTGCTTTTTATTTGCATTATCTATAAATTCAACTGCAATTGGTGTAAAACGACCATTTGGATTCTTTATAAATGATTTTATCATCTTTTGAATTCTATCAGCATTAAATTGGCCAAGATCAATTCTCTTTAAATTAGGAATTTCTTCTTTAACTAAACTGATAGCTTCTTCAAGTTTATCAACACAATATGATACATAAAATGGATTAAACATTGATAGCAAGTGAGCTAATGGGAAACCACCATATCCAAATGGAACTGGCATATCTTTTGGAGAATTAGCTGAACTATCTTGAGGTGAAGTAATAACTGATGATGAAGACCAGTCAATTGTCTTACCAAGTAAGTGTTTTCTAAGCATTGAGTTCTTTGCAGAACCTTTTAATTCTCCTTCAGCTTTTCCTTTTTCAAATATTAAGTGCTTTCCTGAAATTGGTGATGTCGTTGATAAATATAAATCTTTGATAATATTTTGAATTCTAAGTCTAGTTTCAGATCCAAATATATCAAATGAGAAACCAAGATTCATACCCTGAACTCTTGATATTAATTCCTTATAAAGTTTATTAATTGAATCACCTGCAGATGCATTTACCGAACTTACATCACGATAAAATGGAGGTAATACTAACCATTTTCTTATAAAGAATTCGTCTTTACTTAATGATTTCAAGAATTTAAGTCTTGTCTTCTTATCAATTGAATCGATTTCATTATCAACCAATTCATCAAACCAATTTATCTCATTAAAGTGGTCGTATATAAAGTCAATACCTGTTTCTGCACCTTTAAAATCACTTGGAACTATTTTAATTTTTCCATCAGCAATAACTGCAGATTTTTCTCCAGACATGACTTTTCCAAGAGATCCCATTCTCTTATTTATTAATAACCAAATTAGTGGATGTATATAATTTCCTTTTAAATCAATATACCCAAATATATTTTTACGGTCTTCATCAGTGAAACCAAATAATGTTTCAGAGAATAAACCATCTTCTGTAGGTGTAGTGTCCGAATTAAAAAATATAGGATTAGTAATCTCTGGGCAATGATTTTGTTCAACAAATTTATCTACATTAAAAATATCAAACTTCATCTTACCCCCTACTCTACAACTTCATAAATCTCAAAGTCTTCGTGCACAATGTTATTTAATCCATTGTAGACACGCTTATTTATGATTTTTCTGTTCTTGTAAACTCTGGCAGCAAATTTCAGAACTTGTTTAATAGCATAAACAGCGTCTGTATATTTTTTATATTCCTCAGAGTTTTTGTCATATTTCTTTTTCCCTCGTTCAAGGTTTTTCAAAACTAACATAACTCTCTTAATTGTTTTCATTGTTTTACCTAAACAACTCTTCATTTCTTGATAACGTTCAGATTGAACTGATTGTTGAATATTACTTAAAACGTCTTGGGAAATTTTCCCTCTAAACGCTCCTTTCCCAAATAGGGAATCCATCATATTATTCACTTTTTCAGAGTTGGCTAGTATTTCGTCAAATTGATTATTTTCTATCATACTAAATAAATTATAAATCAAAGCATCCATTGACGGTGAAAATAATTTTTTGACGGAGTCTTCGTTAGGTACTCCTTGAACTAGAATTTCAAATGTAGATGGAAGTCTATCTGGAACTTCAACAGGTTTGCTTTTGATATCATCTAGTGAGTCATTTATGGATCTGAATAAATCAGTAATGTTAACATTTTGTTCCATTTTTCCTCCATATACTTTTGTATTATTTCATATAATTATTTGTTCTTTTGCATTTTTTAACTATAAAAAGTGAGAATT
>Ga0265298_10010762_pt1 | contig 10776 bp, 7 predicted proteins | sample AusTroGonzalo_MG_3_FD_193486 | JGI IMG/M metagenome (GOLD analysis project Ga0265298, IMG submission 193486) | Bovine rumen microbial communities from tropical cattle in Woodstock, Queensland, Australia - Gonzalo_01 | ecosystem: Host-associated > Mammals > Digestive system > Stomach > Rumen ...
CTTATATACTCCACCACGTCCGTGCGCACGTGGTGGAGTATATAAGGTGCGTTTCCACCGGTGAGGAAAGTCTTGAAGTGCGGCATTTTCTCACGCAGGGTGCGCATGTAGCCTTTCACCTCGTAACCCACGCCGCGGATCACACCGGCAGCGATGGCATCGCGTGTGTTCTTGCCGAACAGCGGGATAAGCTCTTTCTCCTCCGGCTCGACGAGCGGCAGCTTCTTGGTCATGCGCTGCAGGATAGTGAAGCGCATCTTGAGGCCCGGTGCAATGTTTCCGCCGATGTACTCGCCCCGGTCCGACACAAAATCGTAGGTGATGGCGGAGCCGGCGTCGATGATAAGAAGGTTTTCCTGCGGGCAGAGGCTTTTCGCTCCCACGGCCGCCGCCAGACGGTCCAGACCCAACGTCTCGGGCGTCTCGTATCGGTTGATAATGGGCACCGGCGTCATGTGATCGAAGAGCACGAAATGCTGCGAGCGACGGTTGAGCGTATTCACGATAGCCGCTTCTATATTGACCACCGAACTGATGATCGAATCCGTGATATCATAGAGGTCGAACAGACGCTCCACATCGGCAGAGGAGAAGGACTTGTAGATGAAATGGTTGATCATCTTGCCCTCATCGGTCATCAACGCCACCTTTGTGCGGCTATTTCCCTGGTCAATACACAGGTTCATAATTCACAATGCACAATTCACAATGCACAAAACATATTACACCATGTTCGTGTAGAGGAAGCGTTTGATGGACTTCTTCGGCGTTTTCTCGAACTCGTGCGGGTATAGCTTGACGATGGAAATCTGCTCGTAAGCCGCCAACTCGGAGTTGACCTGCTTGCGTGCGTCCTCCATGTACTCCTCCAGCTGCTCGCGGGTCATGCCGCTGGCATCCACCTCGTTGTAGTCCGGGCAGACGAGTGCCACCAGACGGTTATCCTCCTGCTGGAGCACCAGCGACTCGAGCACGAACGGCATGTTGTTGATTTTCGCCTCGATCTCCTCGGGGTAGATATTCTGTCCGCTCGGGCCGAGCAGCATCGTCTTGCAACGGCCTTTGATATAAAGGAATCCGTCTTCGTCGAGCTGACCGAGGTCCCCCGTGCGGAGCCATCCGTCCGGGGTGAAGCTCTCCTTGGTGGCCTGCGGGTTCTTGTAGTAACCGGTCATGGTGTTCTCTCCGCGCACCACCACTTCGCCGATGCCTTCGCTGTTCGGGTCCAGAATCTTGATTTCCATAATTCCCGGCAGCGCCTTACCGCAGGAGTAGAGCTTACTGCCCTCGTCATACGGCGTGAAGGCGATGAGCGGTGCACACTCGGTCATACCGTAGCCCACACTCATCGGGAACTTGATGCGATGGAGGAATGCCTCTACCTCGGGGTTCAGCGGTGCGCCGCCGATAATCATCTGGCGGAACTCGCCACCGAAGGCCTCCACGAGCTGCTCGCGGATCTTCGAGCAAACGACCTCGTCGAGGAAGGGCACCTTGAGCACCCAGCTGACGGGTGCTTTTTGTATCTGCGGCACAATCATCTTCTTATAAATCTTCTCGAGGATGAGCGGCACGGAGAGGATGATTGTCGGTTTGATTTCCGCAAAGGCCTTGAGCAGGATTTTGGGAGAAGGCGTACGGCCGATGAGGTATGTGTGTCCGCCGGCGGCGAGACAACACAGAAAATCGAACGCACATCCGTACGCGTGCGCCAACGGCAGAAAAGTGACGTGACGCGCACCGCGGTAGGTCATATGAATATCCATACCGTAGCGGATATTACCCGCCAGACCGTTCAGCGGCATGATAACGCCCTTGCTGAAACCGGTTGTTCCGCTGGTGTAGTTGATGGAAGCTGTCTCGGCGTTGCTGCGCTCGTCGAAATGCACATCCTTCGCCCAATAGCCATTCGGGTGCTTCTCCTTGAACTTGGCAGCGATGGCGTCGTAGTTGATTTTCTTCGGGTTCAGCGCCAGCGTGATCGGATGCCAGTCATTGAGGCTGACGGTCGCCAGCACCTTGGGAATCTGGTCGAGGTCAATGCCCTCCCAGTTGATGTCGCTGATAAAGAGCAGGCGCGAGGCGGAGTGGTTGATAATGTGAATCGCATCGTTGGCCCGGAAATCCTGCAGAATAGGAACGATGATGGCGCCGTAGGTGACGGTAGCGAGATAAACCGCAATCCAGTTACTGTTGTTCTTACCCATCACGGCTATTTTGTCGTTTTTCTTGATGCCCACCTCCTTGAAGAGAATGTGCAGTTTTTCGATGTTAATAGCCAACTGACCGTATGTCAAGCTTACGTTCGTTCCGTAGTCTGTGACTGCCGGCAGCTCCCAGTTTTCACGGAAAGAGCGCTCGAACATCTTGACAAAATTATACTTCTCATCTGTCATCATAAGACACAAAAATCAAAATTGCGTGCAAAGTTACAAATAAAATTGCACATATGCAAATTTACAGAGAGTTTTTTTATAAATTTCGGGATTTTAGTATAACTAAAAGATAGAAATATTTGGAAAGAAAGCAAAGAAGAAGCCGGATGGTATCCGGCGTAAGAAAGAAAAAAAATTGTGCACTCGTAATAAGTACGTTAAACCCACGTTAAACCCTCGACATACCCCCGATGAAGTTAACAAAAGCGGCGATTGGTCAAAATGATCAACAAACGGGGCCAAAAGTGGTATATATTTGCGCCGAATTTACGTTCGCACTTCCGTGCAAACTACAATCTTTTTCGCAAAAAATACTGCTTATATGAGCATAGACGATATTTTTTTGCTAAAAACCTTGCAAATTTGGAAAATTTGTGCTACCTTTGCAGCCGAAATTAAATTAGCGTATTGTGGGCTTATGACAATTGCGATTTTTGGAAATGCCATGAAGAGTGCCACTTTGCATGAAGTGAGGCACATCCTGGAGTTCATGACGGAGAAAGGCGTTCATGTGCTGCTGTCGCAGGAACTGCGGCAGGAACTGGACTTGCGTGAGTACCCGAGTTTTCCGGAGAACTGGGACGGCGAACAGCAGCCGGAGAACGTGTATGGTGAGCCGATTGATTTTGCGCTTTCGGTGGGCGGCGACGGTACCTTCCTGACCAGCGCGGCGGCGATAGGCAACAAGAATATACCTATCCTCGGCGTCAACTGCGGACATCTGGGTTTTCTGGCAGACGTGCAGACACAGGATTTGGATGATATTATGCAGAAGCTGGTTGACGGTCAGTACGCCATCGAGCGTCGCAGCCTGCTGGCGCTGACGATTTTAGACAAGGACGGTCTGGCCCGCGAGGGACTGATTTTATCGCCGAACGCGCTGAACGAGATCGCCATCCTCAAGCAAGGTCTGACGAACATGCTGACCATTGAGACGAAGGTTAACGGCGAGCTGCTGCACACGTATCACTCGGACGGTCTGGTCATCGCCACGCCAACCGGCAGTACGGCCTACAACCTGTCTATCGGCGGTCCGCTGATGGTTCCGCAGAACAGAGGCATCATCCTGACACCTATCGCGCCGCACAGCCTGACCGTCAAGCCGATCGTAATGCCGGACGACTGGAAATTCGACATCCGCGTGAGCAGCCGTTACGACTCATACATGGTGTCGGTGGACGGCCGCAGTCAGAGCCTGAGCACCGACCTGAGCCTGCATATAGAACGTGCGCCGTACACCGTCAAGGTGGTGCAGATCGGCGACAATAGTTTCTTGAAATCACTACGGACTAAACTGAATTGGGGAAGGTAAAATTATGTTATTTAACTTTATAACCTGGGACGTGGACCCGATATTACTGCATTTCGGGGACGGAGGCATACGATGGTACGGTTTGTGCTGGGCCATCGGTCTGTATGTATGCTGGGCGCTGAACGCGCGGATGTACAAAAAAGAGAACTGTCCTGCCGAATGGGCGGATCTGCTGTTCTTCTGGATGGCCGCGGGTGTGATCATCGGTGCTCGTTTGGGCCACTGCTGGTTCTACGAATGGCACCAGTACGGCAAACCCTGGCATTTCTTAGGCTGGGAGTTCATCTATCGCAATCCGTATATCGAGAACCCGCTGCGTCTGCTGCGCGTGTGGGAAGGCGGACTGAGCAGTCACGGCGGTGCGATTGGTCTGATCATCGCAGCCATCCTGCTCAACAAATACAAATACAGCAAGTACCCGCAGTTCGGCACCAGCTGGTTGTGGATCCTTGACCGCGTATGCGTGGGCGTGTGCATCACGGGTGCGCTGATTCGCTTCGGCAACCTGATGAACAGCGAGATTTACGGCGGTCCGACCGACCTGCCGTGGGGTTTCATCTTCGTGCGTGACGGCCAGACGGTTCCCTGCCACCCGACGCAGATCTACGAAATGCTGTACTGCCTTGCGGCCCTGTGCGTAACGCTGCCGATGTACCTCTATACGGAGGCACGCCGCCGCGAGGGACTGCTGCTCGGCGTGTTCCTCGAGATTGTGTTCTTCACGCGCTTTATGCTGGAGTTCATCAAGAACGACCAGGAGGCGTTTGAGGCCGGTCATCTGCTGAACATGGGCCAGCTGCTGAGTATTCCGTTTATCGTGCTGGGTATATACCTTATTATACGCGCGTACAGGAGACCGTTGAGTCCGGTGGTGGACAAACAGCCGGTTTCTCTCGATCCGAAATACAGGAAGAAGAGTTGAAAGAGTTTATGGATAAGAAAGATTTAAGGATAGTCTATTTGGGAACGCCGGAGTTTGCGGTGGCGAGTCTGCAAGCGTTGGTGGAAGGCGGATATAACGTCGTGGCGGTAGTGACGATGCCGGACAAACCGGCGGGTCGCGGCCACCAGATGCAATACTCGGATGTGAAGAAATATGCGCTTTCGGTCGGTCTGCCGGTGCTGCAGCCGGAGAAGTTGAAAGACGAAGCGTTTATCGAAGAGCTGCGCAGTTATCAGGCGGATCTGCAGATTGTGGTGGCGTTCCGCATGCTGCCGGAGGTCGTATGGGCGATGCCGCGTCTGGGCACGTTCAACCTGCACGCGTCGCTGCTGCCGCAGTACCGCGGAGCCGCGCCAATCAACTGGGCGGTGATGAACGGCGACAAAGAGACCGGCGCCACGACCTTCATGCTCAAGCACGAGATTGACACCGGCAACATGATCCTACAGGAGCGCATCGCCATCGGCGAAGACGAGAACGTGGGTTCGGTACACGACCGCCTCATGGCGATGGGTACGGGCCTGGTGACGAGAACGGTGGACCTGATTATCGACTGCGAGAACCAGGGTGTGCCGGTGCCGACCACTCCGCAGCCGGAGATAGCCGAGTTACGCCCCGCACCCAAGATCTTCAAGGAGGACTGCGAGATACGATTTGAAGAGAAGACCGCCGAAGAGGTGCATAACTTCGTGCGTGGCCTCAGTCCCTACCCTGCCGCCTGGGCCAACCTGACCATCCAAGGACAGTATTTTGAAAACGTCAAGATATTTGCCGTGGAGAAATCAGTCCCTTCGCCAACCCTTTCGCATAAGGGGCAGGGAGAGATTATCATCCCGTGCAAGGAAGGCGCCGTACGGATTTTGGAGCTGCAGGTGCCGGGCAAGAAAAGGATGGACGCGAGATCTTTTCTCAATGGGCTGCATTGAGAAAAGATATTTATGATTTGTGATTTATGATTTCAAATTTATGATTTATGATTTGAGATTTTGATTGACTATCTTTCCATCATAGACAAGTACTACGGGGAGCAGCCGGAGTTACGGGAAGTACTGGTGACGCACAGCCGCCAGGTGGCAGACCGTGCGCTGGCTATCGTCGATGCCCATCCGGCGTGGACGGAGCAAGGCCTGGTGGATAGGCAGTTCGTGGAAGAGGCGGCCATGCTGCACGATATTGGGATTATCTTCTGCGATGCGCCGAAGATTCACTGTCACGGCCCGCACAAGTACATCGAGCACGGGTTCTTAGGAGCGGAACTGCTGCGCAGCGAAGGACTGCCCAAACATGCATTGGTGGCGGAGCGTCACACCGGAACAGGCATCACCATCGAACAGGTGGAACGCGAAGAACTGCCTATTCCCGAACGCGACTACTGTCCGCAGTCGCTGGAGGAGAAAATCATCTGCTACGCGGACAAATTCTACAGCAAGAGCCACCTCGGCGAAGAGGTGAGCCTCGACAAAATCAAATACAACATCTGGAAATACGGCCACGAAGGATACCTTCGTTGGCAAGCCTTAACGGAACTTATGGGCGAAGCCGATAGATAGCAGTTCGCGGAACTGCATGCGGGCACGCGTGTCTCCCTTCATGATGACAGAGGAGTCGTAACGCGGGTGCAGCATGAGGCGCGCCGACATAAAGCGGTTAATGATGAAATCGCAGTTGACCTCCAAGTCCAACTCGACGTTATGATAGTTGGTGTACATGTAGAACTTGGACTCCAACGACACCTCACGCACCGGCTTCCATGTATATTCGATGCGGACGGACGAACCGATATTATGCTGGGTTCGTTCCCCTGCCTGCAGTCCGTAGTCGGTCACCCGCACGCGGGCAGTGTCCATGATATGCACCACTTTGTAGGAAAGCGGCGAGACGGAAATACTGAGGTTCTTGACGGGCTTGTAGTCAATACCGAAGGCGGCATTGAAACGGAACGGCGAGAATGGCCCAGACTTGAGCGTGTCGGAATTGGATTTGTAGGTTGGCAGGAGGCGTGTCTCAATCTCTCCGGAGAGGGAGGCGAAGACCTTGGGCACAATGCGCACGTTAGCTTTGGAGTATAGGCGCAGCAGGTCATCGGTCGTGTTGACCTTATGCAGGCTGTCAGCGGAGATGGTGGATGCGCCGATGCGCCATTCGCCGGTGTTCTCCCAGGTGAAGCGTTCGCCGTAGTAGCCTATCTGTCCTTTGGCGATGCCGAGCCCGGCAAAGCTGCTGGACCCGCCTTGATACCAGTTGGGCGAGACGTAGTTCTGCGTCACCTGCAGCATGACGGTAGCTTCCTTACGCCAAGGCGTGCGCATTTCGCGGATCGCCCGCAGTACGTCGTTGCGGTCCTCCTCCGCATCCTTGATCCACGAGCGCTCGACCTCAATCGTCGGCATGCGCGACATAGACTGGAAAGCCAGGTTGGCGTTCATCTGGCGGAGCGAGTCTATCTCCGCCATCTCGCGGGCGATGGAGTCAAGGCGCATCATCTCCGCCAGCGTGAGCGTGTCCACGGTGTCGTTGGCGTGAAGTTCGGCACTCTGCGCCGCGATGAGGTCCAGCAGAAAATCATCGGTGTTATAATCGACCGCGGTCGGCTGCTCATGCAAACGGAAAGTGTCGGGATGCAATCTGATACTATCGTTTTGTGCCGCCAAACGAGTGGCGGCACAAAGGATCAATAATATCAGAATTTCAAATTTCAAATTTATGATTTATGATTTAGACGCCTGTGGCGTTAAGTTTGCCATGGCACTGCTTGTATTTCTTGCCTGAACCGCAAGGGCACGGGTCATTCGGCCGCGGTTTCTTATCCACGTGGATCGGTTCGGGCCGCTGCTGTTCGCGCGTGTCGCGTCCTGCTGCCGCCGCAGCGCCGGAAGCCTGTGCCGCCTGCTGCACCGCATCTTTCTGAGTGCGATAGCGGCTGTAGTCCATACGACGTTGCTGCTGTGCCTGCTGCACGCGGTCGGGTTCCTGCTGGTGGATCTGTCCACGGAGCAGGATGGCGATGGCGCGGCGATTGAGGTTGTCCAGCATGCCCTTGAAGATGTTGAAGGACTCGAGCTTGTAAATCAGAAGCGGGTCTTTCTGCTCATAGGACGCGTTCTGCACGGACTGCTTGAGGTCGTCCAACTGACGGAGGTGCTCTTTCCACTCATCGTCGATGACGTAGAGCAGCATGCGCTTCTCGAACTCCTTGACCACCTCTTTGCAGTGCGTCTCAGCCGCAGCCTTGAGATTGACGGAGATATTATAGACACGTTTGCCGTCCGTGATAGGAATGAGGATATTTTCGTACATCTGGCCCTTGGTCTCATACACCTGCTGGATAACCGGGTCGGCTACGACCATGAGCTTGTCCATACGGCGCTTGAAGCTGTCGAGGGCTGCCTCCGCCAGTTTTTCGCTCAGTTCGGCACGTTTGCCGCGGTTGAACTCCTCTTCGTCGAACGGCAGTTCGATGGCGAAGGTCTGCATGGTCTCGTACTTGAGTCCCTCATAATCGTTGTTCTGGCGGGCTTCGCTGAAGATAGCCTCAGCCGTCTCGTAGATCATGTTAGTGATGTCCACGCCGATACGCTCACCCATCAGGGCGTGACGACGCTTGGCGTAGATGAGGTTACGCTGCTGGTTCATCACATCATCGTACTCGATGAGGCGCTTACGGATACCGAAGTTGTTCTCCTCCACTTTCTTCTGCGCACGCTCGATGGAGTTGGATATCATCGAGTGCTCAATCATCTCGCCCTCCTGGAATCCCATACGGTCCATGACACCGGCGATACGCTCGGAGCCGAACATACGCATGAGGTCATCCTCCAGCGACACATAGAAGACGGAGCTACCCGGGTCACCCTGACGTCCGGAACGTCCGCGCAGCTGTCGGTCCACACGACGCGACTCATGACGCTCTGTACCGATGATAGCCAGACCGCCCGCTTCCTTCACTTCAGGCGTGAGTTTGATATCCGTACCACGACCGGCCATGTTCGTAGCGATGGTCACCACGCCTGCGCGTCCGGCCTCCGCAACGACTTGCGCCTCCTGCTGGTGCAGCTTGGCGTTGAGCACGTTATGGTTGATATGACGCAGACGGAGCATCTTACTGAGCAACTCGGAAATCTCGACCGAGGTCGTACCGACGAGCACCGGACGGCCTTTCTCCACCATGGCTACAATCTCGTCAATGACGGCGTTATATTTCTCACGCTTGGTGCGGTAGATGCGGTCGTTCATATCATCGCGGGCGATGGGTTTGTTGGTCGGGATGACGACTACGTCGAGTTTATAGATATTCCAGAACTCGCCCGCTTCTGTCTCGGCCGTACCGGTCATACCAGCGAGCTTGTGGTACATACGGAAATAGTTCTGCAAGGTGATAGTAGCAAAGGTCTGCGTGGCACCCTCCACCTTGACGTTCTCCTTGGCTTCCACGGCCTGGTGCAGACCATCCGACCAGCGGCGGCCCTCCATGACACGACCGGTCTGCTCATCGACGATCTTGACCTCACCGCCATCGATGATGTAATCCACATCCTTCTCGAAGAGGGTGTAGGCCTTGAGGAGCTGGTGCACGGTGTGCACGCGCTCGGACTTGATGCTGTAGTTGGTGAGGATGTCATCTTTCTTCTGCTGTTTCTGTTCGGCAGGAAGGGTGCTGTTCTCCAAGTCCGCCATCTCCGAACCTACATCCGGCAGGACGAAGAAATTGGGGTCATCGGTCGTGCCGGTGAGGGAGTCAATACCCTTGTCGGTGAGTTCGATGGACTTGTTCTTCTCGTCGATGACGAAATAGAGTTCATCGGTAGCGAGGTGCATGTTCTTCTCGTTCTCCTGGAGGTAGAACTCCTCTGTTTTCTGCAGACGCACTTTGACGCCCGGCTCGGAGAGATATTTGATGAGGGCCTTGGATTTCGGCATACCTTTGTACGAGCGGAAGAGTGCCAGTTCGCCGGCCTCTTTCTCTTTCTCGTCCGCCGAACCCATCTTCGCCTTCGCCTCCGCCAGGAGTTTGGTGGTGAGAGTGGTCTGCTGGCGCACGAGGGACGCTACGCGGTCTTTGTACTCGTCGAACATCTGGTCCTCGCCACGGGGCACCGGACCGGAGATGATAAGCGGCGTACGGGCGTCATCAATGAGGACGGAGTCCACCTCATCGACGATGGCGAAGTTATGGCCGCGCTGCACGAGGTCGAGCGGCGAGGTGGCCATGTTATCACGCAGGTAGTCAAAACCGAACTCGTTGTTGGTACCGAAGGTGATGTCACAGGCATACGCCTTACGACGCTCGTCGCTGTTCGGGCGGTGCTTGTCAATACAATCGACGGTGAGGCCGAGGAACATATAAATCGGTCCGTTCCACTCGGAGTCACGCTTGGCGAGGTAGTCATTGACGGTGACCACGTGCACACCTTCGTGCGTGAGGGCGTTGAGGTACACCGGGAGGGTGGCCACGAGGGTTTTACCTTCACCGGTCGCCATCTCAGCTATCTTACCCTGGTGCAGTACGACACCACCGAAGAGCTGGACGTCATAGTGAATCATGTCCCAGGTGATCTCGTTACCGCCGGCCATCCAGTGATTATGGTAAACGGCCTTCTCGCCTTGTATCTCCACAAAGTCGAAACGGGAGTCGGCAGCGAGGTTCTTATCCATCTCGGTGGCGGTCACCTCAACGGTCTCGTTCTGCGCAAAACGGCGTGCGGTCGATTTGACGATGGCAAAAGCCTCGGGCAGGATTTCGGTGAGTACCTCTTCGTACTTGTCCTTGATCTCCTTCTCCAGTTTGTCCACCTCGTTATAGATTTTCTCACGCTTCTCGATAGGCGTGCCTTCAATGGAGGCTTTGAGTTCGGCGATGCGTGCTTTGCGGTCCGCCACCGCTTCCTGGAGTTTGTCCATGAGTGCGTGGCTGCGCGCGCGTAAGTCGTCATTAGACAGCCCGTCAATCTGTTCGTAGGCTGCCTTGATCTTGTCCACTACCGGCTGAATGGCGCGCATATCTTTCTGCGCCTTGTTGCCGAAGAGTTTGGTAATAATTTCTAAAAAGCTCATATGTCGTTGTTGTATTTGCGGGATTATTGGTCGAT
>Ga0265298_10010763_pt1 | contig 10775 bp, 4 predicted proteins | sample AusTroGonzalo_MG_3_FD_193486 | JGI IMG/M metagenome (GOLD analysis project Ga0265298, IMG submission 193486) | Bovine rumen microbial communities from tropical cattle in Woodstock, Queensland, Australia - Gonzalo_01 | ecosystem: Host-associated > Mammals > Digestive system > Stomach > Rumen ...
GCGCCGCAAGGGCAGCAACTGGTGCGAGCAGAACCTCGTGCGCTGCCGCCGCCTCGTCAAGACGGGGGAGATGACGCCAGCCGGACTCGCTGTCATCCCCGATATCGACCCATCGCACTTCGTCTATGAGGATTGGGTCATCGACGCCATCAAGGCCGACAAGCAGGCATGGGAGAATTATCGTTCCTTTCCTGAGAACTACCGCCGCATCAAAGTGGACCGCATCCAGCATTATTATCATACCAAACGCGAGGACTACGCCTTCAAGACCCTGCGGAAGTTCATCGACGACTGCCACAACGGCAAGATGCAGTCCGGCTGGAGCGATTTCGGAAGGTTAGGATAATAAAATGATAACCATCTGATTATCATGAAATTCAAGAGACAAAGCAATGAAACGCTTGTCTTATTGGCTGCCCATACGTTCAATAGCGTTCTTGCTGGTGTTTGTCGCTTGCTCAGGATTGTCCAGTAAAAGCCTCAGCGAAATAGGTTGCTGGTGGTCTGTCACGCGCTGATTGTTTTGGCAAAAAGAGTATCTTTGCCGAATCAAACATCCAAATATGACCGAACTTGAAGCCATCCAAGTCCGCCACAGCGTGCGGAAATACCTCGACAAGCCCATTGAGGCAGAGAAAATCGAGGCAATACAAGAATGCTTAGCCCTTTGTAACCGCGAAGGCGGTCTGCATTTCCAGTTGGTAACCGACGAACCAAAAGCCTTCCGAAATGGTGTGGACTGGCCGAAATATGGTAAATTCGAGGGAGTCAGCAACTATATTGCCGTAGCGGCACCAAAGGGCAATAGCGGCAGTGAAGTCGCGGGTTATTACGGCGAGAGAGTGGTGCTGCTTTTGCAAACACTTGGCCTCAATTCGTGCTGGGTCGGCGGTACGTTCAAGAAAGTCAAAGAGGCCTATTCCGTGAGACAGGGTGAGGAACTAAAAGCGGTCATCTCTCTCGGATACGGAACTACGCAGGGCACACAACACTCTCAGAAAAAATCGTTTGCCGATGTTGCCCAAGCCCTCGATCCCGTGCCGGAATGGTTCAGGAAAGGTGTGGATGCGGCACTTTTGGCACCTACTGCTGTCAACCAGCAGAAATTCAGGTTCATTCTGCACGATGATAACCGCGTGGAAGCCGTGGCCAGATTCTCACTGATTGGCTATTCGCATCTGGACCTCGGCATCGCCAAATACCACTTTGAGGTTGGTGCAGGAAATAACTTTACTTGGAAATAAGCAGTTTCCGCTGCAAGGGTTTCGTGACCTTTGCGGCGGTATTTAATTTAATTTTATTTTTTGTTTCGAAAAAAATGCGTATTTTTGCCAAATCCCATTGGAACTTAGATCCGAAGTAAATATTATTAATCATTATCAAAAATAGGAGGAACAAAAGAACAATGAAAAGAATGAAATTTTGGGCGCTTGTCGCTACCATCATCTTAAGCGCCGCGACCCTCACCGGCTGCAAGAAAGACAATTTAAACAACAATCAATGGGGCGCAGAGACGCTCACCTTCAAGGTGAATAATTCCTCTGACGCGATTGTTATGAAAATAGTGAAAGGAGGGGATTACTCGATGAAGTATATGTACGACAACCAAGTGACGACCGTCACAGGAACGCTCTCCGACTTTTACATCTGTCCCGTCGAAGTGACCAACAAGCTTTGGAACGATGTTATGGGCTTTAGACCCGAAGGACAGTCCAACAACGGCGACTCATACCCCGTCAGCAATGTGAATTACTACGACATCGTCAAGGAAGGCGGCTTTATCGACAGGCTGAACACGATATGCGCCGACCAGCTGCCAAATGGCAAGCGTTTCGCGCTGCCCACCGAAGCCCAGTGGGAGTATGCAGCCCGCGGCGGACAAATGTCAAAGGACTACAAATATTCCGGATCCAACACATTAGACGAAGTGGCCTGGTACGCCGACAACTCGGACGGCACAACCCACCCCGTCGGCCTGAAGCAACCCAATGAGCTCGGCCTCTACGACATGACCGGCAACGTCTGGGAATGGACCCGCGACAACTTCGTTTACTTCGACAAACTCACGCTCACCCAAGGTTTCAACTACGTTTGCAACGCCGACAACAACTACCGCGTCACCCGCGGCGGCAGCTACGGCACCAAACAAACGGGTCTCGAAACCGCCTACCACACATGGTTGGGAATGCACCAATCCTATCTAAACCGCGGCCTGCGACTCGTCCTCGTGGATGACTTCAACGAAGAAAAACTCGTGGAACCTACTCGGCCCGACAACGTCCTAACCTTCGCTGTGAACAACGGTACAGTCGGCTACTACCTCCCGATGGTTGAAGTGAAGGGCGGCAACTATGAGCTTGTTTACGAGCGCGTCGGCGAACAGAAAATCGTCAGAGGAACGCTTTCCGATTTCTATATGTGCCAAACCGAAACGATGAACTACATCTGGGAAACCGTCATGGGCTCGAAACCACAAGGCCAAACCGAGAGCGAAGGCCTCTATCCCGTTACGATGGTTAACTATGAGGACATCACCAGGAGCGGTGGCTTTCTCGACAGATTGAACACGATGTGCGCTGACCAGTTGCCCCCCGGGATGCGGTTTGCCCTCGCTACTGAGGCCGAATGGCACTACGCTGCCACCGGCGGACGTAAGTCGCATGGCTACATCTACGCTGGTTCAAATACAATAAGCAATGTGGCTTGGTATTCCAACAACGCCGAACATGCCTCCCACTTCGTGGCCTCTAAGCAGCCCAACGAGCTTGGTATCTACGACTTAAGCGGTAACGTCTGGGAATACTGCAACGACTGGTATGCCGATCTGGCCGACCTTCCTGCTGACCAGGGCACCGACTATGCCGGTCCCGTGTCAGGCAATTTTATTGCGGGCTGCGGCGGCTGCTACGACAGCGAGCCTTACACTTGCAAATGTTCCTACCACGGCCGCGAGATTGAACACAACGGCCGCAACGCTACTTTAGGCTTCCGCATCGTTTTGAGACGTATCAACTAAGGTGTAAAAAAAAAATTTATGTCAGCGTTGACCTGTTTCCTGACCAATGTATTATATGCCTGATGTAACAAAATTCAATTTTCAGAAATAAAGGAGGCATTAATTAAGTAGTGAGTAAGAAGAGTCTGATCTGGAAAATACCCTGCGTCGTTGTCGGTGTCATCGTAGGGATAGTGCTGTTACTGCTGATTGCGGTAACGGTCATCCTGGTGACGCCCAAAGCCCGCACGGCTGTCCTGCATAAATGCGTGGAGATAGCCAACGAGCGGACCGACTGGGATGTGGATCTGGGACGGCTCTATCTTTCCCCTTTCCATCATTCTCCGATGATTCTCTATCGCGCCTACAAGGGCACCGAAGACTTGCCGTTACACATTGAAATAGACAGTCTGTTTATCGGTCATCGCGGTCAGGACACGTTAATATACCTGCATGGCTTGCGTCTGCAAGGTAGTATGAAAAAGCCTGGAAGTGGAGAGCCGAAAGATGACTTTCTGGCCCGCATCATCGTGGTGGATCAACTGCTATTGGATCAAACGACTTTCCATTCCGACACCATGATAGACGCGGTAGGTATCGACGTTATTCTGGAACATCTGAATGTTAAAAGTCCTGGACTCAACATCGCTAAAGGGGACTACCCGTTGCACGGCTTGCTGTTGGCGGATGCGTATGTGGGCATTGAACTGCGTGACACCGAGGACGATGATGAGGATACCACCTCTACCCCGATGGCTTTCGATATACAGGATGGTGAGCTGCGCAATGCGCGCTTCGTGCTCAATCCGATGGGATTGGATTTACGTGCCAGCTCCCTGTCCACGAATGCGTTGGTGGATGTGGGGGGCGACCGCTACGATGCCCGTCGCCTGAACATTGGGAATGCTTCGCTTACGCTCGGGACACTGTACCTGCCTTTTGACACCATCTATGGAGATGCGCTGCTGGATCTGAACACCGACCTGATTACTTCGAACCGGTTATACGTGCGCTCCGACGAGTTTGGGGCGAAAGCGGACCTCAAGTCCACAATGCTGAATCTGGAGACGATGCGGGTGGACTTGTCCGGCAATGCCGATTATCGCGGCAACAAGGCAATCTTAAGAGGATTCTATGATATTGATGATGAGGCGTATGACATGCTGGTGAACGTGAAGCAGGTGAATGCAAGTCCATTTCTCGAAGGAGACCACTACGTGGAGTTGGCAGGCGAGATTCATGCGCAAGGCAAAGGGATAGATTATCGTTCCCCCGCGATGAAGTGCAAAGTGGCCATGAACCTGACCAACTGCATCTATGACAATATCGATGTGTCTGGCCTGGTGCTTGACGCTGAACTGGCCAACAAGACAGTGACCGGAAACTTGCATTTGCCGGTTGATATGACGGACAGCGACCTGAAGCTGAAGGCAGAGACGGAGCATCAGTTCTGGGTATCTGATTTTTTGACACCGGAAAAGATGTACGTGGACTACCATACGCAAATGAAGAATGTGCTTGCACATGTGGCAGGAGAGGATTATGATGTCAACTACCTGAACCTTGACTTCACAACGGATACCACCACATCGTTGTATATGGTCACGCAGGGGCTTACCATTGATGCGCAAAGCCCGATGCACGTGCTCCGGCTGGTGGACGATGTGCAACCAGTGCTGGATGTCGTCACAGACACAACGTTTGTGCAGTCCATAGTTTCGTTGCAAGACCTGACACTGTTAGACACGCTCAAACGGGTTTTACCAGACCTGCAAGCGGAAATACAGCTGATGAAAGGGAGTCCCATCCAGGCCATCATCGAAAGGATGGGGTTGGATATCAATGAGGTGACGATGGTGCTGAAATCCGATTCTCTCCAATCAGACCTGGCATTGGACGCTTCCATTCCGTATATTGACCATTCGGACGACAGTACGGGGCTGCGCCTGCCTGCTGCTACGGCGGCGATACGGGTGAACATGACCGAAGGCAAGACCACAGCCTCAGTCACCGCCAACACCCTGATCACCGATGGTGTGATGAGTGTGAACGACCTCTGCACCGATGCGGCGCTACAGTTTAATCTGGAACGGAACGGGCGCGAGCTGAGTGGCACGGGACACCTTGAAATGGACAGCCTCATATACGACGAAATGGATTTTGGAAACCAGACGGCGGACTTCTGGATTACGCCATCGGAGCAGTTTGACAATGCCATTCGGGCAGATTTGCGGTTGGACGATATTCCGCTTGAGTTGGTCAACAACATCTTGAACATGGAAGACATCGACCTTGATGGTATCGTGAAGGTTAAGGCTTCCGCAGACGGTTTGCCTGCACAACTGGACCTCTCCGCAGAAGTGCTCCCGTTAGATGTAACTGTCTATTACAAGCCCTACGAAGTGTTGTTGAATATGGGTGAGATGCCTATTGAGATGAAGCATAACAATTTTGAATTCAATGATTTGCACTTCTATTGCGCCAATGGTTCCTATTTGGCTGTCAACGGTGGATTCGACCTCAATACGATGCGCTTGTCCATGGATTTATCTGCCGACAATTTCTCCCCGTTGACGCTGGAACCGCAAGGCGTTTTACCCGTCTATGGCGACCTGGCCACCGATGTCCGCGGACGGGTGTCCGGACCGCTGGACAGCATTTCCGCTGACGTGGACATTACCATTCTGCACACCACAGACCTCACTTATCCGATAGATGAGAAGAATTTGGCGCAATTCAAACCGTACGGTACGATCAATGCGAAGTATAACACCGTTGACGGGGAACTTAATTTAGGTGGAAGAATTAATGTGGATGAAGGTGTGGTTCGCTATTCGCCCAAATTGTATCCCATGATACCCTTCAATGTGGATTCGGGAAGCTATGTCACCCTCAACGGTCCCTTAGGCCAGACCATCTTGAACCTCTCCGCTTCACAGCAGGTGAAAGCGGATGTGCAATCGGAGGGCGAGGAGACCCGTCGTGTGGTCTTCAATACGGGCGTGCGAGTAAATGGAATACTTGATTCGTTAGGTCTTAACGCCTTGGGCTTCTTCCTTGAAGCACCGGATGACGAGATTATAACGCATGAAATCGCCTCTATGGATGAGGATACACGCGATGGTATAGCGGCAGTGTTGCTGGCTACCGGTATGTATATGGGCGAAAGCAATGAGGCTGCACAAAAGGGTGGATATGCTCTGAACAGCATCATCAATAGCCGTATCAATGCCGCAATGGCTAATTCCAAGTTAGGGAATATCGTAGATGTAGATATCAGTAGCGGACAAACGGAACATGCGTCCGGAAAGACCAATGACATGAATATCGCCATCAGCAAATCCCTGTTCAAGGATAAACTACGCATCACTGTCGGCTCCACCATCTCCGACAACCCGGAGGTCAACAAAACCAATGGATTGCTCAGTCTGATATCCGCAGAATATAAGCTGACCCAATCGGGGAATGTTTTCTTACGTGCGTTCTCACAGCGCGATTATGAAAACATCTTGGAAGGCGAACTCACCAAGTCCGGTATCGGTGTGGGGGCTACCAAGCAATGGAAGCACAATCGGTTCATGCGTTCATTGGGCGATTCTATCACGTGCACACACAACTTTACAACGGATGCGGATGTCACCTATCGTTCCAACAACAGTCTTGGTCCTAACCTTACCCTCACGCATTCAATACGGAACCTTTTGGGACGCGGGGAGACATTTACGATCAAGGGCTATGGGGCATACTATTGGGCGTTGCAAAACCGACAGCCCGGAAATCCAAAATTAACCGACACCTACAAATTTGGCATCGATGCCGCACTCGTCTTCCCTTATTTGCACTGGGCAGGGAACAACAATCCTGAGGGCGACACCCGTTACCGAATAGGGTACAAGTACGAGAATATTGCTGGTGGATACGGTGTCCACAAGTTTTCCGGATCCTTCTCGTATTTCATCCGCTCGTCGGATTATATCACGCATGTCTTCACACCATTCTCGCTTTCTTTAATCAAAGTGAAGGCCGAGTCAAACAATCTGATCAATAATGCAACTGAGCATCCGGAACTCTTCAAAGTGCTTGCCGGAAACGAGTTTGTTCCCTCCATCGGCTATGGGATCACCTATAGCGATTATCGCACCAAACGACCAGTCAACACCATGATTGACATTGAAATCAAAGATGCCAGCAATTTGGTTAATGCTGTCTATTGTCTCTTCGGACGCCCGTGGGGGGAGGTGAACAAAAAGATTGCCCATACACCCTACGACCAGTTCGTCAAGTTGACGGCCGAACTGTGGAACAAGTTCAACATGACAGAACGGGTATGTATCGCAACGCGTGTTTATGCAGGCGCAAATATTCCGCTAGGTAATTCCAATAGTGCTCCATTATCCGAATCCTTCTATGCTGGCGGTCCCAACAGCTTGCGGGCGGCCAAACCATACGCCTACGGACCGGGAAACTTCCATAGCTCCAAGTATAATCAGAACTTCTTCCATGCCGGTGATATCAAGCTCGAAGCAAATTTCGAGCTACGCTTTCCCATCGTATGGAAAATCAATGGTGCTGTTTTCCTCGATGCCGGCAATGTGTGGAACTGGCATAACACTCTCGATGGCCTCAGTGACGAAGAGTCTGCGTTATTGATTGAAACCTTCGGGTTGACTGAAGATCTGCAGGACGGTTTTATCGGAAATCCGAATATCTTGAAGCAGATAGCTCTGGGTACGGGTGCTGGACTCCGCCTCGACATCGACGGACTCGTTGTCCGCCTGGACTTGGGTTTCGGCATTCACGCGCCTTACCAGACTTACAAATATAACAAAGATCTTACACCCGACCTCACACGTCCGATTACCACCTATTATAATATGCCTTCCGTCCTTGATGGTTTGCACCTTAACTTCAGCATTGGATATCCGTTCTGATTTTGCATCATGCCATATAGAAACCTGAAATTATGAAACAATTGTCTCTTTGGTTACCAATACGATCTATAGCGTTCCTGTTCGTGTTTGCCGCTTGTGCGGGAATACTCGGCAAAGGCTTCAGTGAAGTGGGGGGCTGGTGGTCGATTGTCGCTTTGATACTGAATGTCCTGACGATTCTCTTGCTGGTGTTTCTCGCAAAGCGTAATGGGCAATCATACTGGCAACTGATCAACTTTCAAAAAGGCAAGACCACATGGTTACAAATACTGGGTGTCACTTTGTTGCTCTTTGTTGTAGGTATGTCGGGTGCGTATTTGGCAGGCTATCTGTGTTATCGCAACTTTCTATATGTGCCGCCTGTGTTGTTGACTCCGGTACCGAAAATGCTTGCTATCATCAATCTGGTGCTCTTGCCCGTCACCACCGTTTTGGCAGAAGACGGTCTGTATCTCGGATGTGGCGTGAACCAGATCAAAAACAAATACGCGGCTATTTTTGTTCCTGCGTTTTTCTATGCCCTTCAGCATTGTTTCCTTCCAACGTTGCCGGACGGCAAATACATGGTTTATCGTTTTATCGCCATTCTGCCGTTTACAATCTTACTCTGTTGGTATTACTACCGCAAACGCAACCCGTTGCCTGTCATGGTCGGTCACTTTCTGGCCAATCTGCCGGCGGTGATACAGGTGGCGGCGGTTTCTTTTATGGCGGGGGCGCAATAGAGCATGATTTTGAATATAAACATCTGGCAATAAACTGTTTATGAAAAAGACGCAAAATATCCGTTGGACATCCTTAGGGGCGAAAACGAGTGTCGCGATTCTCATCACCGCGGCGCTTCTGATGCTGGCGCTTTCAGCGGTGCAGAGTTATTATGCGCGCAAGGAGATTCGTGCCAATTTGGAACGTAACACGGAACTGGACTTGATTATCAAGGCACAGAAAATCAAGTATTCCCTCGAGGCGGTGGAAGCTGCTCTGCAAAACCACATTGATGATATTGAGCATTCTCTCCCTTATCCTGACTCCTTGTTTTCCGTCACGCGGCGCATCGTGGAGCAGAATCCCGATTTCGACGGATGCTGTATCGCCATGATTCCAGACTATTATCCTGAAAAAGGACGCCTTTTCCAGCCTTGTTCCTATCGCAATGGCAAGACTATCGACACGTATCTGTATGATGTTGAGAAATATGACTACACTAAAATCGCATATTTTTACTATGCAGTGAATAATGACACGGCCTACTGGAGCGAGCCCTATCGCGATCCCGACGATTCCACGGTGACGCTGGTCACTTACAATTTTCCTGTACATGACCCAAGTGGTCGGGTAGTCGCCCTTCTCGGCGTTGATCTCGATGCCGCATGGTTAGGCGATATATTGAACTCCCACGACCGGTTCCCGTCCTCATACGCTCTCCTGCTTTCCGGCAAGGGTAGGCTGATATGCGGTCCGGATGCTGTTGAAGCCAAGTATCAGAAAGCGAAGGATATGGTGGCTATGGTCAACGACTCCACGCTTAAGCGTTCCTTAAGCCATTCCGGAAAGAGTACGATCCTTTCGTTTGTTGATAGGGAGGACGGCCAAAAAGGCTCTGTGTTCTACAACTCTCCTCGATTGATTGCACCCTGGCAGATTGCTATTGTCAACTATGATGACGAGGTGTTTGCTCCTTTGATTGAAAACCGTCGGCGCAATTTGGTGTTGACGTTGGTCGGTTTGCTGATCCTTTCGTTCATCATCATGCGCTCAGCCAAAAGCATATACAAACTTCGGGATGCCAACGCAGAGAAACAGCGCATTGACAGTGAGTTGATGATTGCCAAAAACATTCAGATGAACATGCTGCCCGAGACATATCCGCCTTTCCCCGACCGCAACGACCTTGATATTTATGGCTCGTTGGTGCCGGCCAAGATGGTGGGCGGCGACCTGTATGATTTCTTCATCCGTGATGAGAAACTCTATTTCTGCATCGGTGATGTCAGCGGCAAGAGTGTTCCGGCCGCTCTGGTAATGGCTGTCACGCACTCCCTGTTCCTCAGCATCTCCTCGCACGAGAGCCATCCTGCACGCATCATGCAAGGCATCAACGAAAGTCTGTGTCGTGGCAACGAGTCGAACATGTTCGTCACGTTCTTCATCGGTGTGCTCGACCTGCCTACGGGCATCATGAGATACTGCAATGCCGGACACAATCCTCCATTAATTGTAAAAGGTGACGTGGTTGAGGCACTTCCTGCCAAGGCCAATTTGCCGTTGGGCGTAATGGACGACATGGACTATTTGTTGCAGCAAGTGAATATTGAGCCCGAGACCATGATTGTTCTCTATACTGATGGTCTCACCGAAGCCAAGAACCTGAAACGCCAGCAATTTGGTGCTGAAAGGACCTTTAAAGTCGTGAAAGAGTGCCACGATGCCACGGCAACGCAACTTATAGAAACTGTCATGCAAAAGGTGAATACCTTTGTGGGAGATGCTGAGCCGAGCGACGACCTTACCTTGCTGGCTATCCGCTACACACCGATAATGGAGTCATGGACACTTTCCCGCTCGATAATCCTTGAGAATGATGTCTCCCAAGTTACGGAACTGAACCAGTTTGTACAATCGGTAACGGAGGAATTGCAGCTCGACAAGGCTTTGTCCAGACGAATCAAGCTGGCTGTTGAGGAGGTGGCGGTGAACATCATGAATTACGCATACGTGGCTGATGCCAAAGGCCAGGTTAAAGTGGAGGCCATGGCTAACGACCAACGGTTGCGGTTCATCCTTACCGATTCTGGCCGTGCGTTCGACCCGACAGCCGTTTCTCGTGCCGACACGACGCTCTCGGTGGA
>Ga0265298_10010764_pt1 | contig 10774 bp, 5 predicted proteins | sample AusTroGonzalo_MG_3_FD_193486 | JGI IMG/M metagenome (GOLD analysis project Ga0265298, IMG submission 193486) | Bovine rumen microbial communities from tropical cattle in Woodstock, Queensland, Australia - Gonzalo_01 | ecosystem: Host-associated > Mammals > Digestive system > Stomach > Rumen ...
CATGACATTCGGGGCATTCTTTCTCGCCGATGAACTGGTTGACCCACTTGCGGATAGAGGCGGGAGCCGTTTCGTAGTCAATATTGCGCAGGAAACTCACCACCCCTTCAAAGCGCACTTTCATGGGCGACAGTCCCGACACATCGCGTTTGACATACAGTGGGTCGTTCATGCCGTACAGAATCTTGTCCATCACTTGCTCAGGGATGCTTGAAATTGGGTCGGAGAGCGAGAATTCATATTTTTCGGCAATAGCTTCCAGCTGCTTGAAAATAGGAGTGTTTTTGTAGGCCCCGATAGGAGCGATGCCTCCGGCCTTGATGGACATGGAAGGGTCGGGAATGATGCGCGACATCTCCAACTCCGTAATATAGCCTAGTCCGTTGCACTTGGGACAGGCTCCGTAAGGCGAGTTGAACGAGAAGGTATTGGGCTCTGGTTCCGGATAGGAAATGCCCGTGGTAGGGCACATCAGGAACTTGCTGTAGTTGAAATTCTCACCGCTTTCGTTGTCCAACAGCACAATCACGCCTTTGCCGTGTTTCAAGGCCTGCCGCAGACTGTTCACCAAACGCTGTTTCGAGCTTTCGCGCACCACCAGATGGTCGATTACCAGGTCGATGTCGTGAATCTGGTAGCGGTTGAGCTGCATGTTGAATTCCACGCTTTGAATCACCCCGTCAATACGGCATTTGACATAGCCCTGCTTGCGCACGGTCTCAAACAGCTCTTTGTAATGTCCCTTACGGCCTTTGACTAGAGGAGCCAATAAAGTGATGTCTTTGCCATTGAATTTATTCAGAATGAGATCTATCAGTTCCTTCTCTGAATAGCGCACCATTTTCTCCCCGGTGTTGTATGAATAGGCATCAGCTACCCTTGCGTACAACAAACGTAGGAAATCATACACTTCTGTAATGGTGCCCACCGTAGAACGGGGATTCTTGTTGACGGTCTTCTGTTCAATGGAAATTACTGGGTTCAATCCAGTAATTTTATCCACATCAGGATGCTCCAGATTGCCGATGAACTGGCGGGCGTAAGAGGAGAAAGTCTCCATATAGCGGCGTTGTCCCTCCGCAAAGATGGTGTCGAAAGCCAGCGACGATTTCCCACTGCCGCTCAGTCCCGTGATGACTGTCAGTTTATGCTGTGGAATAGTCAGGGAGATATTCTTCAGATTATTCACCCTTGCTCCGGTGATAACCAGCTCATCTTCCTTGTATTCCTGATTTTTCATTGCGTTCAGATTTAAAGGTGCAAATTTACACAAAATCTGCGAAAATTTTATAAGTAACGTTTTTTTGTATGATAAAATTACTTGTCGAATGGGAACTGACGAAAGTTGTATATGCCATTTAATTGTGAATGCATTGTTTCCTCCCCATCATAAATGACAGCAGTTTTTGTAACCTGATCTCCGAATAGTTTCGACACTTTTTTAATATTATCGAAGAATTTTGCATTGAAAGTCTGTGATGACTTGACTTCATAGAAATGCAAATCATTAGCTACAACTTGCACAAGATCAATTTCTGTTCCTCGGCTGTCTCGATAGAAATAGGAATTAGGCATTTTCCCCTTGTTAAGGCGTGACTTCATAAATTCGGACACCACTAGATTCTCGAAAATGGCACCCCGCAATGGATGTGTCTCTAGTTGTTTTACATTTTCTATACCTAATAGGAAACATAATATGCCTGTATCGTAAAAATAGATTTTAGGTGTTTTTACTAAACGTTTGTTAATGTTTGCATGATACGGTTGTAACTTGAAAATGATGTATGAAGCCTCCATAATACTCATCCATTCACGAAGTGTTGGAACCGAAACTCCCGTCTCATTTGTTAATGCCGACAAATTACACTCTGAGCTGACCCTGCCCGCACAAAGTCGTATAAACAATTGAAACAGAGATAAATTCTTAACGTTAATCAATCGATGAAGATCTCTTTCTATGTAAGTATTGTAATAGTTGAAATACAATCTTTCAGGAAATTGGTCTTGAGAATAGGCTGCCGGATACAATCCTTGGAACAATAATTCAAGGGTCGCCATTTCAGAGACCTTCTCCTTAATCTCCTGAATAGAAAAAGGAAGGAGAGTATATAAATCGGCACGCCCGGCAAGTGATTGTGCTATTTGCTGCAGTAGAGCGAAATTACTGCTTCCCGTGAGTACAAAATGCTTTTCCGGATGATTATCCACCTCTACCTGAATGTAGGAGAACAATTCCGGGAGATAATGTGCCTCATCAATAATTACACCTTTCTTTATTCCGCTAATAAAACCCTGTGGATTGCTGCTGATAATTTCTCTCAATGCGCTTTGTTCAAGGTTAACATAATCATAATCTGGGAAAAGATGTCTACAAAGGGTTGTTTTTCCTGACTGTCTAGGTCCTGTAATCACCGTGACACGATAAAATGGAGAATTCTTTTTTATTGATTCAGAGATTATTCTATCGATATATTTCATATTTATGCAATTTTAAGATTCAACTTTAAATTTGTGCAAATATACAAAAAATATTGATTCACAAATTTGTGGATCACAAACTCATGTTAAAAAAATTGTAGTAAAAACATTTTATGTCCAAAATTTTATGTATTTTTGTCATTGAATTCCGAAATTACATAAAAATGAACCTTCGCTATATCAACAGAGAAATAGAACAAATTATTAATGAATCCGCTGAATATTATTCAGTTATATCTATAACTGGTCCTCGACAATCTGGCAAAAGCACACTATTAGGACATCTTTTTCCGGATTTTAAAGAATACAGCATGAAAGACGTACACATTCGTGAATATGCCCTAAATGACCCTGTTGCTTTTTTACAACAGACCACAGAGGGGATGTTTATTGACGAGATTCAAAAAGCACCTATTCTCATGGAATATATACAAGGCATTGTGGACCATCATCCTGAACGGAAATTCCTGCTGACGGGCAGTTCTAATTTTGAGCTGATGCGTGACCTTTCGGAGTCACTTGCGGGACGTTCGGGGGTATTCGAACTGCTGCCAATGTCTCTGTCGGAAACTGCACCTCAGCGAGAGGGGAAAAGTCTGGACCATCAGATTTTCAACGGTATGTATCCAGCGGTAATCGCAGGCAAAAATACTGCACGTTTTTTCTATCCTTCGTATGTAAAAACCTATTTGGAAAAGGATGTCCGAGACTTGCTGAACATCCAGAACCAGATGCAGTTTCTGCGTTTTATGAAGTTGTGTGCCGCACGTATTGGTTACCTGTTTAATGCCTCAGAACTTGCGGCGGAGGTGGGTGTGGATTCCAAGACCATCACCCGATGGCTGTCGGTGCTTGAGGCCTCGTACATAGTAACACTGCTGCCACCATATTACGAAAACATTTCCAAGCGCTTGGTGAAAAGCCCGAAACTATACTTCAACGACACTGGCTTGGCGTGCTATTTGCTGGACATTGAAAGTCCCCGACAACTTGAACGCGACAAAATGCGCGGAGCATTGTTCGAAAACCTGATAGTGACAGAGGTCATCAAGCATCGTTTCAATCAGGGGAAAGAGGATGGTGTGTTCTTTTACCGTGATTCTAACCAGAATGAGGTTGATATTCTACTCAAGCAGGAGGGCGAAATCATTGCCATAGAGGTGAAATCCTCAATGACTTACCATGCCTCATTTGAGAAAACTTTACGAATCCTTCCCGAATGGATTAAAACCCCAGTTATTCGACGTGCTATTGTCTATGCTGGCGAATTTGAAAATGCGGTTAGTGATATTAAATTACTGAATTATAATAATTTAGATGATTTAATAAAAGAATGATAAAATTTATCTGAACACCTTCCATGACAGTTCTGCCTGCGTGTGCAGCATGGACAGACCGTTTTTGATATGGGCGCCGTGGTCGTGAGCACGGCGCAGAAAAACCGTCTCTTCGGGGTTGTAGATCAGGTCGAAGAGATAATGTTCACTACTGATAGTTGAATAGTCGAGTGGCAGAGATTCTTCTATGTGAGGGAACATGCCCACAGGGGTGGCATTGATCCATAATTTGTGGCTTGCTGAAAGAGTCCGGTTTAAATCAGAATAAGTTATGGTCTGCCCATTACGCCTGTTCCTGGAGACAAAATAAAAGTCGATGTGCAGTCGCCGCAGGGCGTATGCCACCGCTTTCGCCGCACCGCCTGTTCCAAAAACCAAGGCTTTGGAGGGAAGCGTCCACTCCTCTTGCAAACACTGGGCAAAAGCGGGCGCATCGGTGTTATAACCCTTCAAACGGTAGTCCTTCTCAGTAAGTTGACAGTTGATAGTTGACAGTTGATAGTTGACAGTTGACAATTGACAGTTGTCGTTTTTGTCAGTATCTCTCTGTATTTTCACACAATTTACTGCTCCAATTTTCGCAGCGGCTTCATCTAATTCATCCAAATAGGGAATAATGGCTTCCTTGTACGGGATGGTTACATTAAAACCGCACAAATCAGGATGTCGCTCCAGGAATTCTGGCAGCAATTCAATAGAGGGTAGGGGAAAGACTTCATAACGGTAATCCCTCAAGCCTTCTCGCAGGAATTTTTCCTTGAAATACGCCGGGGAGAAGCTGTGTTCAAGGGGATAGCCGATAAGACCGAGAAGTTTCATTTGAGGTTACAGCCGTCAGATTCGTTTTTCTGTTCACTGTCCCCTGAAACCTGTCCCCTGTTTTTCTTCTTCTTCAACCCTTTATAAACCAGATAGACGATGAACAGCACACCCAGTCCCAAAAGCACAAACGACAGTTCGTGGCTGTATTGGTTGATGAGGTCCTGCTGGCCGTGGGCCACATAGCCCAAAATGGCCAGAATGATGTTCCAAGATCCGGAACCCAAAATGGTGTATAGGGTGAAAGCTCCGATGTTCATCTTGGCCAAACCTGCGGGGATGGAAATCAACTGGCGGATACCCGGCACCAAACGGCCGATGAAAGTGGAGGAGTTGCCATGTTCGATAAAGTAGTCCTCGGCTTTTTTCACTTTCTCGCTGTTCAGGAGCAACAGGTGTCCCAATTTGCTGTCGGCAAACCAATAGACGATGGGACGGCCCAGAAAGCGGGACAGGAAATAGTTGATATAGGCTCCGATCAGGGCTCCCAGGGTAGCAATCAGCACCACCAGAACAATGTTGACAAACGGCGATTCGGTGACGTACAGGGTGGCGTTGTCAGGGTTGCAGGCCTGATAAGCTGCCGGCGGCACCACCACTTCCGAAGGGAAGGGGATAAAAGAGCTCTCGATGGTCATCAACAGGGTAACCGTTACGTAATTCAAATGCTGGTTGTACCAATCCACCACACGGATGACAAACGAGCCCTCCGTCTGCTCTTCCGTTGTGACAACAATAGTGCTGTCAGCAGGATTTGTGCTGGAGATGCCGTTGCTGTTCTGCGCATTCATCTGGCAGAAAATCATTAAAAACAAAATGAAAATGCTGAGTTTTTTCATCATGGTTTGTATAGTTCTATTAATTCATTTACTTCGTTGAAAGTTTCCAGAATGGGGTCGATGGCCAGAAATTCCTTGTAGCCGTCGTAATCGATCAGAAGGGCGTTGGACAGGTATTCGCAACCCTTGCTGATTTTCTGGGAAAGGAAATAGAAAGCGGCCAGATAGTAGGCCACTGTAAAAGTGATGGCTGGGTCGGCCTGATGCTGCTCCAGCACCTCGATGGCGTAGTCGTACAGCTCGTTTTCGCAGCAGAAATGCACGAAATAGCGGTAGAAATCCTCTTTGTTCTCCACCTGCTGCATCGTGGTGGTGAAAAACTCCTGCAGTTTGGCCATCTGCTGCGGCTCGTCGTAATAGGACAGCGCCTCGAACAGCAGTTTGAAGCTCTGCGGGTCGTGGGCGATGGCACGCTCAATGGTGAAGCGGGCATCTTCTGTCAGTCCTTGTTCGCGAAACACTGACGCCATGCCTAACAGGGCCTCCCCCTGGGTGGGATTGAGGCTGAGCGCTTTGCGGTAATATACCAGGGCTTCTTCGTAGTTTTCTTGGGAGGCATAGCAGTCGCCCATGCAACAAAGAGAATTAAAGTCTTCGTTATCAATGTTATATGCCGCTTGATAATGTTCCAAAGCTTTGCCGATTTCCGACAATTCGTAATAGCAGTTGCCCATGTTGAAATGGGCGGAGGGCGTGTTATCGTCGATGCTCAGCACATATTGGTAGGCATCGATGGCCTTTTCGTACTCCTTGAGCCAACTATATGACAGCGCCAGTCCGAACCAGCAGCCAGGAAACATAGGAAATTCCTCGGTCAGCTTTTCATAGAAAGCGATGCCGTCCTCATATTGCTGGTTTTCTTCCAGCAGGAAAGAAAAAGTGAAGAGCTGGTCATCGAAGACCTCGTCCTCTTGCAGGGCGAAAATGGCATGTTTCAGGGCGTGGGGAATGTCTCTTTTTTTGAGGAATTCGTAGGCCATCAGGAAATGCACCTCGGGATCGTCATGGTCCAGATCCAAAGCTTTTTTCAGCAGTTTGATGGAGTCGGTGTTGCGGCCGGTCATACGGGCTAGCATCACTTTCTCGAGATACAGCTCAGGAGTAGGAGGGAAGGTGCTTTCGATGACCTCCAGTTCCTGTTCGGCCTTGTCGAACTCCATCTCCAGAATCATCTTCTTCACACGTAAGATTCTGAAAAAAGAATCAGAAGGATACATACGGATGGCGTACTCGATGGCTTCGGAAGCCATGGGTACATCCATCTGTCGCATCAGCTCATCGATGATAATCTCCATCTCTTCCGAGTCAAAAAAGACGGAAGTGCCGGATTCTACCATCGACTTAAAGCGCTCCGCTAACTCTTTCGCTTCTTTTTCTTCTGCTTCAAAATCTTCCATATCAACAACTTAGCTATTGAAACTACTTCCAAAAATTTAGGGGCGCAAAAGTACAAAAAAATATTGAATTGTAAGAGGAAGGAAAATAAATGTTTGAAGTTAAATTTTATAAAAAATGATTAGCAATGATATTATATTTGTTTTTTTTTAGTAGTTTTGCAAGATGAAGTTTAGAAAGAGCTGTAAAATATTGTAAAACTTTATAAAACAACTAAATACAATTATTATGAAGAAAATTTTATTCTTTTTCGCTGCTCTGCTGATGGGAGTATCAGCATGGGCCCAAAACAATCCGCCTGCTGATGTGACAGCCACCGCTTTGTCTTCAACGAAGGTGAAAGTGACATGGAATACGCCAGTGGGCACTACCCAACCCACACGTCTGAATCTGTTTGACCAATCCCAGATGGTGACCCATCCTGGTGCTGGTGCAAACGGTGCTGATGTGAGTGCATGTTATGGCGGACAAAATACATGGGGAGAAAACGTTGATGCTATTTCCAGATATTGGGTTGCCGATGATTTTACGTTGGCAAGTGCTGCCCAAATCCGTGAGATAGAGTTTTACACTTATCAGACAGGTAGTACTACAACTTCTACAATTACAGGATGTTATGTCAGTATTTACGATACGCAACCTCTTGATTCCACTGCGGTCCCAGTATGGACAAGCGATACGGTCAGTTGCATGACTTCCACGTCTTGGACAGGGATTTACCGTACTTCAGCAACCGCTATGACAGATGCCACAAGACCTATTATGCGTGTGGTTGCTGGTATCAATACTACACTTACTGCTGGAACATACTGGGTATCGGTTGGTTTTACAGGAAGCCTTACATCAGGCCCCTGGGCTCCGCCAGTTGCCATTTTAGGTCAAGTGAGTACAGGTAATGCCATTCATTATCTAGTAGATGAAGGTACTTGGGGCCCTTGGGCAGATGGCGCATCTTTAGAACAAATGGGTATGCCTTTTATTGTCCGCGGTGAGTTCGTGTCGGAAAATCTGAGAGGATTCAATGTGTATAAGGATAACGAACAGATTAACAGTGACTTGATAGAAGGTTTCTATTTTGTAGATGATTCCTTGATGGAAGAAACTGAGTATTGCTATACCGTGGAGGCTGTTTATACCACGGGCAGTGCCATGTCAGAAAGCGTATGTGCCACCACTCTTTACAACCCTTGCCGTATTGTAAGCATGCCTTATAGTGAAAGTTTCGATACCTACGGGACTGGCTATAGTGGCTATCCCAATGTGGCATACCCTACATGCTGGTCCAAATATAATGGAGCAAATACAACGTCAACTCTTACCTTGAGTTATCCCTACATAACTACAACAAACCATTCCGCACCAGGATCTTTATATATGTATGCGGGAACTAACTATTATGTCATGGCAATCACACCGTTGATAGATTCCGATTTTATAGCCATCAACACTTTGCGAACTACAATGATGTTGTACAAATCATCCGCAGCTTATAATGTGGTGATAGGTACCATTGTTGACCCAAATGATCCAAGTACTTTTGAGCCATATGACACACTATCGCCAACCGCAACTTCCACATGGCAACCTTTCACTGTTGATTTCAACAATTACACGGGCAATGCGCATTATATTGCTTTGCGTTCAGGTAGTGGTTCTGCCACCAACACTATATATGTTGATGATTTTACACTGGATTTCTTACCCACCTGTGAGGCACCTATCAGCGTGACAGCCAGTCCGACAAGCAACAGTATTGTGGTTTCGTGGACACCGTCTTCACTCACCCCAGCCTCTTCTTGGGATATTGAATACCAGATGGATGGAGATGACTACTGGCTGGATGCAAACAACCTGACAACCACTTCATATACCATTGATAATTTGGAAGCCAATACCAGCTACACTTTCACCTTCAGGGTCAAATCAAATTGTGAAAATGGTGATGAAAGCGCATGGAGAGAACAAACCATCACCATTAGAACAAACTGTACGTCTGTTACAGAATTCCCCTACACCGAAAGTTTTGACACGTACGGTACCACTGCATACGTTTCGTATCCCACTTGCTGGTCAAAAATAAATACTACCACTGCTACCTCAACTATCACACAAAGTTATCCATACATTTCCTCTACAAATCACTCCGCACCGGGTTCATTGTATTTTTATACCACAAGCACTTACGACGCATACGCTGTCACACCTTATTTGGATGTCGATATGAGCAGCTTGCAAGTGGATTATAAGTTGAGGAAAACATCGGCAAGTTATAAATTGGTGATAGGTGTAATTAATAATCCCATGGATCCGAGTACCTTTGTACCGATAGACACTCTTAGCCCCAGTGCCACCAGTACTTGGGAATCTTTCACCACTACTTTTGAATCTTACGCAGGTGATGGACACTATATTGCCTTTGCTTCCAATACAGGTGCTTCCAATTATATGTATTTGGATGATGTGGTGATAGGACCTGTCCAGACTTGTTTTGCCCCGACAACCATCAGTCTGGGAGAAGCCACAACCAGTACAGCTACAGTAGTTTGGAATTCAACAGATGAAATGGCTTCCTACGATTTGCGTTATCGTATGGTGGGAGAAGAAACCTGGATTGTAGTTCCTAGTATCAGCGATACCACTTATTTGTTGGAGAATCTGAATTCATCCAGCCGTTATGAGCTTCAGATACAGACTATCTGTACAGATGCCGTGAGCTATTGGAGTGAGGTTTTCAACTTCCAAACAATGTGTTCACCGGTGGTAGAATTGCCTTATATTGAGGGTTTCGAAGACTATGGTTATAGTGCCTCAGGTAGTGAATATCCCACCTGTTGGAGTCGTCCGTTGGCCTTTAACTCATCAACGACCACAGCTCCATTCTGTAATTCCTCACAACATAAAACGGGTGCCGCTAGCTTGAGATTCCAAGGAAAAGCTTGGGCGGCTACACCGCAAATAGAAGAGGATCTCCATAACATGCAAGTGTCATTCTGGTTGCGCAAAGAAGGTGCCAATTCTGGAGATTTTCAGGTAGGTGTAATGAGTAATCCTGTTGATACCAGCACATTCGAATTGGTTGAAACAATACAGCCTGCAACTACGGCTACATGGTATTATCATGAGATAAATCTCAATCAGACGCAATTAAGCGGAACAGGAAACGTGATTGCTTTCAGACAGGCCAATACCACTTATACCAATTGGTATTATTGGATTGATGATGTGGATGTACATATTATTCCCACTTGTATCAAGCCCTATAATTTAACCTCATCAGATACCACAATAAATAGTGTTGAATTGCATTGGAGTGATGACTTTGCGGTGGGTAATTACGAAGTGCAATATAAATCTGTTCAGGATACAGAGTGGATTCTTGTTTCGGGTATCAGTGATACAACTTATTTGTTAGAAGGTTTAAGCTCATCTACCATTTATGATGTGCAAGTACGTGCGGTATGTACAGGTGAAGACCATAGTTTCTGGAGCGATGTGCATAATTTCAGTACCTTATGTGGACCAGTAAGTGAATTACCTTATTATGAAGGATTTGAATATTATGGTTCAGGCACAACTGGACATTATTATCCTACCTGCTGGACTCGTCCAGTATCGTATGTTAGCGGTACAACTACCACAGCTCCATTCTGTAATACCAGTCAATACCATAGCGGAGGTGTCAGCCTGAGATTCCAAGGCAAGGCATGGGCAGCTACTCCCCAAATTGATGAGGATATACATAGCTTGCAAGTGTCATTCTGGTTACGCAAAGAAGGGGCCAACTCTGGAGATTTTCAAGTGGGTGTGATGAGCAATCCTGCAGATACCAGTACTTTTGAATTAGTGGAGACTTGTGCTGTATCAGCAACCGCTACATGGTACTACTACGAAGTCAATCTCAATAAT
>Ga0265298_10010766_pt1 | contig 10772 bp, 4 predicted proteins | sample AusTroGonzalo_MG_3_FD_193486 | JGI IMG/M metagenome (GOLD analysis project Ga0265298, IMG submission 193486) | Bovine rumen microbial communities from tropical cattle in Woodstock, Queensland, Australia - Gonzalo_01 | ecosystem: Host-associated > Mammals > Digestive system > Stomach > Rumen ...
GCTGAGTTTTTTGGTCAAACTTTCGGTCGCGCCCAAGCCGGAACGGCTGATGCTGCAGTACAGTCAGGCTTATGAACGGTTCCTGTGTCCGGTGTGTGAATACCCCATCCGGATCGGCCCGCTGAAGTTCCTCTTCTGGACGCGCAACTCGGTGCACAGTGTCCTGAACGGAAAGAATGTCAATACGGAAGATATTGAGATTGAACCCTATACATGCCCGGCTTGCGGAGAACTGCTCTACGATAAATGCGAACACTGCGGCAAGATTCGTCACACGCTGCTGCCGTATTGCGAGCATTGCGGCCAAAATAAGGAAAACCCGCTTTTGGGCAAAACGGAGTCGGAAAAACCCCACGCATAAAAATTTTTCATTCTTATCTGTTTTTGGTTTTAACAGTTAGCGGTATTTTGCTACAATGTCGGTGGTATGATGCGTAAATCTTGGATTGCGAAACTGTCTGTACTCTGCGCCGCGACGATCATGTTGAGCAGCGGCAGCGGCTATGTCTTTGCCCAGGCAGACAATGCGACGGAAACAGCCACGGTACGGGAACCCCTTACCAAAGGCCCTGCCAAAAAGAATGTTGTGAATTTGGACAAACCTATTAAGTCCACTACACTGGAATCCTTCTATCTGGATTTCACGGTAATTCCCTCCACAGGGGAATGGTACATTCGGGAGAAGACCAGCAGCAACCGCGGAGGTCAGATCTGGACCAGCGGCGAAAAAGGTTTTGGGGAGATCTCTTATCAAATAGATGATAAGATATTCACCACTGAACTGAAGGACTGCGATGTCAAGACTTATGAAAAAGGACTGCTCCTGACGTTCCGTCCGAATCCCGATATCGCGGATCTAAATCTGCTGATTCTGGCAACTCCGGTGGAAACTCAGCCTGCCATCAAGTTCACCATCCATCCTGCCAAACAACTGAATATCGTTTCGCTGAAGATTTTTGACGGCGCTCTGCCCATTACCTCCGAGGACGCGAACGGCGGCGTGCTGATCCCGGTTCGCGAAGGCATCCTGGTACCGGCGAATTCCGGCAAGGCTTTCGAGCGCGATTTCGGCGACAGTGTCTATGAAGGCTGCCATATGCGCTTCTGGGGATTGATGAAGAACAACACGGGCGCGTTCATCACATGGGATGATCCTTATACCGTGCTGGGCATCAAGAGCGTGGTGGATAAACAGGGCAAACAGACCCTCAGCACCAGCCTCACCCAAAAGAAGAATCCGGGCGGATTCACTCTTTTCTTCAGCGGCAAGGGCGATTTCAATGAGATGACGCAGGACTATCTGGACTGCTTCGCCAAGAAGAACGGCACTTATGTTCCGTGGTCCAAGAAGACCGCCGAGAACAAGAGCCGCAAAGCCCTTTTCGGCGCGACCAATTTTAAACTGTGGAGCGTTCTGGACCGCCGCATGGATGAAGCCAGCCAGAAGGAAACTTCCGTGAAGGTCAACTGGACCTTTGAGGAAGCCGGCAAAGTGGCAGAGCACCTGAAGAACGATCTGGAAATGGACAACGTCCTCTTCACGATGGGCGGCTGGATCCACAGAGGTTATGACAATCAGCATCCGGACATCCTGCCCGCGGCTCCTGAATGCGGCGGCAACTGGGGACTGCGCAAAGCTGTTTGGACAATCCAAAACGCCGGTTACACCGCTTGTCTGCATGACAACTATCAGGATATGTACAAGGACGCGCCCAGCTGGGATGAGAAATATCTCTCCAAGAAGCTGGACGGTTCCATCAAGCCCGGCGGAGTCTGGGCCGGCGGCCGTCCTTATCTGACCTGCTCCAAGGCATCCGTGGAACTGGCCAGCCGTCCGCAGAACCTGCCCGAAGTGCTCAAGATCACCCAGGCACGTTCTTACTTTATTGATACCACCTACGCCGGCGGTCTGGAAGAGTGCTATGACAAAGCTCACCCGATCGATTTCGACGGAGACATCTACTGGCGCTGCAAGCTGAGCGATTACGCCCGCGATGTGTTCGGCATCTTCGGCAGTGAAGACGGCCGTGAATGGGCTATCCCGCACGCTGATTTCTTCGAGGGCATCACCGGTGTGTCCGGCAAGGATTTCCACACTTTCAATGTTGAGGATCTGGGAGCCACCTTCCTGCCTCTGTTTGAAATGATCTATCACGACTGCATCGCGGCCTATGGCAAATACGGCTATGACATCAACAAGTCCGCCGCGTTCGTCCTGCGCCACATCGCTCTGGGCCGTCCTCTGTATCATCACAGTGTGCCCACTCACCTGTACTGGGAAAACTACACGGCTCCAGAAAATCAGGAAGTCGCCCCCGAAGCGATCTACACCTCCGCCAAGCAAGGCTGGGGCGAAGGCAAGCATCCGTTTGATGTGTTCGTGAAGAATACGCATGAGATCCTTTCTCCGCTGAACAAGATCACCGCAGAAATGCAGCTGGTCCGTTTCGATTATCTGACTCCGGACAAGACCGTGACCCGCTCCGTTTTCCAAGGCGGCGGCAAGACCGTTCTGGCCACAGTCAATTATGGAACAGAGCCCTACCGCTCCGTCTCTATCACCAAGAAAGACTTTGTGATCCCGCAATACGGTTTCGTGATCGAATCCGCTGATTTCATCGCGTTCAACGCGTCTCTCTATAATGATGTGGAATACAGCGAACCGGTCCTGTTCACGCTGCAAAGCCAGGATGGACAGCCGGTCTGGAATTCCAAGAGCGTCCGTGTGTTCCACGGTTTCGGTCCGAGCAATATCCGCATAGGAGCCTTGGAATTCACCGTTCCGCAGCAGAGCGTGATCAACACGACAGGTTCTGCCAAAGCCGCCAAAGCGACCAAAGCAGACAGCAAGAAAAAAGAAGATCCAGCCGCAGCGGAACCCACGCCTGAAGAAACAAAAGTCGCTCCGGCGGCCTAATATCTAAGGCGGTTCCCTCCGCATACAGGGAAAATGGCTGAAAGCCCTTTACATGATCCACTGCCCGGTTCCTCACACGAAGGATCCGGGCAGGGTCATTTTCCGAACCCACGTCCTCACCGCAAGATCTCTCCCCGGCGCTTTACGGCTCCCGACCGTGCCGAGCGGCTCCGGCATCCTCGCTTCCATCAACGGCGGACGCGCACGGCTCCGAAACAGGAAGAGCCGATCCTCACGATTCCGGACATCCGGCAGCTCGCGCCTGACGATCTGCCACAGATCGAAGAAGAGAACAAACTCATCCTGGCACCTTCCAAAAAGATCGTCATGGAATGGTGTCTGGTACTGACGAGCCAGAAGATCGAGTCCACTATCCTTTTTCCGCACAAACAGCGCTGGTTCCTGATGGTAAAGGCGGAAGACTACGCGCGTTCGCTGGAAATCATCCATCTTTACCTGGTGGAGAACCGCAACTGGGGCTGGAGTGATGACACGTTCCGTATGCGCGGTCAGCTGTTCAACTGGGGTGCGTTCTACTGGGCGCTGCCTACCGGGCTGACCTATCTGCTCAACTATCTGGCGCATGACGGACTCAAAACGCACGGTCTGATGGACTCCGATAAGATCCTTCAGCATAACGAATGGTGGCGGATGCTGACGGCCACTTTCCTGCATGGCGACATCGGACATCTGGCCAGCAATCTGAGTCTTGGATTCCCGCTTTTCGGTCTGGCCATGGGACGCTACGGGATCGGCTGGACCCTGCTGGCCGCAACTCTGGCAGGGCTTTGCGGCAATCTGCTCAGCCTGCTGATCCATCCCACGGAATATGCCAGTCTGGGTGCTTCCGGCGTAGTGATGGGTGTGCTGGGCATCCTGTCCGTCTATCTGATGCCGCTGATCAGTAAGAAAAATCTGCCGGCCAAAGTCGGGATCTCTGCTTTTTCCGCGTCGGTGCTGATCTTCATCCTGACGGGACTCTCACCGGATCCGCAGGTCAACCTCTCCGCGCATCTGGGAGGATTTCTGGGAGGCATTTTTGCAGGGTTCCTGCTCAATAAAGTTCCGGAAAAATGGATCCTCCACAAGCTGACCAATGTCATTCTGACCATACTCTGGTTCGCGATCTGTTCTTACTGCTGGTTTCTGGCGATCGGAGAGTGAGTTTATATGGCAAAGAGAAACTTAAGAATCGGTCAAATCTTCTTGCTCTGCGGGCTGTTCATTTTTGCTCTCTATTGTTTTACCGGGCATTTTATGCTCAGTCATGTGGAACAATCCTACAACAAAATAAACGAATTTTCCCATAGAACTGAGGTCAAAGAGAAACTGAACGATTTCAGAGAAATTAAAAAAGAAATGAATCTGATTCCAGAAGCATGGCAAAATCTTTCAATAAAAGAATGGATCAAAACAGAAAAAGAATATACCTCTTACCAATATATTTATTATTTTCAGCCGTTTTCATTTTTTATCATCTACGATGAACAAGATAAAGTCTTAATGAAAATCCCCACTTTCGAGTAAGTTCTTCTTGAGAAAAAGCGATCCTTCCATTAACATTTCCCGCGTATGAAAAAGACGTTGAAGCATCTGCTTTGCGCGGCGGCGGTCATTGCCGCGGCGGCAGGCACCTGGGCCGCGGATAAAACGACCAGCGGCAACCCTGTTTTCCCCGGATGGTACGCGGATCCCGAAGCGATCATCTATGGTGATACCTATTGGGTCTATCCCACCTATTCTTATCCATACGATGAACAGATCTTTTTCGACTGCTTTTCTTCCAAAGATCTGGTCAACTGGACAAAGCACGAAAAGATCCTCACCAATGAGGAAGTGAAATGGGCACGGCGCGCCATGTGGGCCCCCTCGGTGATCCAGCACAACGGCAAATACTATTTCTTCTTCGCGGCTAATGACGTTCACGAAGGCGAGATCGGCGGCATCGGCGTCGCCGCAGCGGATAAGCCGGAAGGCCCCTACAAAGATCTGCTGGGCAAACCGCTGATCGGCCACATCATCAACGGCGCACAGCCAATCGATCAATTCGTTTACAAGGACACCGACGGCCAGATCTATATGTACTACGGCGGCTGGCGGCACTGCAATGTCGTTCGCCTGAATGACAAGATGACGGGTCTGCTCCCCTTCAAGGACGGCAGTTTCTATAAAGAGATCACCCCCGAAAAATATGTGGAAGGCCCCATGATCTTCAAACGAAACGGCAAATACTATTTCATGTGGTCGGAAGGCGGCTGGACCGGACCCGATTACTGTGTGGCCTACGCCATCGCGGACAATCCGATGGGACCCTTCAAGCGTATCGAGAAGATCCTCCAGCGGGATGAAAACGTGGGCACCGGCGCGGGACATCACTCTGTTCTGAACATTCCCGACACAGATGATTGGTACATCGTTTACCACCGCCATCCGCTGAATGACAGGAACGGGAATCACCGCTATACCTGCATCGAGAAAATGGAATTCGATGAACAGGGTCACATCAAACCGGTCAAGATCACCCTCGAAGGCGTGGAAGCACGGCCTTTGAAATAGTCGCTTAGAAAATCCAAACAAGAAGAGACGAGGTTTTTTCCGCGTCTCTTTTTTGTTCAAAAAAACGGTCTTCCCTCTTTTGGAGAGAAGACCGTCTTTGTATTGACCGGACTTGTTATCGTCCGGTTCGTGTTTTTACTTCAGCTTATTCAGCCAGTCTGAAGTACAGATTGCCCTGTTCACCATTGTAGATGAATCCCTCGTTAGAGGCACCATCAATAGTGGTCCAAGGTCCTTCCGCTGTCGGGGCGGATTGGAGCTTGCCGCTTTCCCAGGTCATGATCAGACCCAGATCCGTCATCTCGAAGTAGAGCACCGATCCCGACGGGGTATCTTCGCCCATGCCCTTCTTGTAGATGGATTCGATCTGATCCGCGGTCAGCGCGTAGCCGAACACCGCGGGCTCGTCAATGTCGCCTTTGAAGCGGCGATCGGACCAGTTCTTGTCACCGCCAATGCTGAAGGCACCGGTCAGTTTCGCCGGCGAGTGTGCATAGGTATTCACCGCTGAAGTCAGTGTACCGGCGGAATCACCCAGATAGAAGGTCGCTTCTGTCGGGGTCACTACCATAGCGATCAGACTCCATTCACCTTCGCTGATATACAGTCCGGATCTGTAACCGTACTGAGAATCATTCCAGTGATAGCAAGGCTGATTGTCCACAATATCGATACCCACCGCGCTGTTGCCGCGGTCGAACAGGATGCCTGTGTAATTGTTGATCGGACCATTGGGTTTGATCCAGGCCAGCATCGTTATCGTATCCGATGTGAAGCTCATACCGGGTGCGCTCACATAGCTGCTGCCGTCGAATGTCACCGCGGTATTGGTGTCATTGGCGATCGCGCCTGTCGCGCCCAGTGTCTGATGCTCATCATAAACACCGTTGAAGTTGCTGGCATACTCATAGGCTGTTGTGCCTTCCGCTTCGCCCAGTCTCCAGTAGGCCAACGGCATCAGACTGGCAACCAGAGCTTCGTAATCGCTCTTGGGCTGATAGAAGCTGATCTCCGCAGCATCGGATTCAACTTTGCCGTAAGCATTGCTGATCACTGCCTTCCAGCTGCCGGCATTGGCCGCTGTGCGGGCGATCTGCACGCTTTCACCTTCATAAGCAGTCTCGTTGCCATTCAGGTACCACTTCACTGTCAGCGGAGGTGTGCCTGCCGGTTTCACCGAGAGTGTGTATGTTCCGTCATTGGCATAGATCTCACCACCGACCGGCTGGACTTCCACTGAAGGAGCCGCACCCGGACCATATTTGCCGACATTGTAGAGCGTACTGATAGTCGCCGCATCCAGTGTAGTCGGGAAGATGGCGATATCATCAACGCAGCCGTTGAAGTAATTACCTTCGGCATTCCACACACCGGCACCGATATTGAAGTAATAACCGGTACCGGAAGCGCTGTTGATCTTGGTCGTTCCATTGTACTGGCCGGCCAGAACATCATTGATGTAGAGAGATTCCACAACCTTGCCATCCACATCGCTGTAGGTGATCGTGACCATGGCCCATTCGCCATCAGCCGGAGCCGCTCCGGAGATGTTGCCCGGACCGGCAGACCATGCACGGATCTGGGTTGCTGTGTCATGACCGAACTCGATCAGATCATTCTGACCATAGAGGCTGGCAAATTCAATGAAGCTGGTGATCTTGATCCAGCCCATGAAGCTCATGGCGCCATTAGCGACCATGGTGTTCAGCTGTATCGGAGTAGAGATATAGGAGCTGGTCTCCGCTCCTTTGAGCTCGATAGACTTGCTGGCATCTTCAAGGATCGCGCCGTTCACTTGCTGTCCTTCCGCGACATTGTGATAGGCACCATTGCGGCCCGCGACATAATCCACCGCGATACCGTCAGCGATGTTATCATCGAAACGATAGAACGCGACCGGGTTGAGGTTGGCAACCAATCCTTCGTAAGCCGTCTCCGGTTCACGATAAGCGATCACTGCAACCGCGGAGGTGGCTTCACCGGCGGCGTTCTTGGCTGTCGCCTGATAGCTGCCCGCGGCATCTTCTGTACAGGCCACATCCAGTGTCCGACCCGTGCCGACTTTTTCGCCGTCCTTGGTCCATGTCACCGTGATGGGTTCTGTGCCGTTGACTTCCACGCTCAATGTCAGAACAGTTGTGTCATTCTGATAGACTGTCGCGCCTACGGGTTCCACAATGAATCCGGGTTTCACATCGGGCAGTTTCTGGTCGAAGCTGTTGCCGTTGATGCCCGCGTAATAGATGCTGCGAGCGTCAACATCGCTCATGGCGATTCTCCAGATACCCATATCATCGATCAGCATATTGGCATTCTCTGCATAAACACCTGTGCCGTCCTGACCGATGTTCATCATATAACGATCATCATCCAGCCAGTTGTCGCTGACGGTGACTCCGCTGATATCCACCGTGTGAGCCAGTTGTCCGTTCAGGAAGATCTTCATCGTCTTGCCCGGATCCAGCACATAGACCAGGTGGTTCCATGTTCCGGAAGGAATGGAATTATCGGGGCCGTATTCCATGGCACTGGTTTCATTGTCCCAGGATTTGATGGACCATGACCAGGCTTCGGATTCCCAGCTGGGAGCCAGAACGAAACCGGGCTGACCGTAGGAATTGTAGTTATTGCACAGCCAGGGCACATCGTGCACGGCCGGTGTGTTGACCTTAGTCCAGAAAGCAACCGTGATCGGCTCGCGACCCAGCAGCAGAGGATTCTCGAAGGAAGCATACTGGAAGATGCCGTTCTCAACGTCAGTTATCACATTGACTGCCCCGCCCAGAACGCCTTCCGCGAACTGGATCCCGCTATAGGTGGGATCATAAGCATTGTTGCCATTGACAGAAGAATCTTCCAAGTTGTTGTCGAACTTCAGATGAGTCCACAGTTTGTATTCGTCACCGGTCAGATCCACGGAAGTCGGTCTGTAACGCACATCCACCACCGCAGTATCGCTCGTGACAGAATTCTTGTCATTGCTGACGATCACACGATAGTTGCCGGAGTCTTCCATGGTACCCACAAAAGTGAAGCTGGAACCGGCAACGTCCAGAGAAATCCATTCGCCGTCGATCTCACGCTGCCACTCATAGTTGATCGGGTTGGAACCCACTGCCACGACCTTGAGGGTCACTGTGTCATCCACAAAACCGGCAAAGCTCTGAGGCTGGACTCTGATCGCCACGGGACTGCCCTTGCCGTAAAGACCCGCGTTATAGATGCTGAAGATATCATCCTCAGTCAGTGCTCTGGTGAAGAAAGCCGGCTCATCGATCACACCTTTGAAACGACGATCGCTATTGTTCTTGTCACCGCCGATAGTGAAGCTGCTGGTGAAGGTCGCCGCGCTTGGGGCGGTCGCGTCCGTGGCGGAAGCGAAGTTGCCCTGCTCGTCACCGACATAGAACGTCACGCCGCTGGCGTTCACCACCATAGCGACCAGATTCCATTCACCTTGTTTTATCTGCAAACCGGATCTGTAACCGTACTGAGTATCGTTCCAGTGGTAGCAGAGCTGATTATCAGCGATGTCCATACCGGCAGCGCTGCTGCCGCGGTCGAACATGATCGTTGTGTAGTTATTGATCGCACCATCGGGTTTGATCCAGGCCAGCATCGTCACATCGGTGGCGCTGAAGTTCATTCCGGAAACAGCCACATAAGACTGACCGCCAAAGGTCACAGCTGTGTCGGAGTCACCCTGAAGAGCACCGGCAGCACCCAGAGTCTGGTTGCTGTTATAGGTGCCGGTGAAACCGCCGGCATAATCATAAGCCGTTGTTCCTTCTTTCTCATTAAATCTCCAATAAGCCAGCGGATTCTGCGCGACCACGGCCGCCGCGTAGCTGCCTTCTTCCACAGGAATGAATTCCACGGTGGCAGGATCAGAGACCACTGTTCCCATTTCATTGCTGGCTTCTACGCTGTATTCACCTTCGTTTTCATAGGTGCAATCTATTGTCAGGCTGGACTGAGTCGCGCCTTCGATCGCGACATTGTCTTTGTACCACTGATAAGTGATCACAGGAGTACCGGACGTTTCCACGCTCATGATGTAGGTTTTACCCGGCGCGGAATAGCCATAGAAGCTCCTGGGCTGTTTGGTGATATTGACCGGATCGGCCAGAGGTTCCGCGCTGGCGATCACCTTGGCACTGCCGAACTGACCGGTAACAGAGTCGCCTTCATAGCGGCCAAATACCGCTAAACTGCAGCGAATGCCGGTGTAGCATTTGAAAGGAACTTCAATGCCGAAAACACCATCCACATAGAGACTGGCTGTCAGACCGTTGGCAACGATCTTGAGCGTGTGATTGCCTTTATCGGCAAAATCATCCATGTTCGGTACCTTCGTCGTACCGCCTCTTCTGCTGGTATCACCGTTGGCGAGATAGCTGGAGCACCAGCCGTAATAAGTGCAGCCTTCCACAGAACCACCGTCACTGCAGTCATTCAGGAGGACGTATTCGCTCATATCTTCATTGTAGAGATAGATACCGCAGCGGCCGCCTGTGCTGTTGTCGCAATTGAAGGCTTCACGGGTCACCTCGAAAGTCAGAGGACTCAGGGAGCTGGCATTGAAAGTTCCTTTGGAAACCAGTGCCGCACCCGGCCAGTAATGACCATTCGGGCTCACGTTTATAGTCAAACTGCTGTTCGCCTGATTTATGACCGATTCCGCCGTCGGGGTACTGCCCCAATATTCAAAACTGCGTGTGCTGATCGTCCACAAATTGCTGTCCACTCCTGTTCCATCAAAATCATCAAACAGAACTGTCTCACCATTGCCCTGGGCAGTGACCGTGAGCTTGGACGGATTCATGGCGACACCTTTGTCATTGGAAGCCGTAAAGACGACCTTGCCCACGCCCTTCTTTATGACAGGGATGGTATAGATATCAGACTTGCCGCCTTTCATCACGACACTGTAGGAGTCACCGGTGGAGAAAGCCGCGATAGAAGGATCCTGAGAGGTCAATGTCAGGGTCACATCCTGGCTGGTGCTCATCAGCTGACCCAGCACACTGATCATTCCCTCATCACCGGACAGAGTGTATTCACTCTTATCAAAGGCGATCATGTTGCCCGTTCCGGTAATGACCACATTGCCGAAACCGTCCTCGATATAGTCGCCATCCGCGCGAGCGTAAACACCAAAGCCGAAGCGGACCCCTTCCGTGAAGGGGAATTCCACCGTGGCGCCTTCCACATCATCAATGAAGAAGGTCACGGTCTCGCCTGTGGCCACCAGTTTGATCGTGTGGAAAAGGTGATCGGTCAGAGTTTCATCTAAATT
>Ga0265298_10010767_pt1 | contig 10772 bp, 5 predicted proteins | sample AusTroGonzalo_MG_3_FD_193486 | JGI IMG/M metagenome (GOLD analysis project Ga0265298, IMG submission 193486) | Bovine rumen microbial communities from tropical cattle in Woodstock, Queensland, Australia - Gonzalo_01 | ecosystem: Host-associated > Mammals > Digestive system > Stomach > Rumen ...
TATATTGCCCGCTCTAACGCTGCCGATAACGGTCACCGCATACAGGTAACATCCGAGCCAGATAAGGGCATTTACGACGCCATGAACAAGGGCCTACGCTCGTTGGATGGCGACTACGTTTGTTTCTTGAACGCCGGCGATTTCCTGCCCTCTCCCAACACCGCCAGCAAGATTATTGAGGCCATCACCCAACACCCAACACCCAACACCCAACACCCATCACCCACCACCAAACTCCCAGCGGTACTCTACGGCGATACAGATATTGTGGATAGTGAAGGCCGGTTCCTACATCACCGCCGACTGGCTCCCCCCGAGAAACTCTCGTGGAAGTCGTTCCGCCAAGGCATGCTGGTGTGCCATCAGGCTTTCTATGCCCGTACCGACTTTGCCATTGCCACACCTTACAACATGCAGTACCGCTATTCAGCCGATGTTGACTGGTGCATCCGTGTGATGAAAGCAGCAGCCAAAGAGAATGTGTCGCTGCTGAATCTGCACATGGTAGTAGCCAACTATACCCAGGAGGGACAAACAACGCTCCACCACCGTGAATCGCTCTGGGAACGATATCGAGTGATGGAGCATCATTACGGACGTGTGCAGACTTTCCTGCTGCACTGTTGGTTTGCCGTCCGCTCTCTGATCAAATACTAACTAACTATTTCAATATGAACTTTTTCTTATTTACTATATAGATGCCCTTGGGCAGTCCGCTGAGGGCATCGCTGCCCTTAGGCGCTGTGCGCACCAGTCTGCCGTCAAGCGTATAAACCTTCACCATTCCATCCGTCTCAGCCTCAATGGCACGAATGCCAGTAGCTCCTACTGTATCAAAGTAGCCTTTCTTTGTATAATAGCCACCATTATAGAATTTCAGGTCGTCGGTCTGCGGATTACCGTGGTTGCTGAAGATAATCATTGCAGGCTGTGTGGCTGATGAATTCTTCTCCTTTGTACCATCCCAAGTCCACTTCCACACTTTATTACCATTCTTAGCATCGCCTATATATGTGCAAGCCACTCCAGGCCATGTACCTGTTTTACTTGTAAAATTATCCGCAGGACTATCAGTCCAAGCCCAACAATATACGGTGTTATCCCAGGCTTCAGGAGCCTCGAAGAAGGCACATATCTCGCCCTCGCCCACCTTGCAGAAATCTGGAATCTCAATCACCTGCTCCTGCTCTTTCTCCTTATAGGTAAACATACGCGTAATAATGCCCTTAACGGTACTGCCAATCAGCAGTCCAACCTTAAGCGTTGTGGTCTTCTCAATCTTAAGCTTCGATCCGCTGTCAACCTTAGTGCCGTTCTGCGCTGTGGGCTCTGATCCATCAGTAGTATAAATCAGCTTCGCGCTGCTATCAGCCGATATTGCAGTAAGCACTACCTCAAAGGCCTCGTTAAAGTCGCCACTGCCCTGATTAGCCCAAGCCGTCTCAAGCGATTTTGCCAGATAGTAAGCATAGTGGTAGCCCGAAAGAATCTTTGTCCACTTATCAGTCTCGGGAGTCAGTTTTGCTTCATCACCTACTACTACAAGAAGCTTGTCGTCGGTTGTTACCGAGTAATAGGCAGTCATATTCGGGCTGCTGTATCTGGCGTAAGCCGATGTATTGGTTATACCAGCCAGCTTACGTGCCTCGATCATTGCCTTAATCTCGGGCTTGTAAGCCTGCCAGTGCTTCAGGAACACACAAGGCGTTCCAGGCATAGCCAGCATAAAGGCATTTGCTGCCAGAGTATCTTTCTTAAGCGGGTCCTGATCGGCGTTCGAGCGCTTCTCGGTATCATGGTTCTCAACAAAGGTTACTGCATACTGGCGGTATGCTCCGCTTTCGTAGCTGGTGCTTACTAGAGGCCAGTTGCCCTCGTTCTGCTTATTCAGGTTTGCCCAAGTACCTGTGTTACATGCATTACGTACCACATAACGGAACTGGAAGTCAAATGCGGCACTCGTCTTGTCGGCAGCATCAATCCACTTGCGGATGGTCGATGTGCCATCCCAGCACTCGCCTACCGAGAACTGCGGTTTGCTGTCCTCGTTATAAATCTTGGTATACTCTCCGGCATAGCCTTTCACCATGTCGTAGCGAAAACCCGTATAGCCCAGGTCGCTGAGCAGGAACTTCAGATAAGCTTTTACGTTCTTCTGTACATTCTCGCTCTTGTGGTCAAGGTCGCGCAGGCCGTCCCATCCCTCACCGGTATCCTTATTCTGTCCTACTTCATAGCCTTTGGCAGCAGCCTCGTCGTTCGAGCAAATATCGTTATACGTAAGCTGATAGGTAACGCCGTTATATGTCTCGGCAGGGAAATCGTTCCATGTCGTCAGCGTCTTACGATGATTTATAACCACGTCGGCAATGGTTCCGAGTCCATGCTCTTTGAAAGTGTTTATCATCGAACGCAGCTGTTTCTCATTGCCAAACGAGCTGGTATAATTCGTAAACCAATAAAGGTCGTCGTATCCCATAGATGATCCTCCACAGTTACCACTCTGAGGAATCCATATAAGGTCAAAGCTTGTAGCCAGGTCGTTTGCCTGTTTCTCGAGCGCCGACCATTGCGAATCGTCGTACGAATCCCAATAGAATCCCTGCAGCATTACGCCCTTGTAATCCTTTGGCCAGCCCTGCGCCATAGCAGCTACAGCAACAAAGCAGAATAAAAATATGGAGTAAAATCTTCTCATACGCCTTTAGTTATCTATAATTATTTCGGTGCAAAGTTATGAAAAAAGCCGTCTGGATATTCTCCAAACGGCTCAAAATCTGATAGTTATCTTGCGCAATCGGTTGCACATCTTGACTACGTACCATTTTTATTGTCCGACTTTCTTAATCAGAAATATTTTTTCGAAATTTGCTGCCACTCTGCCACCAAGGTGTCGCAAATGCCCTGTTTATGGGCAAAATTGGGTGGTGGCAGACGGGTGGCAGGTGGCAGCAAATAGGGAAATATTACTTATAATTGTATTCAGCTGTTGGCTACAGTGTATCCTCGCCGAGAATACACTGTATTCTGCTCGGGAATACGTTGTATTCTACGCCAGAATACATCGTATTCCTACCCTAGAATACGCTATTTGAGACGCATTTTAATCTGATAGTAATTCCTTATGATAAAACAAGCGAGCCGTTTTATTCAACAGCTCGCTTGAATTTTGATTATAGTAAAGTAATTACTTTGCTAAGAAAAGGATTGAGTTGGTGATGTCGTTAAGATAAACATCGTATGTGCCTGCAGGTACGTAAATGTTATTACCACCGTTTGAACCAACACCATTCATCTTAGCTGTTACATCCCAAAGACCTTCGTCAAGATTAACACCCCAGTTCATACCCCAATCGTGGTTAGCACGGAGCTTCAGTTCGCCACTCTCTTCCTGGGTAAACTCAACATACCAGTTATGAGAAGTAACCTCCTTAAGGTCAACATCGTCACTCCAACCGTTGAATGCACCGATAAGTGAAACCTTATCGTAAGAAGTTGGCTTCTGATTCTCGAGCTTGGTCCAGGTATACTTCATGTTCTTCACATCGATGGTGAAGGTATAGAAGTCTGCAGATGGAGCAGAAATGGCCTGTGCGCCTGCGCTGATAAGATTACCGCTTGGTGAATTATCACCATCAACAGCGCATCCTAAAGCACTATCCCAATCGCCGAAAGTAGCCAATTCCCAAATCTTCAAATCCCATGCTCCTGTCCACTTTGTAGTATAAGAGTAAACATCCTTTTCAGCCTCAGGAGTAAACAGGCAAATCTTGTCCTTGTCGCTCCATCCCTGAACGCCACCTACTACATAATAAGCATCAGTAGTGATTGGTGTAATCGAGTAAGTGAAGTCGAGCATGTTAAGAGTGATGCGATACTTCTTAGCACCATCAGATGCGGGCTGGTTGAATGCACCAATATTACCAGGACCAGCCAATTGACCCTTTGTAGAGGTGTCGCCATTTTCCTTCACACCGATAAGGTTGTTCCAGAAATCACCAGAGGTATAGGCACTCTCAGGTGCAATCTTGAACCAGTTATCAGCACGTGTGCCATCCTCATTGAAAGGAGCAGGAATTGTGCAGGTGAAGATTGGATTCTCGTATGGGTCGCCACCGCCATTGCTAAACTTGTAGGTCTTGTCGCTGTCGCTCCAACCATTAGTAGCTCCTACATAATAGTAAGCAGTTTCAATTTTAACCTTGCTCAGCGGAGTGAACTTAACAGTACGCTCACCAAAGAAGTTATTATCGGGCTCGCCGATCATAGCCTCAGATGTACCACCAGTTACAGTATAGAGAACTGTACGGATGTACATATCGGTAGTAGCAGGATTACGAGTGATATTGTTGAAGTAAGCATCCTGCAGAGTACTAGCCTGTACAGTAATTTCGCTTGTGCCATCAAGGCTGTTAGCATCGAGAATAACACTGTCATCAAAATCTGGGCTCTTAGAGAACTCTACCTCTGCCTTCAGAATAGTGTTGGCAGGCATAGCTCCCTCTTTTACGCTAACAGTACCAATAGGAATCAGTTTATCGGTTCCTTCCTCCTCATTGATATAGTCGGCCAGATTAATAGTGTTTGCCGAAGCAGCAGCAACACTAACATCGCTCATCTGGAGCAGGCTCTCTTGGGGATTGGTCTGTGGCTCGAACTCCGTTTCGAAGTCCTGATTACAGCCCACGAGTCCCACGCTGAGAAGAGCCATTGTATATAAACCTAATTTTTTCATCTTCTTATTCATTTGATTAAAACTAACTTTATAATTCTGACGATATTACTGAACAACGAAGGTTACCTTATTATTACTCAAATCGACAGTAAGATCAAGTTTACCACCAGGGAAGTCGGCGAAATGCCAAGAGCCCTTACCAGGTGTACAAGAGCCAGAGAACGATCCACCAGCAATGCTGTAATCACCAGCCTCGTCCTTAGCCTGCCAACCGATAGATCCCAGAGGATCATCATCGCTACCCCAACCTTCGAGCTTAGAGTAGAAACGGAAGGTCAGATCGCCTGCTGGAATAGCTTCCTTACCAACAACGCCCTTATAGATACCACTACCAATCTCGGTTTCGGTGATATACCATCCACCATCAACAAAGGTATCCTTGTTAGTATTAGAAGGCTCAGGCCAACCGCAGCAAGAACCAACAACATAGAGTGTACCCTTAGTTGGAATATTCTCGTAAGCGGCCATATGCTTAAAGCTAACAGTGTTAGAGGTTATAGTAGTACCATCGATAAGAGCCGAAGCTGTGGTCTTAATACTTGCAGTTACGCGCATAATAACCTCGCGGTAGCCCATATCTACATAGTCGTCCTTGGTCTTAAAGCCATCGAGCTTACAGATAGCCTTTGCAATCTCGGCACCACTGATGTTTACATTGCATGAGGTGAAATTTGACTCAAGATAGTCGCCCCAGTTTTCGGTTCCACCATTGTTAAGACCAACCTGTACCTTATAGTTAACCACAGTATTTACGCCATAGTCGGGCTGAGTCCAGGTGAGATTAACAGTATTATCCGGAGAAAGCTGGATATACTGATCAGTTACAGCCGGAGTATTAACCACGAAAGTCGAAGCTGTGTGGTTAGGGCCGAGTGTAGGATTGTCGTCGCGGTCAGAATCGCATGCAGCAAACAGCATGGCGAAAGCTGCGAACAGCAAACTACTCTTAAAATATTTTGTTTTCATAACTATCAATTATAAATTATAACTTTCAATTATTAATATCCAGGATTCTGAACCAGATTTGGATTCGACATTACATCGCTCGAAGCCAGTGGGAACAGATTATACTTGCTGTCGACAGCACGAGGTGTACCTACATTGCTGTTCATGCCCTTATACGACCAGAGATAATCGTTTGTGGTAAGCAGACCGAAACGAACCAGGTCGCTACGACGATGACACTCCCAAGCCAGCTCGCGAGCGCGCTCGTTGATAATGTCGTTCTTATTAGGACTTACAATCTCGTCGACACCAGCACGAGTACGGATAGCATTAAACTTAGCGATACCATCGCAGCTTACGCCACCTACAACCTGGCACTCAGCCAACATCAGATAAACATCACCAAGACGGAATACTGGGAAGTCGGTATCGGGGAATGAGTTAGCATCGGGCAATACGCTACCGTCAGCCTTCAGGTTGGTGAACTTAAAGAATGCATATCCACTTGTAAAGTCAGAGATATCGGTAATTTCCTTCTTCTGGCCAGTTGTGAAGAATGTTGCACGCTGGTCGTTAGTCTGGAACTTATCAACGAACTGAGGAGTTACACGCAGACCACCCCAACCGTTTCCACCAAGTCCATAATCAGCATAATCCATCTTACCACCTACCTGAGCATTGATGATATAGGTAGTACCACCGTATGCCTGAGTATTGAGGTGATCCTGATATACACTGAAGATGATCTCGTGGCCTACACCCAGATACTGGTCGTTATCGGCACAGAACAGTTTCCAATAGTCGTTAGCGCTCTCGAGCTTATAACCCAATTCGATAATCTTATTGCAGTACTCTGCACACTTAGCATAGTTAGGAGTACCTGTGTAAACACCTGCATTCAGATAAAGCTTAGCCAGAATCATGTAGCAAAGGCCCTTACCAGCGCGATACTTCTCAGGATCAGCAGGCAGAATCTCTGCAGTTTCCTCCATATCATTAGCCAACCATGTGAAGAGCTCGGCACGGCTGATCTGCTTTGGGTTTTCGCCACCAACCTCTGAAGTCTCATCGGTGAAAGGTACGTTACCAAACAGGTCGATAGCGTGCAGATAGCTAAGACCGCGAATGGCACGAGCCTCAGCACGATACTGCTGCATGATAGCATCGCTTGCATTAGAAGCCTTGTCAATCTGGCGGATAACCTCGTTACAAATCGATATCTGATATAATACGCGGCTGTAAGCAGCACTTACAAATACGTCGCTTGATGTCCACTGAAGTCCGTGAAGATCTCTCAGGGTCTGGTCGTTCCAACCGATAACAGCCTCATCGGTGGGCAGTTCCTGCATATTGAACAGCGCGCGCAGATACTGACCGAAACCACCATCAATACCCTCAATATCAGGATCGCCGCTTGAGCCATCGGGTGAGCTTACAGACAGACCTGAATAGCATTTTGCCAGCATTTGGTTATATGCCTGAGTGCTTGTAAGCACATTCTCTGGAGTGTCGAGGTTAGGATCGATTGGAGTTACATCCAGATCGCCCACGCATGATGTCAGCGACACAGCAGTAGCAAAGGCAAAGCTGTAAATTCCGTTTTTCTTTATATTGAATTTCATATTCTTATCCTCCTATTAATTAAAAGTTAAAGCTTGCACCTAAGATGAAGTTACGTGAGCGGGGATACATGTTGTTATCAATACCATCGGCAACCTCAGGATCAACACCCTTGTAGTTGGTGATAGTAAAGATGTTCTGACATGTAAAGTTAACACGTACCCAGTCAGTAATATTGTAAGCCAATGTCACCTTGTCGAGCTTCAGGAACGAAGCGTTCTGTACATAATAGTCGCTCTTATACTGAGCCTGAGCAAAGTTGCTGTAAGGAGCAGTAGCAACACGGTTGCAGATGAAGTTGTTGGTCCACATATCAGCCTTCATCTCTGTGTTCGAAGCGATATTGTTGTATACATAGTTACCAAGGCTTGAGCGGAGAGATGCAGAGAGTGTCCACTTCTTATAGCTCAACTCTGTGTTCAGACCGATATTTACATCAGCATCTGGCTTATAGTAAACATAACGGTCGTCGTCGGTAATCTGTCCATCGTGGTTGCGATCTACATATACGCCCTCCAATGGCTTGCCATCCTCGCCGTAAACCTGCTGGAATACGTAGAACGAGTTGATTGGGTTGCCAACCTTTTGGATCTGGATCTTGTTACCAACACCACCAGAAATACCACCAGCCTCAACACCAGGATAACTTGGATCGTCGCTGGCAGTAAGACGGGTAATCTTATTCTTGTTGTAAGCAACGTTCAGACCGATTTCCCAACGCAGGTCCTTCTTCTCGATAGCTACTACATTGATAGCACCCTCGATACCCTTATTCTCCATATCGCCTACGTTCATAAGCAGATAGTTGGTAAGGTTAGTACCTGAAGCAACAGGAACCTTATTCAAAAGGTCGTTGGTCTTACGCATATAAACATCGATGCTACCATTGATGCGGTTGCGAGCGAAACCATAGTCCAAACCAATGTTATAGGTTGTTGTCTCCTCCCACTTGATGTTTGGATCGAAGCCCTTAGGAGTGATTGGTGTGATGGCACCATTGCCAAACCAATAAAGCGAACCTGCCTGGTTGGTGTGATATGTTGCTATAGAAGGATAGTCACCACTGTTGATGTTCTGCTGACCAGTAATACCATAACCCAGACGCAGTTTCAGGTTAGACAGCCACTCGGCATTCTTCATGAATGGCTCCTCGCTGATACGCCAAGCCAGAGCTGCTGATGGGAACAGACCCCACTTGTTGTTCTGGAAACGTGATGTACCATCGTCACGCAGAGTGAAGGTGAAGAGGTAACGATCCATTAATGTATAATTCAAACGTCCGTAGAAAGAGATAAGATAGCTCTCAGTCTTATAGATTGGTTTGTCGACTGCATACTCAATATTGCTGCCATCGTTGGCAATCTTCTTATCGGTTGTTGAATTGTAGAAGTGCTGCCAGCTGTAACCTGCCAGTACGTCGAAGCGGCTCTGAATCTCCTTCAGCTCCTTAGCATATGCCAGATAGAACTCCAGAGTCTGGTCGCGACGTGTCTGAGTGTACTTCTCCCATGCACCAGTACCGTTCTGAGCCTTATCGTGGTAAGACACCTCACTACCCTTTTCAGAAACATTCCAACCAGTAGTTGTTGAGTAGTCGAGACCGAGGTTCAAGTTAGCACGCAGACCCTCGAGGAACTTAAACTTATAGTCGAACTGAGCATTACCTACGAAACGACGTACGTAAGAGTCCTTATTCTGCTGATAAAGCTGAGCCACAGGGTTAAGAGTTGACATGGTGTTAGGTGCGCCATTGCTCTCCCACATGAAATAGCTTCCATCGGCATTGTAAACAGGCTTCAGAGGATTGTACTGAACGGCTGAACCTATAGCGCCCTCGTCAGCATAAGAATTGTGTGTAAACACACCCTTACCATTCAGGTTGATGGTAAGACGATCATCTAACAAAGTAGGAGTAAGGTTGAAACCTACAGAACCACGGCTCATGCCAGTAGTCTTTAGTGTACCATCATTATTCAGGAAACCAGCACTAACGCGATAAGGCATCTTGAAGTTTGACTCCTTAGAAACGTAACCACCAGTTACGCTGGCATTGATTTCCTCAGCAAATGCTGTCTGATAAATCTGATCCTGCCAGTTGGTGTTTGCATCACCCAAAGCAGCTACAGCATCAGCGTTGTCGCCATAGTTAGCCATAAAGAAATCGCGGAATGCACCTGCACTCAGCACGTCAACCTTCTTAGCAACGGTCTTGAAAGAACCGCTCATATCTACGTTGATACGTGGCTTGGCACCTGCCTTACCCTTCTTTGTGGTAATCAGAATTACACCGTTTGATGCACGGCTACCATAAATTGCTGTAGCAGAAGCATCCTTAAGGATTGAGAAACTCTCGATGTCGTTAGGGTTGATTGTGTTCAGCACGTCACCACCAGAAATCTCAGTTGAGCTGATTGGCAGACCATCGATAACGATCAGAGGGTCGTTAGATGCTGACAATGAAGAACCTCCACGGATACGAATCTTAGATCCTGCACCAGGAGCACCACTGTTAGTAGTAATCTGTACACCAGGAGTCTTACCCTGCAGCAGATCGGCTGGAGATGTTGCGAGACCCTTGTTCAGCTGGTCGGCCTCAACCGACATTACCGAACCTGTAGCATCGCTCTTCTTTACAGTACCATAACCGATAACTACTACGTCCTGCAGAACAGTCTGGTCATCCTGCAGTGTAACAGTTACATTTGGTGCGGCCTTAACCTGTGCGGTTACATAACCTACATACGAAATGCTAAGCGTAGCACCCTGATTAGCCTTCAAAGCGAAATTACCGTCGAAATCAGATACGGTAGCGGTCTGTGTGCCGTCTACGCGTACTGTTGCGCCGATAATGGGTTCGCCTGTAGCATCTTTCACATGGCCTTTTACGTCAATCTGAGCAAAGGCACCTACCGATAGGAACAGGCCAAAAATAAGGCCAAGCATCCTAAGCGGAAATTGAATGTTTACCTGCTTCATCATTACATTTTTAAATTAGAGTTAATTTGTTATTGTTATATCGTTTTAAGCCTGTTAAAGCTTGAATTTACAGTTTTATCGCTGCAAAGATAAATCAGTTTTTGTTTCGTTATTCTTTTTTCTGTTTAAAATTGTTATTTTAGCCATGCAAACGTTTGCATAATAATAATGGGCCTGCATCATGCGATACAGGCCCATAGTGGCAGACAGATAACTGTCAGTATTCTATTCTATAAAAGCTTCCATGATGGCTGTGGGGGCAGCTTTGCTGTTAAAGGCACCAAGTTTATAGCCACCTGGCAAGCATTGTGGTTCCCAATAGAACACACCGCGACAACGACCGCCCGTCTGGCTGCGGGCTTCACGGATAACACGGGTTAGCTGGCGGCGACCCTCTTCCATTTTTTCAGGATGTTGCTCATCAACCTCAAATCCCGTTTCTACAATCATCACATCGCAACCGTATTTCTCGCTACAATGGCGGATATTGGCCATG
>Ga0265298_10010768_pt1 | contig 10770 bp, 10 predicted proteins | sample AusTroGonzalo_MG_3_FD_193486 | JGI IMG/M metagenome (GOLD analysis project Ga0265298, IMG submission 193486) | Bovine rumen microbial communities from tropical cattle in Woodstock, Queensland, Australia - Gonzalo_01 | ecosystem: Host-associated > Mammals > Digestive system > Stomach > Rumen ...
CCGGCACGCCCGCGTTACTGAGTACTTCCAATACGCCCACATGGGCAAATCCGCGCACCCCTCCTGCGGATAGAGCTAAACCGATTTGCGGACGTTGATCTTTAGGAAGGGAAACAAACCGATCCCACAAAAATTCGCGCAAAATTGCATCATCCGTTTTTACCGGCAGAGCATTCAACGGTTGTACGAATAAAAAGAAGATAAACAAAACCGGCCATAGCCGTTTTTTTAACATTATTCCACATCCTTACCGACAGCCCATTCGAGTTCCGCTTTGGCAAGATGATTTTGCAGTAAGGCGTACAAGTAGTCGTGGGTGTTTTGCAAGTATGCTTTGGCGGCTTCCAAGGGGGCCGTGCCGGATTTGGCACTTTGTTTCGCGGCCTGTTGAAATAAACGGGTTAATTCCTGATACGTTTCGTAGCGGACGTTGGCTTCCTGTTGCCAAAAAATCATATCGTTATAACTGTTAGTTACTTGTGTACGAACGGTATCTTCTATCATGGCACGTTTCAATTCGCTTTTTCGCTGTTCGGCGCGTTTTTGGTTAATTTGTTCCGAAAAATTATAAGGAATCGGCAACCGCACCGCTAGGGATACCTGTTTGTTTACGTCTTCTAAATTATCGGTTCCCAATTTTTCGTAAGAAGCGTTCAAAATTACGTCCGGATAACGCTTAGATAACGCCAAATCAATGGCAATATTATCTAGTTCCAACGCATAAATGGCGGATTTAAGTTCCGGACGAAATTCCGTTGCCCACAAATTGAAATGGGACAAATCTCCCTTTATTTCAACAGGTTCTAACGTACCGGTAATGGAGAGCGGTGCATTGAGTTCTTTATTCAGACTTACTAACATATCCATGCGGGCTTTTTCCACGTCCTTTTGGGCTTTTGCGGTTTCGTTTTTCATTTGGGCCAGCAGGGCTTTTACTTGTATTTTTGTCCATGCGGCAGAAGTATCGTTCTGGTACCAACTCTTGGCCTGTTGGTAAATTTCTTCCGTCAGACGTGCCTTTTCCTGTGCGTAAAGTAAACGGGTAAATGATTTTTTAATATTCAGCACTACGGCATTTTTGACGGTTTCGTAGCGGTTCTGCGTTTGTTTTAAGTTAGCGCGCGCGGCTTTTAACGTTCCGTTAATACGTCCGCCCGAATAGAGATATTGTGTGCCGGTAATTCCTACGCCGTAGAAGTGCTGGTCATCGTTTAGCATTTTCCCGGGGATAAAACGGTTTGCCACGGAATCGGGCAATACCATAGGATAATCGGAATCATACCACGTAGCCGTACCTTGCAACGCAAATTGCGGCAGATAACGGAATTTGGCTTCGTTAACTTTTTGTTCGGCGATAATAATTTCCTGTTCGGCAGCCAAAAAGTCCGAATTATTTTCAAGCCCCAACCGAATGGCATTTTCCAATGTTAAGTGCTCGCTCATTAAACTGGAAAATTTTAATCCGTATTCCTGTTGTGCGTGCAACGACAGCCCTCCGGCCGATATTAAAAGTAAACACAATACATATTTTTTCATTTTTTCGTTCCGTTTTCCTCTTTTAAGCGGTTGATTTCATTTTCCACGGTATCCATCATTTTATTGAAATCGTCTTGCAATTCGGTAAATTGATCCCCTTTGCGTAACTGTACCCGTTGGGAAAAATCTCCCTTGGCAATGGCTTTGCACGTTTGTTCGAAACGGTAAATCGGACCTGCCATTTTGTGCGATAAAACAGCGGAAATAATTACTACAAACAATACGTAAATGGTAATTTTGAAAAAGAAATGGGTTACAAGAGGAACGAAGGCATCGTAGAGCGGCTGCATGAGTACCGGATAATTGGTAAACAATTCATCGCACGTAAGGATTAACTCTAGCCCCATAATGGTTAATCCGCACAATACGCTGAGGCAGATGAGCAACATATAGCGTACTTGCAATGATTTTTTAATAAAAATAGTCCGCCGTTGAAACGGGATTTTTTCCGCCATGATGACCTCTAAAAATTGGTAATGTAGTGGATTTGTAAAATCCGTTCGCTTTCTTTACCGCGGCCGATACGGCGTACGGCACCGTCTAACGATAAGGAAGGATGTAAATAAAACCGCAATCCGGCATTGGCGCGGGAATCACGGATGTTGTGGATGTTATCCCATTCAGTCAATACGGCAGCGTAATCCGCTATTTTGTAAAATGCACCTACGAAAGCCGATACGTGGTCCCAATCAAAATCGGAGAAATTTCCGCCGGCTGACAATTGTAAACCCGGTACAATAATTTCGCGGGAAGCGGAAATATAACCGCCTTTGCGGTCATCCAAATATTTTTTTGTTTTTGCGTATTTACGGTCTTTGTTATAACCATATCCGTAACGGCGTCCATCGTAACCGATGGCAATAGAGGGCAGATATAAACTGCCGTCGTAAACTTTCCATTTGGCCTGAAAGTCCGGGTTTAGCACACGCACGGAGGAAGAAGAACCAACCAACTCATGCACCGCTAAACTTACCCCAATATTCAGCCGCGGATAAATACCGAAATCAACGGTTTCCATTAATGTTCCGTGATCATAAGCGCGGGTTAAAAAAGAGGCTTGATAACGGTCCAGCACTTCGGTAGTGGGTACGTCCAAAATGGCGGTTTCGGTGTTAATAGGGTCTCCTTCTCCGGCGAAAAGCGGCAATACAGCAGTTACGAAAACAACTAAAAGCAAATATATTTTTTTCATTTCAGTACCTCTTTATAAAAATGTGCGTATATCTTTGGGTTCCGGCTCTAAAATGTAGCGTATGTTGTGCAAATAAATACTTTCACGCGCGGGGCTGAAATCATTTTTATCCCGCGGGAACGCTAATTCTACGATATTTTGGTTTTGACGTTGTGTGCCAATCACAACGGCTTTATGCCAACGGGTAGATTGTTCTTTATCATACGGATCTTTAGGGTTATCGTAATTACGTAACACGACCGTACCTGTACGCAAGAAACCGTTTTCTACCGGTTCTGTTTTAAGGATAACATCTTTGGTAAAGAGCACTTTTCCCTTGCACGGTCCGTTTACAAAAGTTACTTTATAGTAATCATTATCGTCGGAAGGACGTTTATTGAGTGTTGCCAACGAATATGTGGCGTAGGGCTTGCCGATTTCACTGCAAGCGGCAAAAATGTGGGAAGTAATATACCGTTCATACGTTTGGTCCGGGTCTTCGCGGTTGTACGGGGATTCTTGGCGGTGGCATCCCGTCATTAAACAAACAGAAAATACAAATAGCCATAATAAACCGTATTTTTTCATAAATGCTCCTTAAAAAATGGTAAATGGGTGATTCTAAAACCCCCATTTACCATTATACCCATTTTGCAAGTGAAATAAAACTGCTATTTTTTCTTAGTATTGAGTGATTCCACAAGATGTTTGGCATTCAAGAGAGTATTACCTTCTTGGGAGGCCAATGTTTCCGACCCTTTAGCCACACCTAAGTGGATGATATCTTCGGCGGCTTTTCCTCCCACCTCATCAGCCACGCCCATTATGTAGTTGACAGTATCTACCCAATCTCGCATAAGGGATTCACTTTCGGCGGAAGAGGTCTCTTGGAGCCCGTTATCTTTAGCATGCGAAAAGAAGAAACGTTTGTCATTACCAAGCATTTGGGAGAATTTAGAGGCCTGTTCCCCGTTTATTAAGTGAAAGACAGAAAGATCTTCATTGTCTTGCAGAAGATTACTATAGGAAAGTTTTTGTCTGTCTTGAACCGTTTTTTCGTTATAGGGAATCCAAGCCGGGGCCAATTTTTGGTAATCCTTTTTGGCTTGTTCGGCTTCTTTTTTCTGTTCTTCTTTGGAAACGTCTCCCAAATTTTTGACCCGTTGAGCGATATAGGCCTCTTCATTTTTTTGGTAAACTCCGGCCGGGTCTCCTACAAAAAATTGTCCGTTTCTTTCAATAGAATCTTTGAGGTCCGGTGAATTTTGTACGCCGTTGGCTACCCAAACGCATTGATTGTCTCCACCGCAACCGTTGTTCTCGAATAAGAAGGTGGCAATACCTTTACTGATTTGTTTTTGCTTTTGTATTTCAAGAAGTTCGGCAGGGGCATTGGCGTTACCTTCTCCGTTATTTTCGTCCGCATCTTCATCCTCATCCGCCTCTCCGTCCGTTTCTGTGCCTTGTTTTTCAAGGTCGTCTAAGGAAATGATGCCGAGTACAGGTGTTATGGGTACGTTTTTAGGTAACGTAAGTCCGCCCGTTTCTTCCTTAAATGTCGCGCTTGCTTTTTGGAAAGCCAACAGTGCCTGTTGTTCTGTTTCCGCTTGAGAGATTCCTCCGGAGGAATCTTCCGTTTCGCATTTGCCCGCAGGTAAAGACGGTGTGTTACAACCGGCCAGTATATCTTCCAAATTCTTATAGATGGTTGTCGGGTCGCCTTGCAAGTTGTTCATAAGTTCTGCTGTTTTATTGCCGAGTGCTTTTTGGAATTCATTTAACTTCCGCGCTTTGGCGGCTTGGCGTTCTTTCTCTTGATCAGGGCCCGGATATTTGGCGGTTGCCCACATATCTGCAACGCGTTCAAGTCTTGATTTTTGAGAGAGTAAATCCATCGCTTGAGAAAACCCTTGTTGGATTTGTTCTTTGGTAGGTGGTATTTTTTGTCCCGCATGAGGCGTTGTTGTACGGTCGGGAAGTGAAAACTCCAACGGTTGTTTGTACGGTGAATTATTGGGTCGCCCCGCGGCACTAGCCAGTAAATTATCCCCGTCGGATAATTGGTCCCCTTTTCCCAAGGGATTCGCTCGGTCCGCTGCTCCTCCGTTTAGGTTGTCTTTAGACGTAAATAAATTTGTAATCGGGCTGACAAGTCTTTTCCAATAGGACGGTTGTTCGTGTTTTCCCCCTGCGTGAATTTGCAACGCCGGATTATAAGCAGCGGCTTTTTGCTCACGTACATAGGTTTCGTAAGCGTCATCTTTGACGCTGATTTCATGCATGCCGGGCGCACTGCTATCGGGGGAGGTTTGCGGAATAAGCACCCAATCTTCCTCGCCTTCTGCATAGTAATCGGAGTTGACGGCCGTATTATTTCCGGCGGAAGCAATCAATTCCGGGTCGTCGCTGTTTTCAGCAGCCCCGCGCGCATATTGCGGTACACCGAATTTTTCGTTTACTTGTTCGTTGGAGAGTGCTATTTGTTGCGGTTGTTTCTCTCCGGATTTATTATTTTTGCGGAATAAAGAAGCCAATTTTTTAACAATAGTCGTCAACGGATTAGAAGTAAAAATTTGCGGAGTGGGTTTGCCGTCTTGTACGGCGGCGGTGGAGGCGGCATTGTCGGCTTCCAAGAACGGGAGAAGTAAAAATACAACAACACCTACACAAAAAATAAACAAAACAATTTTTCCGATAGATTTTTTCATAAGCGGCTCCCTTGCATCACTATACTACAAGTGTACTTGTTTCAATTAGATTTTTCAAGTTTATTTTCGTCTTTTTTGGGAGAGAGCATGCGTTTTAATATTTCCCACGATTTTTTGACGTGTTCAACAAGTGCCGTAGAAGTTTTTTGCGAGGTTTTGGAAGCGGCTTTTTCCTTTTCCGGTAAGGTATAACCGTATTGTTTGACGAGTGTTTTCAAATAGTTGACCGGTACGGCAAAATTCAGGTTTTGGTTACCTTCCCCTAAATAGGTGGCAAACGCGATAGAGACAACCTCTCCGTCGGCATTAAAAACAGGGGAACCGCTTGAACTGTGGGAAATCGGCGCGCTGATTTGGTGCCAAATGATTCCGTCCGCTTTTTGACGTACTTGGCTGATTAACCCGGAAGAAATGGTGTTTTGCAAACGGCGCGGATTACCGATAACGGTAATCGTTTGGCCGGGGCGTACCGTGTCGGAGTTACCTAACGTTACATAAGGCAAGTGTTGGGCTTGAATTTTTAGTAGTGCCAAATCTACATTATCGGCTTTGGTAATTTCTTTTGCTTCTCCGGAGACGACCCCGTTGTTGAACGTGATATTAATGTAAAGCGAATCTTGCGATACGTGGCGATTGGTGGCAATCAGCCCTTCCGGCGTGATGACAAAGCCGGTACCGGTAAAGGTAGAACCGTCTTGTTTGATGACGTTAATTGCCACTACGGCGGCGGAATTTTGTTCGGCGATTTTGACGTGATCGTTTTGGGCATCCGCGACGGTTGCCCCACACCAAAAAAGTAAGAAAAGAAAATAGGCCCGCTTCATAACTGTATTATACAATAAATCTTTTTGTGCAGAGTGATTGAAATTTATTTGTGAAAATTGTACACTTGAAAAAGCAGTTGTAAAAGGAGTTTGATATGTCAGAAGTATTTTATGTAAGCCGTAAAAAATATGAAGCGTTGGTAAATGAACTGAAAGATTTGAAAGAATTAAAGGCCTCTTTATCTAATGAAATCGGCGAGGCCGCCGCACAGGGCGATTTGAAAGAAAACGCCGAATACCACGCCGCCAAGGAAAAACAAGCGGAAACGCTGATTCGTATTCAAGAATTGGAAACCCGTTTGCGTAACTGCCAAATTACCGACGATTTAACCGTGGACCATAGTGAAGCGCGTATCGGCGCGACGGTCACGATTGCGGATGTAGATGCGGAAATAGAGTTTACTTACACGTTAGTAGGTTCTATGGAATCCAACCCGGACAAAGGGCTTTTGTCCGTTAAATCGCCGTTAGCCCAAAGTGTGCTCGGTAAAAAGGAAGGGGAAACCTTCCAAGCAGTATTGCCGCGCGGGCCGAAAACATATAAGTTAGTAAAGTTGGAGTATAAGTAAGGATTTTTCTTTACCTAAAAAACCCCGCTGTGAAGCGGGGTTTTTACTTATCCAAATTTGTCGGATTATTTTTGAGCAATACCGAATTTGTTCAACACTTGGTCTAACAAAGCATAATAGGAATGTAACGTACCAAAATCATCCCATTTGCGGCTGTTGCAAATGACGACCCATTCTGATGCCAATTTACGTTCTGCCAATTCCGACGAGTCCCACCGGGGCATAGCTCCTTTCTTGGTTAAGAAAGAATCTAATTTGTCGGCAAAAGACATTAGCATTTGTTTTTGTTCATTGATGGATTCTGCCGTGAGAACCTCTTCGTACAAGGAATTTTGCGCGATAAATAATTGTTTTAATTGTTCGCGGAGCGTACTTTTTTCTGCAGCTGTCAGTTTTGATTTTTGCAACAAGCCGCGCAATTCTTTTTTAATGGCGTTAGGTGTAAACGGGCTGTGGAGTGCGCGTTTGAGTGCAAGCGTGCGGCCGTGTGGGTGGCGTTCAAAGAATTTGATGGCTGCATCTGCCTCGTTTAACGTTTCTATTCCGTAATAATCGGAAATGTCACCAAGTACAGAGGACATATTCCCTTCTTGCAGGGATTTTTCAAGATACTTACGCAAATCTTTGGAGATGACTTGCGTGTCAATAAATTCTTTTACCTGTTGTTTTATTGCCGGCGAGTCAATCGTTTGGGAGATATTGGAGCGGTAAAGAATCGAGAACATATCAAAAGCCGCATCGATTTCCGGTTGGTAAAGGCGTTTTTCATCGGACATACGTTTATAAATGTATTTTTCCGGTGTCAGGCTGACGGAGGTATGTACGTAGAAATCGCTTTTGGGATTAACTTTTATTCTCGGCCCAACATTGCCTCGTAAGTAAGCCGACAAAACATAGCGTGCTTCTATTTCATCCGGCCAAACCTGTATTTTGGTCAGCGGTTGAATTTGGGGATTTTTTAACACGGAAGAAGCCGCCACTTTTTCCAAACCTTGAGCAATGACGATGCTGACATCATCCATTAACAATGTTTTGGATAAATTTTTGGTAAGCGCGTTTCCCGTCTCTTCCAAAAACAAACTTCCAACGGCCTTCACGCCCACTTGCCCGTAACCCAAAGAGGATACGGACCCTATTAAAACAACCATACACAATATATTTTTTAAGTTCAATGTTTTCATACACTTATACTGTAACTTTTTATTTCTGTTTTTGCTAGGGTCTTTAGACCTATTTTGATATAGGTCCTTTGGGGAAAAAAATCCCCCGCCGGAAAAGGCGGGGGATTTTTTTAATATTTCTGAAGGACAGCTTCTTTGGCGGCACTAGAATAGACGTTGTAATCTATTTGTTGGAAAATAGAGTCTTTCAATTCCAATTCATATACGTATGCCTCATTGATGCGGTTGCCTTGAATTTGTTCGTAGAGTTCGTTAAAACGCTTGATATGATCTTTCGTGCGTTTAGTGGAATACTCTTTGGCAGTTCCCGTCGTCATGAGAAAGGCCCAATCGGATGATTGCATCAGCACAAGTTCCCGCGCCAATTGATTGAGCGCCCGACGCAATAACCCTTCCGCGTTCGGGAATTTGTTGGCGAGTTCCATCATACGTTCGGCCGATTTAATAAGGTGACGGTAAATCCAATCGTTACCGCTGTTGAGCCAAACGTCGTGATACCCTTTATCGCCCCAAGAGGACATAGAAGGTTGTACAATTTGATTTTCCGGATAGATTTCCAAATATTCCATCGGAGTAATCAACTTAATTTCGTCCTGATCGTAATAGATTTTTTTGAACAGGTATTCCAAAAAATCGATTCCTTCATACCACCAATGTCCGTATAATTCCGCATCATACATGGACACTACGAGCGGTTTGCGGTCAATTAACGTGCTCAAATATTCAATTTGTTTTTGCCGGTTGAACATAAAGTTGCCCGCATGTTCGGCAGCCACTTCCCGTGCGGCGGCCGGATTGTAGGCCTGCTTTTGGTTGAGGGCTACTTTGCCGGTAATTTTGTGGTATTTCATCCCAATATTGCGGCGAACACCGTCGGAGTGAAGATACGGTTTAATATAATCGTAATCTAAATCGTACCCTAAATCGCGGTAAAATTCGCGGTAGCGGCTATCCCCCGGATAGCCGGATTCGGCACTCCATACCTGTTGGGCCGATTCCATATCGCGCGCAAACGCGGCTACACCGGTATTGGGGCAATAAACCGGGGCATAAATCCCGTATTTCGGGCGCGGCGTACCGTGTAAAATACCGTGTGATTCGGTAAAGAAAAACCGGATGCCTTCATCCCGTAAAAATTTATCGTCGCCCGGATTGTAGGCGCACTCTGCCAACCAAATACCGCGCGGATTTTTGCCGAAACGGCTGCGGTAATCTTTGGCGGCGATTTTGATTTGGGCGTTTACACTTTCTTTATGTACCATCAGGGGCAAATAACCGTGCGTAGCACAGCAGGTAATAATTTCCAATTTGCCCATATCTTGAAATTTTTTGAAACCTTGTAATACGTGTTTATGATAGCGGTTTTCAAACAGTTCTTTGTAGCGGCGGAACTTGTTGAAATACATCCGCGCAACCCCTTCAAATTCCGTTCCGGCGGTGCGTGTTAATTCTTTTTCGGAAAGTTCGGCGCGTTGGTTGAGATAATGGCTGAAGCGGTCAATAAGAAGCGGGTCTTCCATCATGTTGCACAACGGCGGCGTAAGAGACATGGTAAGCCGGAAATCGATTCCCTCTTCCGTCAGGTTTTCGAATACGTTTAATAGCGGAATATACGTTTCCACCATGGCTTCGTAAAACCAATCTTCTTCCAAAAAGTCCGGATATTCCGGGTGTTTTATAAAAGGCAGGTGAGCATGTAAAACAAGTGCCAAGTACCCTTTTTCATTTCCCATATTATTTTCCTTGCTCGCGCAGTGCTTTAATGGTTAATTGGCGCGTTTTGTCGCCTTTGGCGTTTCGCGCGCGGATCGGCAAATCTACCACGCTGCCGGCGGGTAAATGCTGTCGGATGGAAAATTTACCGTCTTTGAGTTCAATATCTTGCCCGTTGATAGATACAATGGCATTTTTGGAAGCCGAGCCGTAAATAATAATTTCACAATCGGCTTTGAGCCAAATATCTTCGTCCTCGGTTTTATCTAAATGCAGTGAAAAAGACGACCAAGAGGATGGCGCACCGGACGGAGTCAATTCCGTCAGTTTCCAACGCTGTCCGACCACTTGCATCCGTTCGCTAGCACCCATACCAATATAATCGGCGCCGGCTAATTTGAGTAATTTTTGGAAGTCCCCTTCCACAATCATCCACTTATCGTCGATAACATCCGAAATACGGCCGGGCGGAACAGAAGAAACATTACTGCGGGTGACCAAAATAAATTGGCCGTCTGCTGTCAGATAGCCGATATCGGCGACGTACGAACGCCCCGTTTGCGGCACGTTGATATACCAACTGCGTGCCTCAAAAATAACAGGCATATCGTAGAATTTGACTGCATTCGTTCCGTCAAAAGTGTTAACACCTGTCACGTCGTAGAGGCGGATAATGGTGCGCGCGCTTTGTAAGACGTTTTCACTATAGGTGGATTTCAAATAGTCTAAAGTGTTTTGCGTGATTTCCCAAAATAAAAACATCCATGCCGGATCTTTCGGCAACAAATAACTTTCGGTTTTGCCGTAACCAAACGGAATGTCGGCCTCGGCATTTGTGTCTTTTTGGACGGGCTTCACCAACGAAGCGGAGGATAAATTCTTTTCCATAATTCTTAACCCCTTTCTCTTTTCTTTTTATAATTTTTATTCCTAATATATTATAGCATTTTTCCGGCTTTGAATAGTGGAGCAATTCCGTACGAAGTACGGGATGACTTTTTGTGAAAATATTATATTTTTCTTTAGCATTTCTCGACGGGAAAAACAGGAAAAACTTGACGGGGGGGG
>Ga0265298_10010769_pt1 | contig 10768 bp, 9 predicted proteins | sample AusTroGonzalo_MG_3_FD_193486 | JGI IMG/M metagenome (GOLD analysis project Ga0265298, IMG submission 193486) | Bovine rumen microbial communities from tropical cattle in Woodstock, Queensland, Australia - Gonzalo_01 | ecosystem: Host-associated > Mammals > Digestive system > Stomach > Rumen ...
CATAGATCGTGGCAATTATTACTATGCATCTTTTGACATCACATATTCATCAACAATAGAAACACGTTCAGACTTCACAATCCTTACAGGAGATGGTATATGCCTTTATCAAAATACGGATGGAACTGTTAATGTAGATGTAAAAAATACTGGTAACAGTACGTTCTATGGACAATTTAGGATCACTTTGAATAATTCAACTGGAGATTGGATGCAAACCATTGATGTTTTAGACTGCACAAATGGATTACAACCAAATTATCATTATACCAATGGTTTGGATTTTACAGGATTAATTACCGTTGAGCCTGGTACATATATAATGTCATTGGCTTATAAAACATCCGGTTCATCTAGTTGGTATTATGCTGGTGCATCAGAATATCAAAATCCCGTATGGGTTTATGTGGCACCCGAACCCGTGTATGCAGATTATTACGAGCCTAATAATTCACAAAACCTTGCATATTCTTTTACGCCAAGTTTTTCTAATAACTCTGCAACTGTAAGCACAACAGGCTCAAACTTACATAATAGTTCCGATGTGGATTATTACAAAATCAATCTTGATTCCGGATATAATTATACTATAACGCCAAGACTTCACGATTCTTATAACAGTGGAAACGGTAACACCTATTCAGTTGATGCCATGTTTGCTTATTCAACTGATGGTGTAAACTGGTCTCAGTTTTATGATGATGTTATGACTGGCAATTTCCAAGTTTCAAACGGAGGAACAGTTTATTTTGATGTTATTCCTTATTATGAAGGCGATGTTGGAACATATTTATTAAGCATTGTTATTACTAGAACGCAAATTACTAACACCTATACCGTTTCTGTATCTGCGAACCCCAACAATGGTGGTTCTGTTAGCGGTGGAGGAACCTATAATCAGGGCTCTTCATGTACTGTACATGCAACAGCTAATTCAGGTTATTCGTTTGTGAATTGGACTGAAAACGGCAATCAGGTTTCAACAAATTCCAATTATACTTTCACTGTTAATGGAAATAGAAGTCTGGTGGCAAACTTCGCTCAAAGCACATTTACTATTCAAGCATCATCTGGAGCTAATGGAATCATCACGCCATCTGGAAACATTTTTGTTGCACATGGGGCAAATCAATCATTTTCAATGATACCTAATGCGGGCTATAAAGTTCAAAATGTATATATTGATGGTAATTCTGTTGGTGATATAACACAATACACATTCACTAACGTAACTACAAATCATCAAATCCATGTAACATTTATCCAAGTGGATGGTATTGAAGAAAATCATGATTTAGCAGTAGATATTTATCCAAATCCAACAAATGGTAATTTCATCATCGAATATGAAAGACTAAGGCATATTCGCATTGTAAATCCGTTGGGGCAGATAGTTTACAATGTTGATGTGAATGGTAATCAGGCTCACATTAACCTTTCAGGCATGGTTAAAGGTGTTTATATAATACAAATTGAGGCTAACGGATTTCCAATAACGAGAAAAATTATAGTTGAATAAACAGATTAATGTTTTTTATTGAAACAAATAAGGGAAGCATTACGACGTTTTAGATTCATCTATTAATGTCAGTGTATATCGAACTATATCAAACCTTAAACTGGAACGATGTGGTTTGATATACACATTGTGTTATTAATAACTAAAAGTTTTTGTACAAAACTGTTATCAGAATCAAAATAATGATTACTTTCGTTGAAGTAAATCATTATTTAACACATAAAATTGTATCAATGAATGATTTTGAATTAAAAGAGCAAGAAACAATAAATAGGTTATTAGATTCTGATTTAAGTAAATCTCCATTTTCTGTTACGCCACATGCTAGATGGCATACAAGTACATCAGTAATAGAGTTTAACATTCTAATTAGCTACAAAAGCACTAACTTAGCAGTTGTTGAAATAACGCAGTCATTACAAGATGCCCAAAGTATAGAAATGGCAAAAATAAAAATTCGCGATGCATATCATATACACAATTGTCCATTGGGTATTATTACAGACAATATCTATTTCTACATATTTGAAATTAACAATAAGGATCATTATCAAAAGTGTACTTCTGATAATGTTGTTAATACTTTACTAAATCATAAATTAGTACATGATCTTATATATAAACACAAATATAATTATATTAAAAACCTATTGGAAAACAATGGTTTAAAAACTTTTACCAAATGCTTTAATAAAAATGACGGAAACTTCTATTTCAAGAAGAACAAAGAAGAAATATTTTGGAAACAATTGCTAATACAAAAACATCAAACATCTACAATATATCGCTATACATCATTAGAAACAGCATTCTTACTTTTAAAAAACATGACATATAGAATGTATGGAATTGTTAGTATGAATGACAAATCTGAAATTGATTACGTTGATGCGTATTGCAATACTAAGACAAACACATCGTCGAATCAACTACTTAATAATTCATTTATATCATCCTGTAGCATATTAAAAGACAATCTTACAATGTGGCGTTTATATGGTGATGATGCTAAAGGTGCATGTTTGGTCTTTGATATTAAAACTGATTCTCAAAAAGACTTTATTATTCACGAAGTTAGTTATGCTGATCAGCAAGGAAACGATCCTAAACTTGACATAATTAAACATCTGATCGAGTATGATGTCATTTTCAAAGATATTGACAAATGGAAACACTTTTTTAAATCGAAAGATTATTCCATAGAAGAAGAAGTCCGTCTGATTTTTCAAGATACATTAAAATCTTCAATTGTAAAAAATAGAGATTGGATAAAATCAAATGATTATTCAATAATCAATCCATATGTAGAATTTAATCTTCTTAAGACTCCTCAATTTCCATTACAACTAAAAGAAATCATATTAGGTCCAAAATGTCCAGAAAGAGAGACGAACATATACCAATTACAAGAATTAATAAGGCGAAAAAAACTAACTATCCGTGTAAAAGCATCCGATATTAAAAATTATCGATAATAGTATCCTAATCAAACTTATGTTTCCACCTTCTATGGCTCCAGAGCCAGTAGTATGGGTGGTTTTTGATGGTTTGCTCGAGTAATTCCACGTATTTCTGCATGATGGCGCCTTCGGGGAGGTCGTTGGGGGTTTCGCAGATTTCGTGGACATCGAGGCGGTACTTGCCGATGCGCTCCTTGATTACTTCGTAATAAAGAACCGGCAGATTGTATTTGCGCGCAAAGCCTTCCGAACCACGGATAAAACCAGTCTTACGGTGCAGAAAATCAGTGACATAACAGCGGTTTACATTGCTCGGACTTTGGTCTGAAAGTATCATGTAGGCTGCCGGAATATGGTTCTCCTCGTGATACGCCATCACCTCGCGGACATTGTCGTGAAAGACCACCTGGTCGCCGTAACGCGTTCTAGCACGGTTGATTAGCTTTTCAAATACCTTATTTGTATTGTGCGCCCCCACTCCTATTCCGTGGTGTTTGAACTGCATATCCACACTCAAGACCATCCATTCCCAGTTGTTGTGATGGCTCGACATCAAGACCACGCTCTTTCCCTGGTCGAAATATTTGTTCACCACCTCAGGATTTGAGCAATGGTAACGGCGCATCACATTTCGGCGGCTCATAGTGAGCATCTTTATCATCTCGGCTGCAATTTGAGCAAAATGCCAGTAATATCTGTATCTGGCCTTGACCACCTCTCTCCTGCTCCATTCGGGAAATGATTTCTGGAAATTATCGTCAATGATTCTTTTCCTATACCTTATTATAAATGTCATTATCAGAAAAAACGGGAGGCATATCAGATACAACAGAAAAAGAGGCAATATGGAAAGCGGATAAAGTATGAAATAAAACAAAAAATAAGTCATGATTAAAGCTTTTAAAGTGCAAAAATAAATAATTTTTAAAAATAGTTGTAATACATTGAGATTTTATTACGAACTTTGCATAATTGTAAAGACAAATCATAAAATATAACATTATATGGCTACAAACACCAACGAAATCAGAGAGGCTTTGGCTTCTTACGGCATCAAGGATGTCAAAGAAATTTATTACAATCCTTCATACGAGGCTCTGTACAAGGCCGAGATGGATCCTGCGCTGACAGGTTATGAGAAAGGCGTTGAAACCGAGCTTAAAGCTGTCAACGTGATGACCGGCATCTACACCGGACGTTCACCTAAGGACAAATACATTGTGATGGATGAAAACTCGAAGAACACTGTTTGGTGGAACACTCCGGGTTATCCTAACGACAACCACGAAATGAGTGAGAAAGTTTGGGAAGAAGTGAGAAACCTCGCCAAGAAGCAGCTTTCAGGCAAAAACCTTTATGTAGTTGACGCTTTCTGCGGTGCTAACAAAGACACCCGCATGGCTGTGCGTTTCATCATGGAGGTAGCATGGCAGGCACACTTCGTGCTCAACATGTTCATCAAGCCTACTGCAGAAGAACTGAAGACTTTCAAGCCAAACTTCACTGTGTACACAGCTTCAAAAGCTAAAGTTGACAATTACAAGGAACTGGGATTGAACAGCGATACATGCGTGGCATTCAACGTGACATCACGCGAACAGGTCATTTTGAACACCTGGTACGGCGGCGAGATGAAGAAAGGTATGTTCTCAATGATGAACTACTACCTGCCTCTGAAGGGCATAGCTTCTATGCACTGCTCAGCCAACACCGACATGAAGGGCGAAAACACCGCCATCTTCTTCGGTCTTTCCGGCACAGGCAAGACCACCCTTTCGACAGATCCGAAACGTCTGCTTATCGGTGATGACGAGCACGGCTGGGACGACGAGGGAGTGTTCAACTTCGAAGGCGGCTGCTATGCAAAGGTCATCAACCTCGACAAGGACAGCGAGCCTGACATCTACAACGCCATCAAACGCGACGCATTGCTTGAAAACGTTACAGTTGACGCCAAAGGCAAGATTGACTTCAAAGACAAGAGCGTGACCGAAAACACACGTGTCTCCTATCCTATCGAACACATTGAAAAGATTGTGAAGAACGTACGTCCTGTGTCTTCAGGCCCAACAGCCAAGAACGTCATCTTCCTTTCAGCTGACGCATTCGGCGTGCTGCCTCCAGTTTCAATCTTGACTCCAGACCAGTGCAAATACTACTTCCTGAGCGGCTTCACCGCCAAGTTGGCAGGTACCGAGCGCGGCATCACCGAGCCTACACCTACCTTCAGCGCATGCTTCGGACAGGCATTCCTCGAGCTGCATCCTACAAAGTATGCCGAGGAACTGGTGAAACGCATGGAGAAGAGCAACGCCAAGGCTTATCTGGTCAACACCGGCTGGAACGGCACCGGCAAGCGCATCTCTATCCGCGACACACGTGGCATAATCGACGCCATCCTGGACGGCTCAATTGAGAAGGCTCCAACCAAGAAGATCCCTTATTTCGACTTTGAAGTTCCTACAGCATTGCCAGGCGTAGACCCGGACATTCTCGATCCACGCGACACTTACGCAAATGTTGAGGATTGGAACAAGAAAGCCGAAGACCTCGCCAGCCGTTTCATCAAGAACTTCGGAAAGTTCACTACAAACGAAGCCGGAAAGGCATTGGTAAAAGCCGGTCCACAGCTTTAATCAGGCTTTAGAAATGAGACCTTAGACTTTAAAAAGTCTAGGGTCTTTTACTATTAATAATAATTAACAACAATTAATAATAAAATGAAAAGATTATCTTTAATTGCAATTGTAATGGTATTCGCTTTAACAGCGTTGTCATTCACAGCCGGCAAAGGCGTCTCATTAAGACTTAAGCCCAATCAGAATAAAACTTATGTGATTGAATCAAAGTCAAACCAGACAACTTTGATGAAAGTACAGAGTCAAACCATGAGAATGTCACAGACTATCGAAGCCCGTCAGACATTCATCACAAAGGAGGTTTCTGAAAATAAAGTTGTAGTGGAAACCCAGCTTGAAGCCATTAAGTTTAATATGTCTCAAATGGGCATGAATCTGACATACGACTCAGAAAACCCTCAAAGCACCAGTCCGATGTTAGCCAACCAAGCCAGCGAGTTTGACAAACTCATAAACAAACCAACCTTGGTATCGTACGACGAATTAGGCCACAACGAAGATCCTGCAGACATTGACATGAATCAGTTGAGCAATATAATTATCGAGCTCCCCGAAGAGGAATTGAATGTCGGCAGCACTTGGACCTGTGTTAAAACTCAGGACATTAGCGAGTATAGCATCAACGTCAACATGACATACACAGTGACAGGCATCTCAAAGAAAAGCGTTGAGGTAAGCTTTGTCGGAACCGTTGATGCCCAAGAGATTACAGGTACATACGAAGGCACGGCATCCATCAGCCCTGTAACAGGATTAGTGATGTCTTGCAGCGTAAAGAACAATATTTCTCTGACAGTATCAGAGCAAGGCATGACCTTACCTGTGACTGTATCAGGTACCTCAACCATCACAGTCGTCGAGAAGTAAAACAAGATTATATGCAAATAAAAAAGACCGGGCTTTCGTCCGGTCTTTTTTGTATCGTAATGCCAAGCCTTAGTTGAGCATCACCGGCATCAAAAGCATCAGTATATCCTCGTCGGCATTCTGATTGTCGACTGGAGTGATGATGCCTGCGCGGTTAGGTGCCGACATCTCGAGCTGAATTTCATTCTGGCTGAGATTGGCAAGCATTTCCTGGAGGAACTTGGAGCTGAAACCGATTTCCAAATCCTCACCTGAATAGTTGCATGTGAGGCGTTCCTTAGCTTCGTTCGAATAGTCGAGGTCTTCAGCTGTGAGCACCAGCTCCTGTCCGCTTATCTTGAAACGGATTTGGTGTGTAGCCTTGCTTGAGAAAATAGCCACACGCTTGATTGCCGAGTTGAGCAGCTGACGGTCGATGATGAGCTTATTGGGGTTGGTTGTCGGGATTACTGCCTCGTAATTAGGATAACGTCCTTCGATGAGGCGGCAAATCAACTTATATTCTCCGAATGTGAACGCTGCATTGGTGCTGTTGAACTCAATGTGCACCGGCTCATCGGCGCGGCCAGCCAAAATGTTCTTCAACTGATTGATAGGCTTTTTAGGTACTATGAATGCGGCCATGGCGTCTGACTTGACATCCATTCTTCTGTAACGCACGAGCTTGTGAGCGTCGGTAGCCACAAAAGTGAGGCATGTGTCGTTCATTGCCATGTAGACACCAGTCATGATAGGACGGATCTCGTCGCTGCCTGTGGCGAAGATTGTCTTCTCGAAACCGCAAGCGAGCACGTCGGCCGGGATATCCCACACTGAAGGCTCTGCAATAGCAGGAACCTGCGGGAATTCGTCGCTCTTATGGCCAACCATTTTATAACGTCCCTCGCCTGTGGTGATTTCTATAGCGAGAGTTGACTCATCAATGTTAAACGACACCGGAATGTCTGGGAAATTCTTCATCACATCGATAAGGAGACGTGCCGGAATGGTGACCTGTCCCTTACCTTCAACCATATCAGGCTTAATGTTGACGGTCATCGTTGTCTCAAGGTCCGATGCTGTGATTTTGAGTTCGTCTTCCTTAATCTCGAAGAGGAAGTCGTCAAGAATCGGCAGAGTATTGCTTGAATTGATGACACCGCTGAGTGCCTGAACCGCTTTTAAGAGTTTTAAACTCGAAAGAATAAACTTCATAGCTCACTACATTTTTTTCGAACTGCTAAATTACAACTTTTTCTTGATATGCAGCCGATTATTTTATAATTAATTTTATTTCCTGATAAATACAGCCGCCGTCCACTCGTTTTCCTTTATGTGATTCAAGTAAGACAGACCCAAACGCTCAGCCTCATTTCTAATCATCTGTAAATCAGCTTCATAAAAACCGCTAAAGAAAATTTTGCCACCTTTCTTCAGACATTTCACATACTCATGCATGTCACGAAGCAAAATATTACGGTTGATATTGGCAATGATGATATCAAACTGCCGATTGTTCAGTGAATTGGCATCGCCTAGCTCGACCGCTATATCAGTTTCGTCATTGTATCGCACATTGTCCAAGGCGTTGCGGTATGCCCACTCATCGTTGTCTATTGCTACAGTCTTGGCCGAGCCGAGTTTTCTTGCAAGAATAGCCAAAACGCCCGTTCCAGAACCCATATCCAACACGTCTTTGCCTTTGAAATCTTCTGTCAGCATCAACTTTATGATTTGAGCGGTAGTCTCGTGATGAGCTGTGCCGAATGACATCTTCGGCTCTATGCAGAGGTCATACTTGAAGTTGCTGTCAGGTTCATGGAATGGCGCGCGTATGCGGCAGGTTCCGTTAATTACTACAGGTTCGTATGATGACTCCCAGGTGGCGTTCCAATCCTGATCGGGAATCAGTTCCTGCTTGAGAATTTTGACATCCGCAAATTGCTCCATGGCAAGAATGCCGTCGAAGGCCATCTTGTCGAAAGCGTTCTCAGCACAATAGGCTATAAAACCCTCGTCAGCATCCATGAAACTGTCGAAGCCGGCGGCGCCGAGCAGTTCGGCGAGCATGTCTTTCAGAGCCTCGTTCTGCGGGTTCGAAAAGGTGTATGCGAGATAGTTCATTGTCAATTACTTAGAAGCCTGTTCGCAAATGCTGACAAAATCTTCGGCCTTGAGCGAGGCGCCGCCTATGAGACCGCCGTCAACATCAGGCTGCGCGAACAGTTCAGAGGCGTTCTTGGCATTGCAGCTGCCGCCGTAGAGAATATGAATCTGGCTTGCTATGTCGTCGCCATATTTCTCTTTCACGAGGCCGCGGATGAAAGCATGCACTTCCTGAGCCTGGTCCGGAGTGGCTGTCTTGCCCGTTCCTATAGCCCACACTGGTTCGTAAGCTATGATAACATTCTCAATATCAGCTATGTCGAGATGGAACAGGCCCTCCTCCACTTGCTTGCGGATCACATCGAAATGCTTGTTGGCCTCACGCTCTTCCAGCACCTCACCTACGCAGAAAATCGGGACGATTTCATATTTGAGGGCCAGGTTGACCTTGGCAGCCAGAGTAGCATTGTCTTCACCGAAATATTTTCTGCGCTCGCTATGACCAATAATGCAGCAGCTCACGCCTATAGAGTCAAGCATCTTGGCCGACACTTCGCCTGTGTAAGCTCCCGATTCCCAGGCGGCGCAATTCTGTGCGCCCACTTCAAACAGCTCATGCTCCGAAGCTTCGTCGGTAGCGAGTTCGAGGTATGGGAACGGAGGGCATATTATCACTTCGCATGACGGTTGTTTCTCGTCGAGAAGTTTTTCAAGGTCTTCAATAAGGCATTGGGCTTCCTCGAAATCGAGGTTCATTTTCCAATTGCCGGCAACGATTTTATTTCTTTTCATGATATGATTATTTTAATTATTTGCTTGAAAGTGCAAAGATATGAAAAAGTTTAATAGCTTACAAACAATTCATTGTCAAATGAAAAATAGTCGTATATTTGTGGGAGATTTATCATAAGACATCATCGAATAATGAGAAATAACATATTTTGGGCGTTTGCCGTCATTATTACATTCGGCTTCACAACCGTCTTCACCTCCTGCAGTAAGCAAAACCGGGTGGAGCCAAGTCAACATGAGTACACGGGTGTGCCGCTCGTCATCTTCGACACCGACCTCGGCTCGTCGACCGACGACCTCTTTGCCTTGGAGATGCTGCACCGCTACGAGCAGGAAGGACGCTGCCAGTTGCTTGGTGTGGTGGTGAACCGCATGGGCGAGGCTTACGCTGCCGTTGCCGACGTGATGAACACCTACTTCGGACATCCTGACATTCCCATCGGACTCGTCAGACAGGGCATCCTCGACCCGCAGGTGTGGATAGACTACAGAGAGCTGCCAACCTATACCGATGAAGAAGGTGACTTGATGTTCAGCCGCACCATCAGCGACTACTCAACGCTGCCCGACGGCTACAAACTCTACCGCCAGCTGCTATCCGCACAGTCCGACCATTCAGTAAGCATCTGCTCCGTAGGCTTCGTCACGGCGCTGGCCGCATTGTTGCACTCAGAGGGCGACGAATACTCCCCGCTCAGTGGCGTGGAACTCATCAGGCAGAAAGTGAAGTGCATCTACATGATGGGCGGAGTGTTCGATCTGTCAGTGGAACCCGACTTCAATTTCTCTCAAGGCATAATCTTCGCTTTAGACTTCTTCCGTCTCTGGCCCACGGAGGTGGATATAGTATTCTCGCCTCAGGAAGTGGGAGAAAACATCGAGTATGTGCCCGAGCAGGTCATCGACGATATTTCATGGACCGATGTGCATCCTATCAAGCAAGTCTACCTTAGGTGCAACTGCCACACTGGCCAGATGATGTGGGACCCGATGACCATTATCCAGGCTGTGGAAGGCGATGACCTATTCACACTCTCCGAACGCGGCACCGTCACACTGACGCCAGATGCCGAAACCATCTTCACGTCGTCGGCCTCGGGCAACTGCCGCTACCAACTGCCCGGCACTGCCGAATGGAACGCCACAATGCTGGAGAAAATCAGGCGATATAACAAAATGATATAAAAAGTTCCCCACATCTTAAACTTTTCAATCAATAAACGGTAAACTGTAATGGGCTATGTCGTTTTTAGGCGGCAACGACCTCGACTTAGGCAACACTCGTATCGGATGGTTCCGTTTGAGCGTCTCGCACAAATTACAAGACAGAAAATTTGTGAAAGAATATCCTGAAAAATATATAGGAGTCTGCGTCTCGGTGCAGGAATGGAACGTTGATGAATAGA
>Ga0265298_10010770_pt1 | contig 10768 bp, 6 predicted proteins | sample AusTroGonzalo_MG_3_FD_193486 | JGI IMG/M metagenome (GOLD analysis project Ga0265298, IMG submission 193486) | Bovine rumen microbial communities from tropical cattle in Woodstock, Queensland, Australia - Gonzalo_01 | ecosystem: Host-associated > Mammals > Digestive system > Stomach > Rumen ...
CAGTTCGAGGTCTTCCTGGCTGAACTGCGCCTGCTCCTGCTGCTGTCCGGCACCGACAGTACCCGGCAACAGCTGCATCTTCGCGGGCTTCGACTGCTGGCGCAGATTACGCCACGACAAGCCGAGACCGCTGAGGTTAACCGGTGTCGGGGCTGGCTTCGCCGTTGGGGTGGGCGTCGGCGTTGGGGTTGCCGTTGGGGTTGCTATTGGGGTTGGCTTAGCCGTCTCAGCCGCGGCCACCTGCTGAGCCGCTTTCCTTGGCTGAGGCTGCTGAACCAAAGTCTTGAACAGGGATTTCAATCGTCTGGGCCTACGCCCATTACCGGGCGCCGCGTCGTCGGGCTGGGTGAGCTGCGCCACCTCTATTAATGTCAGCTCGCAGAGCAGCCGCTTGTTGCTCGACTGCCGGTAGTTGATGTCGCATTGGTTCATCAACTGCAGCGCCTTATATAAGAAAGGTGTCGGGCACCGGCGGGCCTGCTCCTGATAGCGCTGGCGCTGCTGCTCGCTCACTTCAAGCAAGGGCAGCGTCTGCGCGTCCTTGGCCATGAGCACATTCCGTACGTGGCGCGCAAGTCCCTGTACGAGCAGGCCGCAGTCGAAGCCTTTGCCAACCACGTCGTTCAACAGCACCATCGCCTCGGTCACCTTGTTTTCTAAGCTGTAGTCAACCAGGCGGAAGTAGTATTCGGCATCGAGCACGTTAAGGTCTTCAATCACTTTCTTGTAGGTGATGTTTCCTTGGCAGAACGACGCAGCCTGGTCGAAGACGCTGAGCGCGTCGCGCATACCGCCGTCGGCTTTCTCGGCAATCACGGCCAGCGCCTCGTCCTCGTAGCTGATGCCCTCTTTCTGGGCCACATACTTGAGATGGTCGATGGTGTTGCGCACGGTCATGCGCTCGAAGTCGTAAATCTGGCAGCGGCTCAGTATGGTGGGCAGAATCTTGTGCTTCTCGGTAGTTGCCAGGATGAAAATGACGTGTGCGGGCGGCTCTTCCAGCGTCTTGAGGAAGGCGTTGAAGGCAGCGGTGGAAAGCATGTGTACCTCGTCGATGATAAAGACCTTGTACTTTCCTAACTGCGGCGGTATACGCGTCTGCTCCATCAGCGTCTTGATATGCTCCACAGAGTTGTTCGAGGCGGCGTCGAGCTCGAAGATGTTCAACGAGCGCTGCTCATTGAACGACTGGCACGACTCGCAGACATTGCAGGCCTCGCCCTCAGCCGTGGGGCTCTGGCAGTTGATGGCCTTGGCAAAAATGCGCGCACACGTGGTCTTTCCCACGCCGCGCGGCCCACAGAACAGGTAGGCATGTGCCAGCTTGCCGCTCTTCACCGCATTTTTCAGCGTAGTGGTGAGCGCCGCCTGTCCCACCACCGTGTCGAAAGACATGGGCCGGTATTTGCGCGCAGAAACAATGTATTCGTCCATAATTAATATATAAGGTAAAGGATTGCCGTGCAAAGGTACTACAAAAATCGGAAATGCCAAAATCCTGTCTGTGTTTTTTTCGATAACTTCGAGCGAAGCGATAACTTCAGCGCATACGAAACTTGAATAAATGATAAATATGCAGCTTTTTGTCATTTTTTCCTTGATGTATGTCAAAAAGTGACAAAAAGAAACTTTTTCTGCAAATATTTCGATAAAATGTTTGGTAATTCAAATTTTTGATGTAATTTTGCAGCCGATTTCAATGCAAACGTGAATTATAGTAAGTATAACAATCAAAAAAACAAGAAAGATTATGAATGCAGCACAAGTTGTAGAGCAGCTGAAACAGCGCTTCCCCAATGAGCCGGAGTACATCCAGGCAGTTTCTCAAGTTCTTCCCACCATCGAAGAGGAGTACAACAAGCATCCCGAGTTCGAGAAGGCCAACCTGATCGAGCGCCTGTGCATCCCCGACAGAGTATGCGAGTTCCGCATCACTTGGGTCGACGACAAGGGTAACGTACAGACCAACATGGGCTATCGTATCCAGCACAACAATGCTATTGGCCCGTACAAAGGCGGTCTCCGTTATCACAAGAGCGTGAACCTCGGTATCCTGAAGTTCCTCGCTTTCGAGCAGACGTTCAAGAACTCGCTCACCACGCTGCCCATGGGCGGTGCCAAGGGTGGTTCAGACTTCTCGCCCCGTGGCAAGAGCGACGCTGAGGTGATGCGCTTCTGCCAGGCATTCATGAACGAGCTCTACCGCGTCATTGGTCCCGACGAGGACGTTCCCGCTGGTGACATCGGCGTTGGCGGCCGCGAGGTAGGCTATCTGTTCGGACAGTACAAGAAGCTCACCCACCAGTTCCAGGGCGTGCTCACCGGTAAGGGTATCCCCTTCGGCGGTTCGCTCATCCGTCCGGAAGCCACTGGTTACGGCACAGTTTATTTCCTCTGCTCAATGCTCGCTACCCGCAACATTGACATCAAGGGTAAGAAAGTGCTGATCTCCGGTGCCGGCAACGTGGCTCAGTATGCTGCCGAGAAGTGCCTCCAGCTGGGTGCTATCCCCATGACCATGTCCGACTCCGACGGTTACATCTACGATCCCGACGGCATCGACCGTGCAAAGCTCGACTACATCATGGAGCTGAAGAACGTGGAGCGTGGACGTATCAAGGAATACGTTGAGGAATATCCCACAGCCGTATACCACGAGGGTAAGCGCCCCTGGTATGAGAAGGCCGACATTGCCCTGCCCTGCGCTACGCAGAACGAGATCAACGGCGACGAGGCTGCCGCATTGGTGAAGAACGGTGTCATCGCCGTGGCCGAGGGTGCCAACATGCCTTCTCTGCCTGAGGCAATCAAGATCTTCCAGGACGCCAAGATTCTCTACTCGCCGGGTAAAGCCAGCAACGCCGGTGGTGTGTCGGTCAGCGGTCTTGAGATGTCGCAGAACTCTGAGCGTCTGAGCTGGACGGCAGAGGAAGTGGATAACTACCTGAAGCGCATCATGAACGACATTCACGAGAACTGCGTGAAGTACGGCACCGAGAAAGACGGCTACATTAACTACGTGAAGGGCGCCAACGTCGCCGGCTTCATGAAGGTGGCCAAAGCCATGATGGCACAAGGCATTGTCTAATACATGAAAAAAATACCTATAATAGAAGAAGTGCCCGCGGGTCTCAGCAGCGTGCTATTGCACGCTTGCTGTGCCCCCTGCTCTTCGGCAATTGTAGAGTGGATGCTGCAACACGGCATCCACCCTATTGTTTTTTATTTCAACCCAAACATCTATCCCCTTCAGGAATACGAGACGCGCAAGCAGGAAAGCAAGCGCCACGCCGAGAGTCTCGGCATAACATGGATAGACGGCGACTACGACCACACGGCATGGCTCGACCGCGTGTGTCATCTGAAAGACGAACCGGAACGGGGCAGTCGCTGCGAGCTGTGCTTCACACTTCGCCTGACGGCTGCCGCACGCCAGGCCCGGCAGCTCGGCCTTGAGTATTTCACTACCACACTCGCCTCCTCGCGCTGGAAGCGCCTCGACCAGATATGCCGCGCCGGACAGGCAGCACAGCAGGCCGTGCCTGGCACTACCTTCTGGGCACAGAACTGGCGGAAGGGTGGTCTGCAGGAGCGGCGCAACCAGCTGCTACGTGAGTATGGTTTCTACAACCAGCAGTACTGCGGCTGCGAGTTTTCCATAAACAATCATTAACTTCGCAAGCTCAATAGCTGGAATGAGACACTGAAGGCGTCTCCTTTCAGTAGCCGGGGTGTGCGGAGCACCCCCGGATGGAAGAGCGCTACATGGTATCGACCCCAAAGGGGTCACCCAAACCCCAATATCGTCTCTCTCATTACCACAATGGGCGACCCCTTCGGGGTCGATACCCAACTGCACGTCAATAATCCGGGGGTGCTCGCTGTGCTCGTACCCCCGGCTACTGAAAGGAGACGCCTTCAGCGTCTGTCGGTTACATGCATCCATAAAGGATTCATTCGTCGGGCACATAAATAATTTGCCCGTTCTCCAATTGGTAAGCGATGCCGAGCCTTTTGCCCTTTTGTCCATTGGTGCCTGTGGACTTACCGCTGGCCTTGTAGGTTTCTATCTCATGGCCTTTCTTCTGGATAATCTCCATGTTGTCCTTACCGGGATTCTTCACAATGGTAAAATCCTCCTTGCCAAAGACCTCAGCCATGTTGATATGCATGACCATGGCCACCATCAGTGCCACGGCAAAGACCATGGCCACGTCAAACAGATTGACCACGACGCTCAGCGGGTCGCCGTCGTCCTCCGTCAGCATCGAGTATCTACGCTTCCTTCTCATGCTTCTCAATAAATTGGTTTGCAACGTACTCCAATCGGCTAATGTCCTGAGCATGCCAGCGCGATTTCAGCTGTTGGGTAAAGAGACCAACCACACTGATGACCAGGCCGACCACCGTGGCCGAGAATACCACCTGCATGTTGTAGGCCATGCCGGAGATGTCGCCCGTGGAGAGTCCGACGAGTGCCGGCGACATGCTGATGAGCGTACCTATCAGTCCGAGCACGGGTCCTAACTTGGTCAACAGTCGCGAGAGGTTCACATCCTTCGCCGCCTCTGCCTCCATTTGCGCGGCTAAGTAGTCGGCGTATGCTTCAGAGGGTTCGTGCTCATACAAGAGTGCGCGGTACTTGGTGTAGAGTCGGCCGTAGCCGTCCTTCCTGCGGTTGGCATACTGCATGGACGTCGTGGCCAGCAGGACGAGGGACCTGAGGAAGAAGAAGATGAGCATGAGAACATCGGGAATGAGCAGAATGTTCGCTATTCCGAAGAGAGCTTTTGAAATGTATTCCATAACAATGTTTTGATTGATTGCGGGATAGACCATCACCGTCTGCTGCGTGGCCAAGAGCGCCGTCAGACAGAGCATGATGGTGATGATGAAATGAAGTGTAGCACGGTCGTTCCCTTGCGGCAACAGCCATGTCAGGCCTTTCGCCAGACCGAAAAGGATCAGTGCCAGGGCGACGGATAGCAGTAATCCGATTGTTTGGAAGCCAACACCCGTCAGGGTGAAGAGCAACTGACAGAGCACATAGAGCGCTGAAGGCAGGATAAGCAGTCCCGGATACCATCGTAGTCGGCTCAGGAGCGTATCGATGAGACAGACTACGGCGACATCTTGCAGCACGGTTGTGCTGTGCAGCCAGCCGGTTATTTGTGGTTTCGACAGCCCGGAGGCATAGTCTGTTGACAGCCATACTATAATGCCCACGGCGGCGACATAGAGTATCGGCCACCATAGGCTGCGCCAGAGGCTGAGTCGTAGTGCCGTCTGGAGCACGACTAACAGGATGAGGGTGTCAACGACGATTTCCATGCCTCAGGCGTAAAAAGACGATAACCGCTACAAGCAGTATTACGATGATGACTGCCAACCAGAGATGGGTGTCAGGTGTCGGGTGGTGGGTGTTGGATGTTGACCGTTTCTCCAATACCGTAGCCCTGCCGTTAGCCTGTCCGCTCTTCACCAGCATCATCTGCCAGGCGTAATTCTCTTTTGCACCACCCTGTAACTGCCCTTCGACGAACGCCTGCAGCGAAGTATTGTTGCAGACGAAGTCAGTACAGGCCGCCCCACTTTCCACAGTGATGTCGGCGTGAAGCCGGGCGGTCTCCCGGAGCTGTGCCGCCGTCGGTTTCCAATACCCCTTGCGCGCACTCTCGAGCATCGTGGCCGTCATCGACTGATAAGCGGCGGGGTTTTTCGCCTGGAAATAGTTGCGGATGCCGAGCTGTTGGTCGTCGGTGACGTACATCCGGTAGAGTTCGTCGTAAAGCTGCGGGTCGAGCGCAGACTGCCGGGTGACGCTCCAGCCGAAGATGTTCCTGAATGTCTCGCCGAACATCTGGGCCGTTCCTTCGTCGCCCTTCATCCGTTCACGCACAAAGTTGGCGTTGAGCAGCGTGGTACGTACCTCAATGTCGATGGCCTCCTTCACACCCTGAATTCTGCGGTTCTGGCGGTTGCGATAGTCGGCCATCATCGCATCCGGTTCCTTGCCGGTAAGCGCCTTGACGGCCATCGAGAGACCACCCGTAAACTCATAGACGTGGTCTAACGACACGGGCCCCCAGGTATTGCTCTGGCGCGGCTGCACCGTGACATCCGTCTCATGGAGGGCAGCGGCAAAGACTTCGCGCTGGGCCATTCCCCAATGTGCCTCGTCGCCGTAGGCCGCGCACATGTTGTTCAGGTATCCGTCCACCAATTCGCTCTTGTCGGTCCAGGCGCCACTCCTTTCGATGTAATTCATCATGCCCGTGCTATAGCCGTTGTTCACAGGGCCGAATACGCGCAGCGTCGACAGTTCGCGGGCACGTTGGGGCGTCAAACCTTTCTCAATGAGTTCCTTTTCCTGTGCCAGTGTTCCCTCGCGGACATAGTTCGAATCTTCTGCTTCGGCTGCCGAGGCCATCTGTATCGCCTCCGTAATCAGTTTCAGGCGCGAGTCGGCAATGTCGCGCAGCTGACCGCTGATTTGCACCATTACGTTGATGCGCGGACGGCCCAGCTCCTTGGAGGGAACCAGTCTGAGTGCGCCGATTCGGCCCTGACTGTCTCTTTCCGGCTCAACGCCGAGCATCCATAGTGCCTGCGCAATCGTGGCACCGCCTGTCGCAATGAATTCGCCAGCCCAGAAGGTATAGCTCACCTTTCGAGGGTACTCGCCGTGTTGCTGCCGGTAGCGGGCGATGGTCTGCTCTGCCAGCCGTTTCCCGTCTTCCCAGGCCTGCGGGTCGGGGGTGTTGTCGGGGTTGATGCTGAACATATTACGTCCGGTAGGCAGGACATTGTCGTTAAGGATAGGGTCGCCGCCAGGTGCCGGCGCAACCGTACCCCCGTTAAGTGCGCGTACCATATTGTCGAGTTCGGCTTTGGTAGAGGCTAACAGCAGTTGCCTGAGCCTGGGCCAGGAAGCAGGGTCGTTGCTCATGGCCTGCGCCGTCTGCCGTAACTGTTCCTCCGTATAAGGCTTTCCCAAGGTATAATAGGCACCTTGCATCCGCTCGTTCATCAGTTCCTCAAGATGGGCATCTATCCGTTCCAGCTCCTCATGGGTAAAGGGTGTTGTGAGCGTACTGTCGACCCCCAACGTCCGATGCAGGCCTTCTTTGACGATTCGCCTTTTAAGTGAAGAGTTAATAGTGAAGAGTGAAGAATTTGCTACCGCCATACCTTCCGCAGCTCCTACGGGAAATCTGGTAGGAAATTCTTCACTCTTCACTCTTAACTCTTCACTTAACCTGTGGATATCGTTGTGCAACGAGGTATACTTCTGTCGCATGCCGCTCTCGGCGTATGGTGGCGTAAGATAGGTGAGCAGCACGGCATGGGAACGCCGTTTGGCAATGATGGCTTCGCCGATGTTGCTAGTCGTGTAGAAATAGAAATGGGGCGTGGGCCCGATGAGCTGACTGCTCCAGTCCTGACGGCGCATGCCGGCATCGCGTCCGGGGGTAAACTCCAGATTGCCATGCGTGCCGAAGTGAATCAGGGCATCGGCCTGGAAGCCTTTCTGCACGTAAAGATAAGGTGCCAGGTAGCTGTGTGGCGGTGCCACCTCCACGCCATGCACCAACTTGAAGTCGTCGTCGCCCAGCGCAGGCCGGGGCTGCGGGAACAGCAGCACATTGCCATAGCGCACACAGGCAACGGCGATGCTGTCGCCCCGGACTAAGAGCTCTCCGGGAGCATCACCGTACCGGCTCACCACCTCCTGGTATTTCTCTTTTGGCACCACCTCGCTCGCCCACGTCTCATACTGCTGCCGACTGAGCCACAGCGGATGGCCTTTCTTCAGATATTCCTCCTGTGCGCCCTTTGCGTAAGACCCCAGCACGAGGCCTTCCGTCTTGATGGCTTTGGCGAAGGCGTCGGGCGTCGAGGGCAAGCCATTGACGTTGTACCCCTCCTGCTGCAACCGTTTGAGCAGGTTGTACATGGACGGGATCACCTCCATGCCGCTGGCCAAGAGCGCATCGTTGCCCGGCCGCTTGAAATAGCCGATGGCAATACGTTTCTCGCGATTAGGTTTTGTGCGAAGCGAGAGATAGCGCTGGACATGGTCGCAAAACGTTTCACAGCGTTCCACCTCTGCGGTATTGACATAGTAGCCCTGCTTGTCAGGGTTCTGGGTGGCGATGGCGTATGGTGCCATGCCGCCGTCGATCTCTGGGATGACGATGCGGGCATTCTTCGAACCACTGCTCATGGGAATGGCGGGGTTCATCCATTCCTCATGGCTGGCCGACAAGGGGAAGGGACAGAAAAGTGGGATGTTTCTTTCCTGCATCCATTGAACCAGCGTGTCGTTGCCGATTCGCCCCATCGCCAGATAGACCACGGCATCAGGCGCCAGGTCGCGAAGCATCTTTTCCCGTTTCTTGCCCATGCCAACCATAGGATAGACGTTCATGCCCCGTTCGGTGAGCATTGTAATCAAGGTGTCTACATGCTGGCGATTGCCCTCCATGGGGAAAGTGATGCCGGAAATAAGGGCTACGCGATAGCCGTCCTGATGATAGGCGTAATGACTACGCAGCCAGGCAGTCAGTTCTTCATGAGTCTTGAAATACTGTCCATACTGCCTATGATAGTACATATTGCTGGGAACCTCAACGGGCGGCTCTGCCTGCTGGTCGCCCCAACGGTGAGGCGTAGCAATATGACGCAGGTAGCGCAGTCCGTTGCGATAGTTCTGCCGGTTCTCATTGTCGAAATAGTGCTGAAGGGTCTCTACCTGTTCCGCACTGAGGTTATGATCCTCCACGAAGTCGCTGGTACGGAGCGACTTGGTAAATATGGGTACGCCCTTGTCGGCCACACGGTTCACCTCTGCCATCTGCTCGTCGGTCAGAAAGATACGACGGGCATAGATAATGATGGCATCGTAGCCATCAAGCGAGTGCATGTCGTCTGTTTCCACGCATTCCACCTCGATGTGGCGGGAGTCGTTGTTGAGGGTAAAGTCAGCCTGCTGCGCCTTCAGGGCATTGACAATCAGGATACGCGTTGGCTTCAGCCAATGGCAGTAGGCAGCATAGCCGCCCAGCGCCATCACTAACAATATGCATAAGAGAGAGATGTATTTCTTGGATTTCATCCGATCCTTCCATTACCTCGGCATAGGCCAAGCAAGCTTGGTTTCTGCAGTCGGCTGCATAAAACGTTTAATGATTAACTTCGTTGATTTTGTCGATATACAGGTTCTGAATCTCCGGTACTTCGCCCAATCCTTCAAGACAGACATCAACGGCCAGCCCCTGTTTCTCGAGTTCGTCCTTCCATTCTACGGAAATATCGTTAGAGGCATGGTCGCCGGCCACGAAGAGCAAGGGGACGAGTGTCACTTTCCTGCCTTTCATCGCCTTGATCTGGTTAAGGGCAGTCTGCTGAGTGGGATAGCCCTCGATGGTGGCCACATGGTAATGGTCGTATCCATCGGCACGAAGCATATAGTCGAGCTGGCTGTAGAGCGCCGTGGCCGGACCTTCTGTGCCATGCCCAACGAACAGCACATGTTCGCGCTTCTTCTTGTCAGCGGGATGGCGGCTGACGAGCAGGCTGCACACCTTCTGGGCATCCTCCACACTGTAGAGCAGCGGCGTGCCAACACGTATCTCGTCGAAGAACGGTTGCAGCCGTTCGGCCTCTTTACGCAGCATATCCATCTCCTTGCCGTCGATGACGAAGGAGGGCTGGACGATGAGTCGCCGGTAGCCTTCGCCACGCAGACGGAGCATGGCGTCTGTGGGAGTATCTTTGATGATACCGCGCTCGCGAAGCCGTTTCATTACAATACGTGAGGTATAGGCTTCGCGGACAACCATATCTGAGAAGCGGTTGCTGGCTTTCTCATTGATGGCATCGATGGTCTTCTGGCGGGTCTCGTCGTAGGTAGTGCCGAAATGCACCATCAGCAGGGCCTGCCGAGAAGAGATGTCCTGTGCGCGGAGGTGAGCCACACACAGGAGCATCAACAAACTTATATAATAATACATGCACTTAGTCATAGCCGAATGACTTCTATCCTTTTACTTTGTCACGGTATAGGAGTCGTCTTCAACCATGCGGATCTGCTCAAAGTAGTAGCCTTCGGCAATCTTTACACCCTCACTGACCTGACCCGTAGCCACGTCGTAGATGTAAATGCAAGGCTGCGACTGCTCGGTGTTCACGCCGAAGTAGAGTTTGTTCTCCTTGGCCACGTATGTAGAGCGCTGAGAGAAGCGGCCGCTGCTGTAGGGAATGGGCGTACCACCGATAGCCATGCGGGTACGCGTCTTGGCATTCAGGTCGATGATGCTGTAGTAGTGGGCATAACTGTCGATGGCAGTACCTAACTCGCTGTCGTCGTGACGCGAATAGGCAAACACCTTGCCATTGCCCAGATACTGCACAGTAAGCAGCTTGCCGTCGCAGTTGGGGAATCCGTCGTAACCGGCCTCGAAGTTTGTCTGGCCTCTCTTGATGCGCAGCAGCTTACCCATCTCGCCATCGTCGGTGTCGTTAAAGGCAACAAGGTAGAGGTTGTCGTCCTCATCGAAGAAGACCGTCTGCTGCAGCAGCTCCCCGTATGCGGAGCCGGCCATCTCGTTGGCCTCGCTATTGACGATATCCTGCTCAACGGACATCGTGGTGGCATTGATGGTAGCTACGTGGAAGAATTTCTCATTGGTGGCCTTACGCCCCGTGCCCTTCTTGTTGTAGTAGAAGTAGAAAAGCTTGTCGTCGCTCTGGCGGTAGGCAACAA
>Ga0265298_10010773_pt1 | contig 10766 bp, 5 predicted proteins | sample AusTroGonzalo_MG_3_FD_193486 | JGI IMG/M metagenome (GOLD analysis project Ga0265298, IMG submission 193486) | Bovine rumen microbial communities from tropical cattle in Woodstock, Queensland, Australia - Gonzalo_01 | ecosystem: Host-associated > Mammals > Digestive system > Stomach > Rumen ...
AGCTGCCATCGTTCGTCCAGGAAAGCCGGCTCTATGGTCAGAAGGCTTTCACCAAATGCTTCCTGTTCAACAATTCTCCGCAGATCCGCCTTCGGGATAGGATGCGCACAGGCTTCTTTCAGAATACAGGCAACAGCATTATAGTATGCACTGTAAAGCTCACTGAAAATCATTCATTTTCACCGCCTTCCAGTCCATACATCCGATACATCTTCAGTAAATCGTTCCTGAACCGGACTTCGGTTTCCTTGTTTGAACATTTAAAATGGGAAATCCGGCATATGAAGGTCCTGATCCATGGCAGCATTTCCATACTGTCGTAGACGTCAGCGCTGAAACGGCTGCTGTGCTCGCCGAGTCTTTCTACTGTTCCGCACCGTTTTTCTCTTTCCAGTCTTCTGTGAATATGCGCTTCCTTGTCTGTATATTCCACTGTGAACGTAATATGTTCCAGTGTCTGGTCGACCGATGCCGGCATACTGATTCCCCACAGATGGGGGATCATCCGTTCCAGTCCCAGTCGGTGTTGTTCAAACTCCGTGCATAGCTCTCCCAGCCTGACTGAAATAATATTATCGGTCCTGAACGAAGCAATTCTGTTGAAGTGAGGGACATACGCCAGCAGGTATTGTCTTCCGCTTTGAACACTGACCCTGATGCGCAGGGGAACCACCTGCTTTTCAGTCGTCCGATCGCTCCGGCGCAAAATCACCTTCATTGTAATGTCTCTTTTTTCTGCCATAGCAGTGAACAGTGAGCACATGATCCCGCTGTCCATCGTGGCGGTTATGTAATGATGTTTAAATGCAAAGTAATCAGTATGAGGTGATGTCTTATCAAGGAGGAAAGAACCGATGACTCCGCAAGGTGAAGCCTCCGAAAAGAAATCCAACACATCCGTGTCCGGCATTTGCGAATACCCCGCACGTTTATAATACTGTTTCTTTCCGCGTTTTTCGCAAACAATGATCCCTTCCTCCGCATATTCCTTAAGCTTTTTTCGGATTGTGGATTCATCAAACATCTTTGGTTCCCGGAATCCGGACAGATACTCATCGATTCTGTCATTCAGTTCGATTAGTGTCAGCGAGGTCTCCGGATCATGCAAAATATCAAAAATGATGAAATGCAGCGTGATATCGCCGTCTGTAAAGCTCTTCGTTTTCCAGGCGGCATATAATGGATTATGTTGAGAAACGCGGCTGTCAATGGATAGAAACACGTTCTTTCCTTCAGGCGTTTGCCTGAAAGACATATAATCTCCAAGCCAGCTCTCCACGCGCCGCCGTTCATCATCATAGGAACGTGCGCTCTTCTTTTTGTATTCATTCCGGCTTTTAAAACCATAGAGATAGAATTCCCGCATATAATCACGGATGCGGTCAAAATTCTTGATCAGCTCATAATACGCCATACAAGTCCTCTTTCCCATATGAAGAAAACAGATGTGATCATATTTCACATCTGTTATTATAAGGCGATTTGTTGCAAGGAGCAACTTTCTTGTTAAACATAAGCCGGCTCCCGGCTTATGCGCGAATGCACGCATAACGTTCGCTGTTAAGCGTATCCATCATGGCCTGATGCGGGTTCATCTGACCCGACAGTGCCATGTTGAACAGCCTGGGAGTGTAGCCGCTGACCAGGGCTACACCCTGTTCATTCATATCGACGGGTTGCTGCGTGTTGCGGCTCTGGACATTCCAGAATACGATCCGGGGCAGGCGATAACCATGATCACGATAAAGCTTCTTTGCGTATTCGAAGTTGCTCACTGACGCATCCCGCGTGCAGCGGTTGAACTCCATGTCGGAAATGATATAGATTGTCTCCGGCATATCTGACTGTGGAATACGGTTTGAGATCGCAGTATTCAGGATCAGTTCAAAAACCGCCTGGATGTTGGTATCCGCCACCTCGCTGAAACTCCTGCAGTACTGTACCTGGTCCACAAAGTCCCGGCCTTTGATCTCAATCAGCCTCGGCCGTGTGGAAAAGGTGATAAAGTGGTTGCGGAAAGAACCATGGTTCCGCTGCGCGAAATACATGCCCAGGGACATCGCGACAGCAAAGGGACGAGGCTTGCCTTGCCAGAACATGGAACCTGAAGTGTCAACGACACAGAGCGCGTTCCGTTCGTCTGTGAAATCCTCTAGTGCGTTCCAGGTGGTGTTCAGGATTCTCCGCTCCTCCTGCGTGCCGCGGAAGTCCAGCGCCTTATCCACAAGGTCCGCAGTTGTCAGGGAAGATGTATGCAGTGTCGCCTTGCCCTGAGAAACCTTCTCCATATATTCGAGATAGCGTTCCTCGTCGTTGCGCAGGAAAGCACGGCGGTACTTGTACATCGCGCGGGACGGCTGTGTTTCATAGCTGAAGGTATAGTCCCGCTCCCGCAGGCTGTTCTCCAGAATCCGCAAATGCGTACGCAGCCGGGAAAGTGTCTTCCGGTATACGGAATCGCTTATGCCAAGCTTCCGGGCAAACAGCTTGCCCATTTGTACCGCTTCCTCATTGGAAGTATTAACGGACGGCAGCCACTTCGCCAGCAGTGAAATGGATTCGCCGCGTTCCGCGTGATACAAGTCCTGCTTCAGCTGACGCTTCACCAGTTCAACCACATCGGCCTGGCAGCGGGTATCCATCAGAGAGAGCAGGTCATCATAGCGGCCCATTTCCGCAATATATTCCAGGTTCTTCCGAATGCTCTCCGGATGCTTTTCCGCAAGTTCATGCAGTAAAATTCGGAATACGCGCCGCTCACCCAGGCCGCCTCGGATATCTCTGCCATAAAACAGAATCCGCATCGCGATATCCGGATCCTCCGCATATGCCCGATGAAACCGATCAATAATGGTTTGCTTCGAAGCATTGCGAAGCGCGCCGATCGTTGCAAAAAGATCAAGACAGTCAGATTGTGTCGTTACCAGTGTTACCGCACCGTTTTCCGTTACGGTTCGGTTCGCCTGCTGCTTAAGTGCATCAAGCATTGATGTGAAACCATTGAACATTGTGATCCCCTCCTTTGGGATTCTGAAGAATCAAGATGCCGTATTCTTCATGAAATTGAAGTCTGGTTAGTTGCTGCAGGCATCTTTCTGCCAAGATCCGGAACCGGGACCCATTCCCAGCCTTATTTATGGTGGGTAAAACAATTGCTGTACCGGATCTTTCTCTGCGGAAGGTTTTCCCTCCCTGCAACGATACAATAACGCATCATGAAAGCTTAATCACGGAAAAAAAGCTGCGAACTTCCTTCTTGGAAAGTTTGCAGCTTATGACAAAATCCGGATAACAGCTGAAACGTCAGCCTTCATTCCTGGCCTGCTCTCGGATTGCACCAAGCGTCTGGTTTAATGGTTCCTTTTTTAAACACCTGCCGGTCGGAACTTGTCACTGAAGATAAGAATACTTCAAGTTGTACTGTTGGCAATATTGAGCCGCATATGAATTACGGGAAACATAGAGAATAAGATTATCACAGTTTTTAAATACATCATCCTTCATAGATGTCACACTGTCTGGGATTATGATAGAATTCAGTCCTTCACAACCCGCAAAAGCATACCTTTCCATCGAAGTGATGCTGTCAGGAATCTCAATGGCTTCCAGTTCGCTGCAGTTATAAAACAGTCCATAGCTTATGGAAGTCAGCCCATGCGGAATATTTACCGTTTTCAGATTGCTGCACCCATGGAAAGAATGGTCTCCTATAGATGTTACACCATCAGGAATTTTGATCGTTTCCAGGCTGGTACAGGAAGTAAAAGCTCGATTTCCAATGGCGGTTACACTGTCCGGAATGACAACTGTGTCCAAGGTGACACAGTCTCTGAATGTTTCATCTTCTATAGCTGTAACGCCATCCGGAATCATAATCCAGCGAAGCCTGGAGCAGGCTTCAAAAGCGGAGCGCCCGATCTTTCTTACGCTTTCCGGAATCCTTACACCGCTCATGCTGATACAGCCATAAAACAAATAATTCCCAATAGTAGATATGCCTTCAGGCATTACGATAGAAACAAGCCTTTTGCAGCCTTGAAACGCAGAATCCCCGATCGTATTCACACTGTTGGTCATCTCAATGGACTTTAAGCTGCTGCAGTCTTCAAACGCTGACTCGCCGATTGAAGTCACGCTGTCCGGGATCGTAATCGATGTCAACTTCCTGCAACCGGAAAATGCTGCATCGCCAATGGAAGTCACGCCGTTTTCAATCTCGACTGAAGCTAAATCTTTGCAGTCTGCAAAAGCTCCTCTCCCCATTGAAAGCACACTACCCGGTATGTAAACTGAAAACAAATTATCAGAAGATCCAAATGCATGTACGCCGATCCTTGTAATACCACGCGGAATAACAAACCAGATTAAGCTGTCACAATTAGAGAACGCATAATCGCCGATTGTTGTCACACTGTCCGGAATCGTGACCTCAGTCAGCTTACTGCAGTAAGAAAACATGCCCTCCCCAATCGAAGATAAACCGTCCGGAAGTGTAACCTCATTCAGGTTTCTGCAGACAGAAAAAACATAGTTTCCAACCATTCTTACACTATCCGGAATGATAATTGATTCCAGGTTCTCACATTTTTCAAAGGTACGATCTCCAATGGAAGCAACACCATCCATGATCGTCACTGATTTCAAATTGGTACAGTATTTAAACGTCTGATTCCCAATGGAGTTTACACTGCCCGGAATCGTAACCGAATTCAGGTTTGTACAGCCAAAGAACGCACCATCTCCAAGCATTTTCACGCCTTCCTGGATGATCACAGAAGCCAATTCTTTACATCCGCTGAAAACGTTACTCCCCATAGAAGACAGAGTGCCGGGAATCGTGACCGAATTCAGGTTTGCGCAATTTTGAAATGCTGAATCGCCTAAAGATAATACCCCGACCGGAATTTCTGCTGAGCTCAGATTTTCACAATCAAAGAATGCAAACTGTCCGATTGATGATACACTATCCGAGATTATGACTGTTGACAGGTTCTTGCAACGGAAGAAAGAATTTTCCTCGATAATCGTTACATCATCCGGAATAACAATTGTGCTTAACTTTTTATTCTGATAGAAAGCTCCATTCCCAATGACCTGTATCCCACTCGGAATAGTATATTCTTCGTTTAACAGTCCGCCCGGATAGCAAATCATACGTTGTCCTGTCTTTTGAACCAATACGCCGCTGATCACCATCAATGCAGGATGGTCAGGAGATAAAATGAATTCATTGATTTCATCGCAGCAGCGGAACGGATTACCTTTTATCTCTGTTACACTGTCCGGGATCGTAACGGTTTTTAACCTGCCGCAGTGAAAGAACGCATCCTTTCCAATTGTCGTTACACCTTCCGGGATCACAGCAGACTGCAGGTTATCATTTAATGCAAACAGGTTGTTACCGATTGCGGTCACTTTTCTTCCATCCAGTTCGGCGGGAATGATCAATTCAGCATCTTTGCCGAAATATCCGATGATTTCGACTGCATTATCAGCCAGCACCCTATATTCATAATCGCCGCTTGAATGGAGCTCCGATCCGGCTGCTGAAATGGATACTGATGATATTTCTGTTCCTGATTGTGTCAAAGTGTCTGTGAACAATAGTTCTCCCTGTTCATTAAATACATACCACTGGTCGTTTTTCTTTGCTGCAAGGCAATGACCATTCACTTTGGGATCATCCGAGAACGACCCAATCAGGTTAATCTGTTCATACTCAGAAGGTAAGACTGTTTTCCCCTTCGTGTTGATGACTGCATAAAGCCCATTTTCATCTTCCACAGCACAGACCGGAGCATTTTCGAACACTTTGTATCCGCCAATATCATATCCGCCAATATGAAATGTGTTATCACTGTACCATTCATCAGCGATGGCTTTCCAATACCGATTTCCCAGCATATTTCCATCCGGACTGGTAATGCCAATTCGGTAGGAAGTGGTTTGTTCCCAATCTGCATCAATATATTTCAGCCAATGAGTTTTCTCAAAAACCGGTCGATATTCTTCAAGTCTGCCTTTTATAGGATCAAAGTCTGCCAGCCAGTCTTCATCTTTCTGATAAATCTTTCCCGTTTTCACAGACTTGTACCAGGATATATTCCCCTGGTCATCCTTTACGCTTTCGAATCTTTCACCGGTCTCCTCGCAAACTATGTATTGTACAGAGTCAGTATCTTCTCCTTCGAACCAATAGGTCCGGTTTGTAACCGGAATATAATTCGCTCTGTTCTCATAGGTTTCAATGGAATACCACCATTCTGCTTCACCTCTTGTCCTGAACCACTGACCTTCTGCTACTTCTTTGAGAACAGTTCCGTCCAGACCAACGATCTTTGTACCCTCTCCGGGAGAATATCCCTCTTCAGTCAGCGGCCCTATTAATGCCGTATTATCGCGAAAAATCATATGATTCTCATCATAACTCACCCAGCCCATGCCGGGAAACACACTTATCACTTCTCCTGTAAAAGGCGAAAGAACCACAGCTGAACCGTCTTGATCATAAGCTGTCATATATTCGTTTGTGATCCGATTATAATTACAATTAATAGCTGTCCGATACCTTCCCTCTTCCAGGACCTGTTCTCCGTTTTCTTTATATATTCCGCAATCCTCGGTCAAAATATATACCTGCCCGTCTGAATCATGGTAAACATCCGCGATCTTTCTGTCTTCAGCCAGTTTCAGAACAACTGTATCAGTAGCAGGATTATAAATAAAGCCCTGCTGATCACCCATGCTTCCATAGAACAATCCACATTTTCCCTCGAAAGCATAAATTGGCGAATCTTCGGAATCAAAATTAAAAACGTGAACATTGCCTGTTTTGTCCATAATATATATCCCATCAGTTGTTTCAATCCATGCATAATTTCCTGTTGATACAATATGATCAATTGTATCAAAAAGTATTTCACCATCTTTTACACAGATCATCTGCCAGTCGAGCATAATATAATTCTCAGATGCCCATTGAACCTGATCTGCGTTCTGTATTCTGCTGCTTACACTGGTTTCCCCGGTCGCCCCACAGCATAATGCATACATCGAAACGATTATTACCAGGAATGTTGTTATCCATTTTTTCATTTTTCTCATTCACCCATCAATCTACGCATTCAATTATTTTTGATCCCATTTAATAAATGTTTCTGTAGGAAATTGTCTCAGCCAGCATGCTTTGTCGCCTCTAACAGTCTGGAAATGAACATGCTGCTCATGCCTGGCGGAACATAGAAAGCAAAACCATTTACGGTAAATCGAATAACATTTTGCTCTTCAAGATCAGTTGTCAATTCCACCTTATCGATGGCATTCTTAGTTATCCAGTTATCGGAGCAACAGCAGGAAGATCTGGGGCTGGCAACGCTGGAACATCTTCTGCCGGAATCATGGAAGTAAGTTTTTTTCTTTCCCAATGGTAATTGGTCGTGATATCCAATCCATGTTCCTTGCACCATTCCTTAACATTTTTCCCGCTGGAACGGCGTTCAATGATCCTCTGTTTCCAGATGGGTATCTTTTGGGCATTCTGGACTTCGTAATTCATCCTGGCTGAATTTGTACGAAGTTGCGCTAATTCGTACGAATTCGTGTATATTAGTACTTCTATTGAACCACAGAACATTTATTGATTACAGACGCCGAATCGTTTGACGGATACGACAGATTACTGTAGCTAATCATAATTTCGTAAGCGTCAAACCCACAACGTATAGCCGGGCAGCGTCCCTTCCGATTATACTGCCAGCATAGTCCGGCAGAGTCTCGAGAGTCCTTAAGAGATCTTAAGACTTCGCAGGAGATACCCAATGGAAGGGAGATGCAGGTATGAGTGATCAATCATTCATTAGCCGCGATTGCTCTCTTGCCAGCCCGCACTCTTCCGGCGCATTCATCGGAAGCAGCCTTTCAACCTGGTCGCAGTCCGTCATGTCCAATGTGGACGCTGTCCACAACACCCAGGTCAGATAACGGTACTGTTGGTTGCAAATAGTAAACAATCACTGATTATTTGACCATTTTACATATTTTACTTTGTTACTAATAGTCGAACCACTTCCTGGATCTGTTGTTGAGTAACTTATATCACGGTAATATTTGAAGATTTTATCATAATCACTATATACTCATAGGTGACGTCTCCTTTTTAAGGCAATTTTCTGAAACAATTCGGTGAGAAAACCAGAATATCTGCTGAAATGGATTTTTCGCAATCTGTATTTTTGCCTATATTGCGAAAAAACACGATTCTATTTTCTTTAGATCGTGTTTAGCGCGTTGTCGGTTATAGTTTTTTCTGCTCTTGACCGTTCTCGTAACCGGCGAAAACGACCAGATTTGACGCCTCTGGGCGTCAAGCTCCCTGCGGGCTTTCTTTCCCAGCTTTTCCCTCGGAATAAAACAGGTCATAGGATCACTCCCTTTCTATGGTCAACCCCTGTCAGGCATGAATCATCACATATCGCTTGCTGTTCAGCACCCGAAGCATATGCTCCATCGGTGTGATGTTTCCATCAAACTTGTGCCCCATCGTATGAGTACTGGCTCCGCTGGACAGAACTGTTCCCCTGGTATGAGCAGTCACCGGTGTCTGCATCTGCCAGCTGTTCACATTATGAAACACTACTGCAGGCATCTGGTATCCTGCAACTTCAAACCTTTTCCTGGCATTCTCGTACACGGTCGCATCTGCATTTCTCATGCACCAATTGAATTCCATGTCCGAGAATATATAGATTACCTGTGGAATTTCTTCCTGCTTTGCATTGTATTTAACCGCCGTATTCAGGATCAGATTAAATACCGCTTCCAAATTAGTGCTGCCGCCCCATGGCAGCGTACCGATATACTTCAGCTTGTCCTGCAGAGAGGAACCGTGTATTTCAGCCAGATGCGGCGTACTTTCAAAGGTGATAATATGATTGTGAAACAATCCATTGCACCTTTCAGCACAATATAGTCCCATTGCTTGGGAGATCAATGCAGGCATAAGCGGGCCACAGCTACTGTACATTGAACCGGATGTGTCTACAACACTGATTGCGTTCGCATTTGCAACTGTTCCCGGCAAGTGGTTCCACAACTGTTCAAGCGTTTCTGCGCCTTTAGCGTTTCCACGTGCCCAATAGCCACTCTGAAAAAACGGACGGAGAACTTCGTAAGGGAACAGCGTTTCCGTGTGTATCTTTTTCATGCCTTCGTGGACATCCAGCAGGTAGCTGGTGAAACGCTCACTGTCTTTTTCCATAAAAGCATTCCGATACTTCAGCATAGCCTGGGCAGGAACAGATTCATAATTCACCTTGTCTAGACGCCTTCTCGTCAGCTGGCATTCCGTAAGCCCAATTCGGGCACGGAGAGCCGTTACCAGGCGACGGTATTCCTTTGAATCCATCCCCAAGGCATTGATCAACTGGTATGCAGCCTTTCTTGTCCGCCGGCTTGAAGTATTGTCTGAAGGCAGCCACTTCGCCAACAGCGAGATATGTGCGTCTTCTTCTCCTGATTCCCTGCGTTTTAATGCAACTTCGTCTGCCGCCAGCTGCTTCCGGATCGCATCAACCGCCTGCTGCCCAGCCGGAGTTCCAAGCAAGCAGAGAATATCATCCCAGCGGCCGAATTCTGCAATGTATTCGGCATTCTTCCTGGCAGATTCCGGCCACGTAAAGGCTACATGCCGGAGTAACGTCCGGAAAAGCTTACGTTCTCCCATGCCTTCGCGAATATCCCGGAGATGAAAAAGCAGTTTCATCGCCAGATCGGGTGTCTCAATATAAGCCCGGTCGAACAACCTGATTTGATCAGCCGGACTGCGGTATCGCATCCCGCCTGATACAGCAAAGAAATCCAGGCAGGCATCACCGGTACTTCCATGGGTTGTTGCACCGTTCAAAGTACGGGTATAGTTGGCTTCAGTCTTTAAATCTTCCAGATAGCTCATTCTTGTTTTCCTCCTTTCCTCCATGCTGGCAGCATTTCAGCCGTCGCAAGAGCCGCAATTTACTCTTCGGGTGAGTGTTTGGGAAGGTGTTTTCCCGAACGTCATCCATACGGAGCACGCTTTTTCACCAATACGTACTACCTATGGCAGGCAGCTGCATTCCTCCTTTGCCTTCAGAGAAACCGGTCATAATAGGCATTTCAGCTTATACGCCGTTGCAGTCTACCTGCGGAAAACCTTTCTCGTTCCCCAATGCTTACCCGATATGTTTATTGCCGCTCTCCCCATTTCGGGAAGAGAATCCTGGCAGAGAATGCGCCGCGTCTTTGCGATTGATCCGCCGCTTACCCATCATGTTTGGTATAACTGCCCTCTGTTACCGTTCCGTATCCTCGGGGTCAGTCCATGACTGATTTTCAGCATCGCTCCCGTCCAGATGCTTTGCACACCGGCCGTGGCGGGTGCAATAATGAGCTTGGGAAAATGACTCGGATATTTGGTATCAGACGCTCTCTTATCTTATTCAAAATAATTCTTTCTGTCAGATGCCCATCGGCAACCGCGCCTCCTTTCGGAACGGTTCATGGCAGATGGTAACGGGTGTCACACGGCCTGGGTTGTTATCCCCTGGATATGTGTTTCCTTGATAAAGCCCATTTCTGACAGCGCTGCTGTATGCGCCTGTATCCGGCAGGAAATCCTTTGCTCACCGAAGTCTGTTCTCTGCCTGACTTCTTTGAAGAAAGAACCTTCTCTCTTCGGAGATCATGTACTGCTCCTTTCGGATCCCCGAAGTCGTTTGCCTTTCGACAAGTGT
>Ga0265298_10010774_pt1 | contig 10765 bp, 12 predicted proteins | sample AusTroGonzalo_MG_3_FD_193486 | JGI IMG/M metagenome (GOLD analysis project Ga0265298, IMG submission 193486) | Bovine rumen microbial communities from tropical cattle in Woodstock, Queensland, Australia - Gonzalo_01 | ecosystem: Host-associated > Mammals > Digestive system > Stomach > Rumen ...
ATCACGTCACCACGGGGTGACGGGGCTGCAGGTTTTCGGTAGATTCCTCTTCCACGCCCAGCACGGCTTCTTCGTATTCTTCCATAAGCTGGGCTTCAAAACCGAACTCGTCGGCCAGAATCTGGATGGTCTCGAAATCCAGACGGGCGTTGATGGTCACCATCATGCCCATTTCCATACACTTCGCAATAACACGGGCCGGCATCTGGTCCATAAGGCCAGCCAATTCGCCCACGGTAATAAAGTCGGAAGTCTTAAGGATCTTCTTCTCTTCACCGGCATCGGTGTCGTTGTGTTCCTTGCGATAAACTTTCTTCACAGGCTTCTTGGAAAGGTCGGCCATAACGCGGGACACGTTCTGGCGTACCATCTCCTGCTGCTGTTCTTTCTGCTGTTCTTGACGGTCACGGCCATTGTTGCCACGACGATTCTTGTCGCCCCCATGACGGCCATTCTGGCCCTTAGCATTGCCACCCTTGCCCCCTTGGGCAGAACCCATGGGGAATCCGGTACCACCATTGCTAGCATTGAAGGCATCCTGCATGGAGCCGCCAGAGAAACCACTGGATCGTCCACCGCCAAAACCGCCACGACCACCGTTCTGACCGGAACGGAATCCGCCATTTCCGCGGTCCTGTCCATTACCGCCATTGCGGGGTCCAAAAGTTCCCGTGTAGCCCTGGGCATTGCCCGGGCCCTTGGCACCGGGACCACCAGGCCTGCGGTTACCCGGCCCACGTCCACCCTGCTGTTGCTGCTGGGATTTGGCAATACGTGCCAAGATGGCAGCATCGGGCTTGAACACCTGGGCCTTCATGGGAGGCTGTTTGAGTTCCGTGCTAGAAGACATCATGTTCGGTGCGGGAGCAGGAGCGGGCTTCGGGGGAGCCACGGGCTTCGGGTCCGTCTTCACTACCGGTTCCGACTTCACCTCGGGCTTGGCATCCACCTTTGCGGCCGCAGAATCAGCAAGAGCCTCGGGCTTCTTGACCACTTCCTTGGGAGTCTCGACAGGCTTGACCTCGGGCACTGCGGGCTTATCCGCCACGGGAGCCTTTGGGGCCTCGACTTCGGCAGGAGCCGTAGCCTTTGTCGCCTTGGTCGCTGTAGGCTTTTCAGCGGCAGGCTTGGCCTTGGTGGTGGTCGCCTTCTTCAGGCGGATTTTCACACCGTTCTTGGTCGTCGTTGCCGTCGACTTTTTGTCGTCGGCAGAGGCATCGGCGTCAGAAGAAGATGCTTTTTTCTGCGCCAGGTTCTTGCTCCTGGAATCCTGCTTCTTCTTTTCTTCGGCAACCGCTGATTCGATTTTCGCGAATTCAGAGGCGTTCACCTTCGAAACCTGCGTCAAGACCTTTACGCCATTGTCGCGCAAAAGCTTTACCACGAAGTCACTCTTGACCCCGTGTTCCTTGGCCCAATCAACCGGTTTGATCTGTTCTTCTATATTCATTAACAGCCTATTTAATCCTTGTTTCAAGACCCCGTTCACGAAGTCCTATAATTAAGCCTCTTCTCCCGTTGTTTCAGCGGCAGCCTCTGCAGAATCTTCTTCAGGTTGAGCATTGGCAAAAAGGCTTTCCGCCTTGTGGGCGGTGCGGCGAAGTTCCGGTTCGCGAGGCTTCAGGACCTCGGCCTTGGCGGCCTCGTCCTTCTCGGACCATTCCTTTTCGCCAAACACATCCAGGTCGCGACCCACCAGCGTGGCGGCCAGTTTCACGTTCTGTCCGTTCTTGCCAATGGCCTGGGCCAGGTTCTCGTCGTTGATGACCACCACCACACGCTGGGTGCCGGGTACTTCGCTTAACTTCACGATGTTTGCCGGAGCAAGGGCACGAGTGATAAACACATCCTGGTCGGCACTCCAATGAACGATGTCGATACGTTCGTTGCCCAGTTCGCGCACAATGGTCTGCACGCGGGCACCCTTCATGCCCACGCAAGCGCCCACGGGGTCGATCTTTTCGTCACGGGAGTAAACTGCAATCTTGGCGCGGTAACCGGGTTCACGGGCCACGCCCTTGATTTCCACGGAACCTTCGTAAATTTCGGGAACTTCCTGACGGAACAGTTCCTTGAGGAAGTCGCCATTGGCACGGGAAAGCACAACCTGGGCGCCATTCTTGGAAGACTCTTCCACGCGTGCAATAACGGCCTTCACGGACTGGCCCTGAACCAAGCGCTCGTGGCTAATCTGTTCGCGGGGCGGAATCACGGCCTCGGTCTGCTTGCCCAGGCTCACAATCACGTTGCGGCCTTCCAGACGCAGCACTTCGCCGCTAATCATGGAGCCGATACGGCCCTTGTAGGTGTCCAGAATCTTCTGGCGTTCCGCATCGCGGATCTGCTGGGTCAAAAGTTGCTTGGCGGTCTGGATAGCCTGACGGCCGAAGGTGGTCGTGGGGACTTCCATTTCCAGCAAGTCGCCGGGCTGGGCTTCTTCGTCAAATTCCTGAGCCTCGGGAACCAGCATGTATTCCTCGTCCATCTTCTGCACTTCTTCGGCAGTCATGCTAGGATCGTAATCGGGATAATCGTCCACCACCTTGGCACGGAGGAACACGTGGACTTCGTCCTCGTCGATTTCCACATCGATTTTCTTATCTACATGCAGGTACTTCTTGGCAGCAGAGACCAGGGCCTGTTTCAAGGCGTTCAATACCACGGAATCGTCCATGTTCTTGGCATCGACCACGGCCTTCAGGGCTTCCAACAAGTTGACTTTCGGTTCATTTTTCATGAATTGACCTTCCTATTATATTTGTACATCCACCTTGGCCACCAGCACCTCGGACCTGGGAACCACCACGTTCCCAGCGTTACCCTTAAGGGCCAGCGTCAAATTATTCTCGTCCGCCTCCAAAAGGGTCCCTGTCAGGGGTTTCCCCGTGCTGCGGGTCACCCGCAATACACGGCCCTTGTTACGGAGCAAATCTGCGACCGACTTCAAGGGGCGGTCCAACCCAGGGGAAGAGACTTCCAGCGTGTAAGCTCCTTCCACCACTTCGGGATCCTGGTCCAAGGCGTCGGACAGATGACGGCTCACCTTGGAGCAGTCGTCAATGGTCACGCCCTCGGGCTTGTCGATGTAGAGCCGCAGCGTCCTGCGCTTGCCTGCGCGGAACATGTCGGATTCCACCAAGGACACTCCTGCAAACTCGCAGGCCTCGGCTATCATCGCATCCAGTTTTTCCCGGTTATCCAAATAAACCTCTTATATTAAAATAGCCGTTCGCTTACGGAACCTTTCCAGAACGATTTGGACCGAAATCCAAGGTTCAGGGGGAAAAATTCCACGAACTGGCATAAACCGAGCACAAATAGAGAAATTTTTTCGATTCCAGGCAACCGGCTCTAGAGAAAAATGAGGGAAAAAAGCGGCTAATGTGAGGTGTGGGATGTGGAATGTGAGACGACTAACTACAATTACACATTACACACTACACGTTCCACACTAGTCCCAAATTTCAATACTTATATTTGGCCCATGACCTACGTGCTTTTGATAATCGCAAGCCTTGCCGGCATCGCCGTTTCCCTGTTCTACCTGCGTAAAAACGTCATCCGCATCAGGGAAAAGAACAAGAACGAGCCAAAGGCCTACAAACGCAAAATGAACTACGTGCTCACCTACCTGTGGTACGGCTACCTGCTAGTCTTTTTCGTAGGGCTTACGGTCAACAACCTGGGGATTTGGTAGCGGCCAACCAGCGCTCGTACAAGAACAGCGCAATAAAGTTTTTGCCATCAATGAATTGACGGGCGGCTTCCTCGTAAGGGAGCACCACGGTCTTTATCCATTCAATTTCGTCCGTATATTGCTGGTCACGGCCATCCATGGCCTTTAGCTGTTCGGGAGTCACTTCCCGCTCGATTGCATACAAACGAATGCGTTCGTCCAAGAGTCCACAACTGGCGGCAAAGCCATCGCTCTTGCCCTTGTACCAAAAGTCCATCAGGTCAATAAGTTCGGAATCCTCTGCCTTGATTTGAGCTTCTTCTTCCAGTTCCGAAAGGGCTACCTTACGATAGTCCCCGGTCCAGTCCAGGATTCCTGCAGGAATTTCCAGAGAAGCTTGTTCACTGATGGCAAAGCGGGGCTGGCGTACCAGCAGAAGGTATTTTTTCCCTTGGCACTTAAGCACCACTAAAACACCCACCGCATTTCCCCGCACCAATACAATACCATGAACAGGGCGACCATCTGGAAGCATGGCCGTAGCCTTGAGCTTTATAAAGAGAGGATGGTGCACCTTGGACAAAAAATCCACCGAAGTAAAATGGATCTTGGTAATCTTGAACTTTGCACCGGTAGCAGCCAGCCATTCCTGAAAAATACGGCTTTCCAGAATGACGGGATAATCCGCCTCGGCAATTTCAGAAGCAAAGGAGTACTCAATATTTTCGTTCATAAGAAAACCCGACGTCAACAATCAATGACGGCTTTTCGGTTTTGCCGCACTGACGGTCGCCTTTTTCCAAACCCCACGCAAGGAGTCCATGCTAACGGAGTCCGGCACCATGTAGCCCCGGCTCAAGTCATACCAGAACATGTCCTTCTGGGTAGACGGGCCGCAAAAACTTTCCATCTGGTTCGGAGTATACAGTTCGCGGATGATGTTCATCTCTCGCAAGGTACCGTAGGCCGAAGGCTGAAAACGGTTCATGGCTCCACATTCCGGGATGCTCTCTACATAGTAGAGGTGGGTATGCCAAAGGGTATCCAAGCGTTCCTGAACTTCTCCCAAGGCAAGGGAATCATCCTCCCATCCAGCAGACTTGCAATAAGTGTAGGTAGAATCCGCACAACGCTGCCGCACGGGAACCAGGGCGGTATCACCAAGGATCCAATACCTTGGGAAAAGGGTGTCAGGTACAGTTTTTGCACACTTGTCCACAAAAAATTTGCACGACGACTTCATGGACCGCCAATAGTAAGTGCGAGGTGTCAGGGAATCCAGCACCTTCAACAACGAAGGCGACCCCTTGGTACGCAAGGGCAACGCCTTTACGGAATCGTAAAGGGAATCCACATACAACTTGAACGTGTCCAAACTAAAGGAACCCCTACGGACAAGGATGGTATCCAGCAGGGAATCCAAATCGTTGTATATGTTTATCTGGGAAATACCGTACCACGCCTCTTTGGTGGGCACGGACTTCAAAACGGTATCAGGACGGAACATGGGAGCGGCACAATCCTTGGCCGTCGTCTGGTACTGGATTACGGGCCGCAATTCCAAAACGGTGTCTTTGGCATCCACATCGACATAGATACTTTTCAGGGCACAGTTGGAAAAAGACCAGATGCTGTCGAGGCCGATATACAGGGTGTCACTGGTCAAGTGGATCATGCTTCCCGAATCCAGGGTCGCCGCAAGGAAAAAACCTTCTCCCCCAAAAATTTCACCACTATTGGTCACATCGATGGGACCGTCGTCATCCTGGGTGCACGCCACCATCGGCAGCATCCACGCCAAAAAAAACAACAACAGCACTTTCAAATAATTCACGAGGACCTCAATGCCCTAAAGACCAATCTGTTCCTTGAATTTAGAAATTTTAAGGGAATCTACCGGATGGCTTTCCCCATAGAATTCATTCCAGCGGACAAAGTGCCCATTGCGACGCAGGGTCAGATGCACGGCAGAACTGTCCCGCGGTGCAAGGCGGCCCACCTGAATAGAGGTGTCCACACTATCTCCAGGATTCAGCGACACCGAATCCTTCTCGTAACGGAACATCCCCGACATCCTAGAAATGATGTTGTAACCATGGTCAATAACAACAAAGTAGCCCGTAGAATCTTTTCCAGAAGACAGGACCCGCCCCGGCAAAACAGGATAGACCGGAGCCTCCCCCAATCCGCGAATTTCATCCGTTGCCAAAAGAGCCTCTTGACCGCTAAAGTCGAAATCCTCGGGAATGACTAGGGAAGACCAGCCTAGAGGCTGGTGGGGGCAAAGCCCTGGAAAGCGGCAACCCGTAGACTCGTCAATCCACACCAGGGAAGAATCCGACAAGGGCATGTGAAGGTAGCCGTGGCTGACGGAATCCTCGTGAAGCACGAACAGTGCACGGGAAAAATTGTCAGTAGGGGCCACCCAATGGATAACGGAAACCTTCCCCCGGCGTAGCGAGGCCACGTAACGGAGAAAATCATTAGGGAGCACCGCCATGGAATCACGAACATACCACGAGCACTGCCCCAAACTGTTTTCTAATTCAAAGGAACGTCCCGAATACTCTTGGCAAAAAACCTTCCAGGAAGGCTGCTTGGGCAAATTTTCGGTACCGGGCAAAGGCAGGATTTCTGCCACCTTGGAAAAGAAACCCAAATAATAGGCGAAAAAAAGAATACCGCCTAGAATAATCAACCGAAAGAGGGGGAACTTGTGGGTTCCCGACTTGTACTTGCGCTTACAACGGTATTCCGAAAACTCGACGGGCATCCTTTACATCAGGATAAATACGGCGAGGGCAGCAAACAAAAGCATTACGACGACAATAACCGGAGCCACCTTGTGAGTCATGGGCGGTTCTGCAAACGGATCGCCTATACCCTGCTTTTCCTTATCATCCTTTTTCTTGATGATAGCGTTAAAGCTCTTGGTAAAGCGGCGGTTCAAGCCCGTTTTGCGTTCCATGCGACGAGGGGCATCGCCCCCACCCACATTCTGGGATGCCACGGCAGCCACAACCGGCTCTTCGGGAGCGGCAGGCGCAGGTTCCTGTTCCGGAGTGTGGCTATGCAGAGAGAAAGACATCATTTCCGCTTCAAAAGAGAACACCTTCAACTTCGAAGCGAGTCCCGCCTTCATCAAACCATCGGCAATGGTCTTGCTGTTGGAAAGCAGGGCCAGCATGCCTCCCTTGGAGGAAAGTTCCTGCTGGAACTGGATAAAGGCATTGTAGGCATCGCTATACACGAAGTCAAGGCCCATCAAATCCACCGCCACGAACTTGTCGTCGGGATTTGCGTCAATAAGGGCACGGGCATCCTTCTTGAACTGTTCCGCATCAAAGGCCCCGATGGGGTTCAAGGGTGCGGACAAAAGGTCAAAAATTCCGACTTCGCGATAGTTTTTCAAAGAATTCATGGCCGAAATATAGACAAAAAACAGGGAATCCAAAGGGAATTACGGATTTTTATGGCAAAAACCCCGTCATTCCTCCCAGAATACGCCCCCCGCGGGTTCCGGTTCGGGAGTATTTCCCGCGGGTTCCAACACTTCCTCGTCAGATGCAGCTGGGGCCGCAGACTCTTCATCGACGGTCGTGGAAGACTCGGCGGGAGCAGTCTCGCGGTTAGTTTCGTCAGCCGCCATCGAAGAATTTTCAGGTTCCTCCTGCAGCAAGAACGGCACGGTGCCCGAGGGAGCCGCCTGCGAATCCGGCGGCAGGGGCCGTTCCGGATGGGAGAACAGGTAGGGGCTGATGCTCACGCTGACCCGATGGACCGGCGAAAGAACCGGATGGGACTCGAAAGCGTAATCTATGCGCAGGAACTTGGCCACCACCAAGCCTACACCCGCCGTCACGCTTTCCCATGTGGTAAAACTGCTAAGGCCCGCCCTCAAGGAAAGCCCGAAGTCAAAGGTAAATTCCACACCGCCCCGGCCGCCGGACAGCCAGTCCACAGGGTCGTCCCAGAGCCTGCCACCGCTATCCTCGTCGGTATCAAAGTCCAAACTGCGGGCCTCGTGATGGAAAAATCCCGCACTCTGCCAATAGATTCCCAACCGTCCGTACAGGTAGGACACCGGTACCTGGTAACTGGCGGCCAGATAGAATTCCGGCGAAGTGTACTCCACCTCTCCCGATTCCCAGGTGGTGGCAGAAGAAGTCCAACCATTCAAGAGTCCCGACAGGTAGAACTGGTCAAGCACCCTATACCTGAGGCCAGCATCACCCCGGAAGCCCCAACCGGTCTGGTCCATCTCGCGGTACAGGCCGTGGAACCCCACACCCACGTCCAAACGGTCCAGAATCCGCCTGCCCCAAGTCACGGAAAACATCCAGTCCGCAATGGACAAGGTGTTGTAGTCGGAACCTTGAGGTACGGGCTCGCCCTCTCGGATGTAGGGGATGTCGTCGGCACCGAAGCGGGCAAAGGAAACGCCCAACCCCTGGCCCTCCCCCACGGGAATTACCGCCGACGCAAAGTCATACTGGGTGTCTTCATAGTAGGACACATGAGAAAAACTGGCCCAACCGTAGCGGGCACCCGAAAGCTGGTACGGGTTGGATACAAGGCCCAAGTAATCCCCGTCCACAGCCATGGTCGCAGAACCCAAGGCGGCAGACCTTGCACCAGGTTCCACGTCAAGGGTCGCATTGGCGCCCGTAACCCGGTCGGCGGCAAGGGAATACCCGCAGCAGACCAGCGGAAGCACCCCACACAGGAGTCCCCGGCAAATGCGACGGAATGTATTTTGGGCCATTGACATTTTTACGGAATCAAAATAGATTTTTTTATCGTTGCAGGTGGAATCCGATGGACCTTAAAAACCACATATCCAATTTTTTGACTTACCTGGAAACCCAGCGGAGGTTTTCTCCACGGACCATCGATACCTACAGGAAATCCCTGGACAAATTCCTGAACCTTGTGGGACTAGAATCCCCACTGGAAAGTTTTACGGAAATGCAGGTCAAGAATTTTGTGTGGGATTTAAAAATCAAGCAGGGACTCGCCCCCACCAGCATCTGTGAACACCTAGCGGCACTCAAGAGTTTCGGAAAATACCTGGTCCGTTCCTGCATAGTGCAAACCAACCCGGCAGGGAACGTTCCCATGCCCAAAAAGCCTAAGCGACTGGTTTCCTTTTTAGGGCAAAAAGACTTGGCCGAAGAGAAGTTCCCCGAGTTACCTCCCGATGCGACACTCCCGCAGGTCCGGGCAAGGGTACTATTGGAACTGATTTATGGGTCCGGACTCCGCATTTCGGAATGCCAGAGCTTGACCTGGGACCGGTTACGGACAAAGGAACGGCTTGTCCGCATTATAGGCAAAGGCAACAAGGAACGCATCGTTCCCATCACGGACGCACTAGTTGAACGGATTGACCTGTTCCGCGCCATGCTCACGGAAGCGGGACACCCCCTTACTGCCACAGGCTTCGTGTTCGTTGGCAAAGAAGGGGAAGCCTATAGCATCAGGACCCTCCGCAACGACATCCAGGATTTACTTCGAACCATCGGCTGGGAGGGCAAGGCCAGCCCCCACGTGCTACGCCACAGTTTTGCCACACACCTGCTAGAAAACGGTGCCGAAATCATGAGCGTAAAAGAAATGCTGGGACATTCCAGCATTTCCACCACACAGATTTATACCCACGTTAACGCGGAACGGCTGAAGCAGGCCTTCAAGAAGACCCACCCCAGGGCTTGAATTATTTTTATATTAGGCGCAGTTCAAACAGGAGTTTTTATGGTTGCGGAAGGCGAACACAACAAGTGGGTAGCCCTTGCCCTGTGCATTTTGCTGGGATACCTGGGAATACACCGCTTTTACGAAGGGAAAATCTGGACGGGAATCCTGTGGCTCTGCACGGGAGGTCTTTGCGGCATCGGCATTATCGTTGACGCCATCCTCATTGTCTTAAAACCGGAAAAATACTGATTAATGAAGCACCTATTTGTCATCGCTACCGGAAGTGCCGGAAAAATTCGGGACTTCGCCCATATTCTGGGAACCGACCATTACCAGTTCCAGACCCTGAAAGACATCGGGTTTGACGGTGACATCGTAGAAGACGGCAAGACCTTTGCCGAAAATGCCATCATCAAGTCCAGCACCACCGCACGCTGGCTCAAGGACCGTGGCATCGAAGCTACCGTCCTTGCCGACGACTCCGGGTTGGAAGTCTTTGCCCTGAATGGGGAACCGGGAATCTTCAGTGCCCGCTACAGCGGCAACCACGGCGACGACGAAGGCAACAACAATCTGCTCCTGAAAAAACTGGAAGGTATCGAAGACCGCAGGGCCCGTTACTTCTGTGCCCTCTCGTACCAGACCGTTTCACAAGTCGACGGGAAGTTCAGTATCAGCGAACCTCGCATTTTCGAAGGTGAATGCCGTGGCCGCATCAATTACGGCCCCGAAGGCGACATGGGGTTTGGCTACGACCCGCTGTTTGTACCCGACGGAGAGACCCGTACCTTCGCCCAGATGGAACTGGAAGAAAAGAAGGCCATCAGCCACCGCGGAAACGCAATCCGCGCCCTGAAAGCAGCACTTGTGCCCGCAAAAAAGTAGTTCAACTCTAGCGCGAAAGGACTTACGTGAGCCGGAGCAGTCGATATTAATCGGCTGCGGAGGTGAGAGTGAGCGCCAGCCCTGAACTTGTAAGCCCAACTCTAGCGCGAACGGTCTATTACGTGAGCCGGGGCAGTCGATATTAATCGGCTGCAGAGGTGAGAGTGAGCGCCAGCCCTGAACTTGTAAGCCCAACTCTAGCGCGAACGGGCTTACGTGAGCCGGAGCAGTCGATATTAATCGGCTGCAGAGGTGAGAGTGAGCGCCAGCTCTGAACTTGTAATTCTTACTCTAGCGCGAACGGTCTATAACGGGAATAAAGGGTAATTTTCTTTAGTATAAGCACGAGTGTAGGCGTTAAAGTGCCACCATTCGCTGCTTAGAGGAACCCAGCCTGCGCGGGTCATAATGGAACGCAAGAACTTGCGGTTGTTCACCTGCTGTTCCGTAAGGCGGCCACTTTTCAAGGCTTCTGCCTCCCCTACTTCCCCGGCGCAACAGCAGGTG
>Ga0265298_10010776_pt1 | contig 10765 bp, 8 predicted proteins | sample AusTroGonzalo_MG_3_FD_193486 | JGI IMG/M metagenome (GOLD analysis project Ga0265298, IMG submission 193486) | Bovine rumen microbial communities from tropical cattle in Woodstock, Queensland, Australia - Gonzalo_01 | ecosystem: Host-associated > Mammals > Digestive system > Stomach > Rumen ...
GCAGGGCGCGAAGCTCCAGCGCGCGCTCATACAGTACATGCTCGACCTGCACTGCCGCGAGCAGGGCTACACCGAGATGCTCCCGCCGTTCGTCGTCAATTCCGATTCGATGACGGGCACGGGCCAGCTGCCGAAGTTCGCCGAAGACCTCTACCATTGCCAGATCGACGACTTCTGGCTCATCCCGACGGCGGAAGTGCCCGTCACCAACTACTACCGCGACGACATACTCTCAGCCAAGGACCTGCCCGTCAAGCTCACGGCCTACACGCCGTGCTTCCGCCGCGAGGCCGGAAGCGCCGGCAAGATGACGCGCGGAATGCTGCGCGTCCACCAGTTCGACAAGGTTGAGATGGTGAATTTCGTGCACCCCGACCATTCGTTCGAGCAGCTCGAAATCCTCGTGAAGGAGGCGGAAGCCGTCCTCACAGGCCTGGGGCTCCACTTCCGCGTCCTGCAGCTCTGCTCGGGCGACATGGGCTTCTCCGCCGCGAAATGCTACGACCTCGAGCTCTGGGCCCCCGGCGAGCAGCAGTGGCTCGAAGTCAGCTCGTGCTCCTGCTTCACCGACTACCAGGCGCGCCGCCTCAACTGCCGCTTCCGCGACACGGACGGCAAGACGAAGCTCGTCCACACGCTCAACGGCTCCGGCGTGGCGCTCCCGCGCCTCATGGTCGCGCTCCTCGAGCAGCACCAGAACGCCGACGGCTCCGTGACGATTCCGGAGGTGCTGCGTCCGTACATGAACGGCGTCGAGAAGCTCGAGCCGGTGAAGTGACATTCCGGCGCGAAAGCGCAGAAAGGCAACCCACGATGAAGATGACGACATTCGCGGCCGCGGCGATCGCCGCAGTCTCGGTCTTTGCGGAACAGGAGTCCGCCACGCCCCCGGACGGGACCGAAACGGACAAGTCCGGCGGGATTGCGTTCGATGCGGGCGCCGACCTGCGCATACGCCAGGAGTTCGTGGACAACGCCCCCGGGCTGCCCGGCGGCGGCCGCACCTCGACCGCGAGGTACGGCAAGTACCGCAACCACATGCGGTTCCGTCCGCGCGTCTGGGGAGAGGTGAACTTCGACGACACGATACGCATCTACACGAGGCTCGCCGACGAGTTCCGCTGGAACGTGCGCCCGAAGAACCGCACGACCACGTTCCCGGACGAGGTGATCGTCGACAACCTCTTCATCGAGGGGACGGACCTCTTCGACGGTTTCCTGGACTTCAAGATCGGGCGCCAGGACATCTACAACATGTACGGGCTCGACCACATCTTCGTCGACGGCACCCCCGGCGACGGGTCTCGCACCGTCTACTCCGACGTCGCGCGCTTCGCGCTGAAGTTCGAGGAAACGGGCACGCTGGACCTCTTCGCGCTCCACAACTGGGACGACAACCCTCTCCGCTGGGGAACGCGGCGCAGCCGCCACAGGTCGCTCTCGGGGCTCGGCGGCGGCGCCGAAGCGGAAATGGACGACTGGGGCTGGGGCGCGATCTGGTCAGGACAGGTCACGCCGCAACTGCCGTACCAGGTGTTCGCGATGCAGAAGGTGACGTCCTCCTACCACCTGCGCGGCGAGAAGCATCCGTCGTACAGGCGCGAGCTCGTCGGCGTCAAGCTGACGCCCAAGCTCACCGACGAATTCTCCCTTCAGCTCGAAGCGATGGGGCAGGTCGGTCGCAACGGTTCCGGCGGATGGCTGAGCGGCTGGAGCACTTACACCGGCGTCAACTGGAAGGAGAAGACCGATCCGGAAGAGATCTCCGGCTTCGCGAGCCTGGGCCTGCACCTGATGAGCGGCGACAAGGACGCGGCCGACGAGGACGGCGGCCGCCACGCGTGGGATCCGATGTGGTCGCGCGGCGTGAACGATTCAGAGCTGTTCCTCTACGGTACGCACTACGGCACTGCGTGGTGGAGCAACATGGCGCTGCTGAAGCTCGAAGGCGGCATCGATCTCGGCAAGGGCTACCGCGTCGCCGCGATGACGGGCCCCATGTTCGCGATGGAGCAGGACGGCCTCGGCGGCGGCGACAGCCATTTCAAGGGCCTCCTGAGCCACCTACGGTACGACTTCCCGATCCTTGAGTCGGAAAAGCACGGTTCGCACAAGTTCGAAGTGTTCGGCCACATCTACGCCGAACTCTTCAATCCCGGCGACTACTTCGATACCGACAGGCCGGCGTGGTTCCTGCGCTGGCAGATCGACTTCAGGTTTTGACGCGTGAAGCCGGATTCGATAGCGGATCTGCGCGAAGCCTACGGCAGGTACGTCGACGGCTACCGCGACGCCGGCGGCGCGCTGCCGGACATGATGCAGCTCAAGCTGACGCACACCGAGAAGGTTGTCGAATCCGCGATCGCGATCGCGAAGGGCGAGGGGTTCGACGCGCGCACGTCGCTCGCCTGCGAGGCCGCAGCCCTCCTGCACGACACGGGGCGCTACGAACAGCTGCGCGTATACAACACGTTCCGCGATTCCGATTCGGTCGATCATGCCGTCTTTTCGCACGACATCGTGGAAAAGCGCGGCTGGCTCGACGGCTGGACCGACCGCGACGCGATTCTCGACGCGGTCCTCTACCACAACAGGCGCGACATTCCCGCGGACGTGGCCGAAGGCCTGCCGCTCGCGTGCGCCAGAACCGTGCGCGACGCCGACAAGCTCGACATATTCCGCGTCCTCGAGGACCGTGTGCGCAACACGCAGTGGCGCACCGACTCGCGCGCGTTCTGGAACCTCAGCGTCGACGCGCCGCCTAACCCCGAGGTCGTGGCCGCGATACGCGCGAGGCGTCCGGTCGAATACCAGCAGATCACGTGCCTCGCGGATTTCGTGCTCATCCAGATCGGCTGGATGGTTTCGGGCCTGGAATACGCGACTTCGCGCCGGCTTTGCGCGGAGCGCGGACATCTCGAGTTCAGGCGCGGCTTTCTCGCGGAAATCGCTCCGGGGAGCGACGCTGACGGGCTTTGCGACCTTGCCGCCGGCGTCCTGGCGGGGGCCCGCGGCGGGGAGACGGCGCGGCCATGACCGTCGCCGTGGGGCTCAGCGGCGGAGTCGATTCGAGCGTCGCGGCGATCCTTCTCAAAGAGCGCGGATACGATGTCGTCGGCATCACGATGAAGCTCTGGCGCGGCGCGTACAAAGGCGGCGCCCGCGACGCCTGCTTCGGCGCGGGCGAGGCGGAGGATATCGCGTCCGCCGAAAAGTTCGCGAAGGCCGCCGGGATAGAATACCGCGTCTTCGACTGCTCCGGGGAATACGAGCGGCGGATCGTCGCGTATTTCCGCGAGACGTACCTTTCGGGCAGGACCCCGAACCCCTGCGTAAGGTGCAACGCCGTCATGAAATTCGGCCTTCTGCCGCGTCTCGCGGCGGAAAGCGGCCTGAAGTTCGACAGGTTCGCGACGGGGCACTACGCGAGGCTCGGCGAACGCGGCGGACGCGTCGCGCTATTGAGGGCGAAGGACGAGGCGAAGGACCAGAGCTATTTTCTCTACCGGCTTTCCCAGGAGCAGCTCGCGAGGCAGATTTTCCCTCTCGGCGAACTGACGAAGCGCGAGGTAAGGGACATCGCGCGCGCACATTCGCTCCCGGCGGCGGAGAAGCCCGATTCGCAGGATTTCTACTCCGGCGACGTGAACGAACTCATAGGCGCGCCGCCTCGCGAAGGGGAGATTGTCGACTCGTCGGGACGCGTCCTCGCGAAGCACGACGGATTCTGGCGCTTCACGGTCGGGCAGCGCAAGGGTCTGGGCATAGGCGGCGGAGGCGTACCGTACTACGTTACGGAAATCAACGCGTGCCGCAACCGCGTCGTCGTCGGCACTGCGGAGGAGACTCTGAAAAGGGGACTTTCGGTCGTCGATGTCAACTGGGTGTCGTACGCGCCCACGGATGCGGAAATCCCGTGTTTCGCAAAGGTGCGCAGCGCGGGCAGGCTCGTGCCGGCGGTTCTGCGGAACGGATGCGACTGCGAGTTCGCGGAGCCCGTCGCCGGCGTCGCGCCGGGCCAGAGCGCGGTCTTCTACGACGCGTCGGGCGCCGTCGTCTGCGGCGGCGTGATCGACCGGGCGACGGTTTGACGGGACTGCGCAACCGGGGCGCCGTGCCGCGCCTTACGATGTGCGGCGCGTGGTGCGCAGGATTATCGCGAACGAAGCGGGGAGCGCGACGGCGAGCGCGGCGGCGATGCCGCCGCCGGCGCCAAGCGCGAGCGTCGCCCACGGAATTTCGAAGCAGACGGGCAGCCCCCAGTTCGCCATCGCGGCGCGCGTGGGGAACGTGAAGAGCCAACCCGCCGGCGCGCCGCAGGCGAATCCCCATGCGAGGCCGCGGACGGCTGTGCCGGCGGCCTCGGACGCGAGAACGGCGACGAGGCGCGCGCGCGTCGCACCGGCGGCGCGAAGTACGGCGAGTTCCCTGCGCCGCGAATCCGCGGCGGCGACCAGCATCGCCACGAACCCTATCGACACGACAAAGACGAATATGAAGGGAATCTTCGCCATGGCGCCGATGAGGTCGCTGCCGTGCGCGAGAGTGCCGTCCGCAATCTCGTCGCGGGAATGGAGCCTCACGGCATTGCCCTTGACCTCGCCCGTGTCGTCCTCCGTGTACGCGCCGTCGAGAGCCTTGACGATTCCGGCTTCAACCCTGCGGCCCGCCTCGAACGCGCCGTGCCGGGCGAGGAATTCCGGGTCGAAATCTAGCCAGACGTGCGTCATGCCGACCATCTGCTGCGGACGCGGATCGCAGGCCGCGAGAGTGTCGAAGCCGACGAATACGGGGCCGTCGGTGTTCGCCGGCGCACCATTCATTCCGCGCACGAGGGCGCGGCTCGTCACCAGATGCCAGTTCAGGTCGACAATGCCGGCGATCCGGAGCTTCATCTTGAGGCCGCGTCCGCAGTCGAGGTCGACTGTGCCGCCAAGGGCGAGATTGCGCGACCTTGCCATCATCGACGTGATTATGCAGGCGTCTTCCGAGGCGATCGCCTTTTCCGCGCTCTCGCGGTCTCCTGCGACGAATCTGAACCGCGGCAGCCTGTCGCTCGCGAGCAGAAGCGCGTTGCGGCCCGGCTTCGGGCGCTGAGGACCGCCCCTCCCGCGTCCGCGCGCGCCGTCTGGGCGCGCGGATTCCCGCGTCTGGCCGCCGCCGGGACCTGTCATCTCCTCGAACGGGTCGAAGTTGACCTGCAGAGGCTGGAGCTCGGCAATCCAAGCGACGCCCTCGACGTTTCTTAGTTTTTCGATGTCGAAGCTGGAGACGCCGGCGGGGAGGATCGAGACGATGGCGTCCGGCCATTCCGGCGACGGCACGAACGCCTTCATGAGCGAAGAGCCCCAGACCTCGACGGCTACGAACGAGCCGAAGCCGAACGCGAACGCGACGACCATCCCTGCGCGGCTCCTGCGCGGCGGACGCGCGCTCGCGGCCTCGAGCGGCTTCACCGAGAGCGCGCTCTTCATGGCGAAGAGCGACGCGGCTGCGGCGACGAGCGGCATCGCCGCAGCTACCGCCGCTACCGCGCCCCACGAGACGGCTGCGCCTTCCGGGAACGTGGCGGCGTCCGACGCGGCGAACGCGAACACTGCGGCGATCGCGACGGCGGTGCCTGCGGCGAACCCGGCGGCGGCGAGCGCCAGGGCCTCGCGCACCAGGAGCCGCGCGACGCCGGCGCGCGTCATTCCCGCGAGCCGCAGGACCGCGATTTCGCGGCGGCGGGCGCCGACGGAAAGAAGCAGCGTGTTAACCAGGAGCGCGAGCGCGGTCAGCGCGGCGGCGCAGAGAAGGAGCGGCTTCGACCTGTCCATGTTGCGCACTGCGTCGCTTTTGAACGCGGCGGCAATGTTCTCGAACGGCTCGGGGCGGAAACGCTCCCAGTCTTCGCCTATCGTCGCGGCGGTCTCCGGCGAGACGAAGGCGTTGGGGTATGCGCTCCTGAATCCGGCGGGGCGCTCCCAGTCGATCACCTCCGATATTTCCAGGTCGTACGCGCCGTTTCTGCCGACCAGCTTCAGGCTCGTGCCGACGGCCGGCGTCTTGAGCCTCCTTTGCGCGAAAAGGGCGCGCGTCACGGCGATTCCGGCGACGCCTGGCCTCGTCGCCACGTTGGCGACCATGGGCGGGCCCTGCATTACGCGGCCGCCGGGTCTGAAGTCGAGGGCGAAGCGCGCCGCGAGCGCGCCGTCGCCGACCGGGACTTCTGCGAGCATCCGCTTCGCGACCGCAGGGGCCTGCGCGTCTCCGGTCGCGACGAGCGACTGCGTGAACACGATCGCCCCGGCGGCGGCGGCGACGCCGAGGATTGCGCAGACGTGCCGCGTCTTCACCGGCACGCCTCCAGATATTTCGCGGAGACGGCGGCCGGATCGCCGCCCGGTTCGCACGAGGCCGCTATCCTGCCGTTCCTTAGGAAATTGACGCGCGAGGCGCACGCCGCGACGACGGGGTCGTGGGTCACGACCAGGATCGCGCACTTCTCCGAGGCGTTGAGCTCCTTGAGAAGGGCGCATATCGCCTTTGCGGATTCAGTGTCCAGATTGCCGGTCGGCTCGTCGGCGAGGACGACGGCGGGCGACGCGATCAGCGCGCGGGCGATGGCGACGCGCTGCTGCTCCCCGCCGGAAAGCTCGTCCGCCCGCGCCGTGTCGCGACCGGCGATGCCGAGGACCGATACGAGCCTGTCGTACCGGGCTTCGTCGGGACGGCGCCCGTCCAGCCGCAGGGGAAGCACTATGTTCTCCCTCACGGATCGGTCGGGGAGAAGGTTGAACGACTGGAATACGACCCCCGTGCGGCGGCGGCGGAATTTCGCGGCGGCGGAGTCGGACATTTTCGTGACGTCCTCGCCGCCGACGAGCAGCGTACCGGCGTCCGCCGCGATAAGCCCTGCGGCGAGGTGGAGGAACGTGGACTTTCCGCTGCCGCTCGGCCCCATCAGCGCCTCGAAGCGTCCGTCGCCCACGGCCAGAGAGAAATCTTCGAGTACCTTGCGCTTGCCGTACGCCCTGCAAAGGCCTGTCGCCTCTATCGCCGCCATCCCAGCACCTCCAGTCAGTTGCCGAGCGTCGTCGCCCAGCTCGAATTGTATTCCGCCGCGCGGTACGTCTGGCCGGCGCAGTCGACGACGCCGGCCAGACGGCAAGCCGAGACGACGCCCTGGCCGCCCGCCTTAAGGACGAACACCGCGAGGTAGTTGCGGTAGTTGCGCTTGTCGTAGTACGGGTTGAACGGCGCCTCGCCGAGACCGAGCTGGTTGCGCACGCAGTTGGCGTTCTTGCCGATGCCGAAGGCCACCAGCTTCACGGAAGAAAGCGCGGCGGACGCGGTGGACGCCTGGAACGTGGCGTTCGTGTAGCCGAGCGTGTAGCCGAAATCGTCGTAGATCGTCGAGCCGGGCTGGATCACGGCGACGGGCGAGCCTGCCGTCAGGTACACCGGATAGAACGCGCTCATGTCCGGACGGAATCCCGGCCCGCCGCCCTGGATCTTGAGGCCGTCCTCGGATACGTCTATGCCGTTCACCGTTCGCACGGCGGTGCAGTAGCCGCCGCGTTTCGCGCCGTACGCCTGGGCGGTGGACGGGTTGTGGAGGTAGTAGAAATTCACGCCGGCGTCCTTGAGGAGCGTCGCGTCGCTTTCGGTCAGGTAGTATATGCCGAGCTGCTTGTAGAGTCCGGTGTTGCGCGTTCCGAGGTTCTTTTCCTGCGCTTCGGCGAGCGAAGCGACGTCGCCGCTCCCCTGGCCGGCCGCGTTGTAGAGCGCGCCAAGCACCTTCCAGGAGCCGTCGTAGATGCCGAGCCCACCGTGGACGGTGCGGCTGTCGCGCCCTGTGAAGGAGTCTTCGGCCGTTGAGGTCAGCGGATTGCCCTCGCTGTCGTACTGCTGGTTGCCCTCGTCGTCGACGACGTTCACGGTCGTGTAGGTCTCGCCCCACGAGAAGGTGCCCGGGTTGCCGGTCCACTTGCCGCCCGCCTCCGCGTCGATGAGGGCGTCGAACCCGCCGAAGTATGCCGTCTCGCCCTGTTCCTTGCAGACGGCCTCGTATGTCGAGAGCGCCGCGTAGGTGCGCTTTATGTTGGCGAGATTCACCTTCTTCGCCTGGATCTCCTTCACGTTGCCGTAGTTGTGGATTCCGACGACGGCGACGAAAGCGAGAATCGCTATCACGATTATCAGTTCTATGAGGGTGAAGCCCTCTCTCATTGTGCGTTTCATCAGGTTTGCTCCCTTTGCCCTTTCAACGCCGCCGAGGGCCGAAAGGTTCAATTGCGAACCGTCCCGCCGCAGGCGGCGGGCGTGGCCGCCCTACGCGAAGAGGCGGGCGGGGGCGGTCGGGTTGCGCATGGCGGAAAGGATCGCGTCCGTGCGGTCTATCGCGTCGGAGAAGTCCGCGCCGCCGGTCGTGGTGATGCGCTGGGCCGTCGCTTCGAACTGGGAGTAGAGAAGGGCGATCGCCCGCATGGGGTTTATGGACTTTTCGTATTCGCCGCGGCGCTTTGCCTCGATGATGAGCGAATGCATGATGCGCTTCAGCCCGATGGTGTGGCGCTTGACGTACTTCAGCGGAATCTCGCCCTTGCGCCGCATCTGCGAGAGGTAGTCCGATATGACGCAGACGAAGTCGCGGTAGTCGAAGAGCATCGAGATGACGGTTATGCATATCTGGCGGAGCTTCGCGTCGGCGGAGCGGCGCGAATGGACGATCTCCGCGTACTTCGCCTCGATGCGCGACGTCGCGCGGTCGATCGCCTCGTTGAAGATGGCGCGCTTGTCCTTGAAGTAGGTGTAGAGGGCTGTGCGGGAGATCCGGCAGCGCTGTGCGATCATCCCGAAGTTCACCGCGGCGTAGCCCTTCTGCCCGAAAAGCTGCAGGCTCTCGGCGACGATGGCGCGTTTGCGCGCGGCGTGGTCCACCTTCTTGCGCATTGCCAGGTCAGCCCTTGAAGTCGAGAAGGTGGCCGCGGAGGTAGTTGAAGCCGCGCCAGTAGAAGGACAGGTCGAAGAGGTTGCGTCTGAACTGGCGCCAGAGGGCGCGCGGCTGCAGAAAACCGCGGTAGACGTCCCTAATCGCCTTTTTGATGTCGTTTTCCGTGGCGAGAGGGGTCTTCGCTATCGCCTTGCGCTGGTCGTATTCGTCCCAGTCGAGCGTAGTCAGGCCGTCGTTGGCCTTGAGTTCGGCGAAAAGGGGCGTTCCGGGGTACGGGATCGTGAGCGTGCACTGGAGAGTCGCGGCGTGTCCGTTCGCGAGGAGCTTGCGCGCGAGCCGCACGGTGTTGGCGATTTCGGCCGGTCCCTCCCAGGCGTGGCCGAACATGAAGGTGAGGTGTACGTCTAGCCCGGCCTTCGACGCCCATTCCGCGCCGCGCTCGACGTCTTCGACCTTGAGCGCCTTCACGAACCTGTCGAGCGTCGCCTGATTGGCCGATTCCACGCCGAAGAGGACAAGCCTGAAGCCGGCCCTGCGCATGAGCGCGTAGTCTTCGAACCCGAGCCGGCCGAACCGCATGTTGCAGTCGATGCGGACCTTCTTGTCCAGGCCGCGCGAAATCATCTCGTTGCAGAACTTCTCGAGCCACGCCCCGACGGGGAAGGACCCCGAGTCGTCCATTATCTCCTTGACGCCGTAGCGTTTGACGAGATCCTCGATCTCGTCCACGACGTCGATGGGGTCGCGCGTGCGGTACGTGGGGTAGAGGGTCGTCCAGCTGCAGAACGTGCACTTGGCGTGCCAGCAGTCGCGCCCGGCCATTATGTACGTCCCGGGCGTGCGCTTGAAGTTGCCGTTCTTCTCCGCGTACAGTTCCCACGACACGAGGTCGCGGTCGATCCACGGCGCGGAGTTGAGGTCGTGGTCGAGGCGGAAGCGCCCGGAGTTCCTGACGGTTCCGTCCGGTTCGCGCCACCAGATCCCGGGTTCGAACTTCGCGGAATCGAGGCCGGATTCCACGATGTTCTTCAGGAGGAAATCCCAGTCGCCGCCCGTGAGTATGAAGTCCGCCTGCGAGGAGGACATGGTCTCTTCCGGGAGGGCGGTGACGTGGTCGCCTACGATCGCGATCTTCGGCGGACCGGGGAGGATTTCCTTCAGCCTGTCCGTCCAGCGCCAGTGGCGCTTGACGACTGGCGTTTTCGTTTCCATGACGACGAGGTCGGGGGCGAACGCGGCGAGTTGCCGCTCGAACTCCTGCGGGGACAGTCCCCGCGCGATGCCGTCCAGGAAAAGCACTTCGCGCCCGGCCTTCTTCAGCATCGTCGCGGCCGTGGCCGGAACGACGGGGAAGATGTAGGTCGGGCGCGAGAACCACTGGAACTGCCGGTTCTGGGTGAGGAGCGCGACGCCTTTGCCGCTTTCGAGCGGCGGGTAGGCTATCGCGACTTTCAGTCCGCCCTTCGACATGGCAGGTTCCGGTGCGCCGTGGCGCTTACCACTTGTAGCCGAGGCCGAGCGTGTACCTGAAGTCGCTGTGCTTCACGCCGGGCGCGGTGCGGCGGGGGTAGTCCCCCTCGATCTTGGCCATGATCTGCCAGTTGGGCAGGAACATGTAGGCGAGGCCGGCGTCCGCGTCGACGATGTAGTTGTCGCCCATTTCGTCGAGGTCGGGCAGGTACTCGAGGTTGTGGGTGAAGGCGAGGTTCTCGATCTTGGCGATGTCCCACGCGAAGTGGTGCGCGTAGCGCAGCGTGGCGTAGTCGTCGGCGGAGCGGTGCTCGTACTTCTCGTTGACCCAGGCGAGGCCGAGCTCCTGGTTCAACG
>Ga0265298_10010777_pt1 | contig 10764 bp, 7 predicted proteins | sample AusTroGonzalo_MG_3_FD_193486 | JGI IMG/M metagenome (GOLD analysis project Ga0265298, IMG submission 193486) | Bovine rumen microbial communities from tropical cattle in Woodstock, Queensland, Australia - Gonzalo_01 | ecosystem: Host-associated > Mammals > Digestive system > Stomach > Rumen ...
ATCGTCGGCGTCAACGAACGTTCATTCCTGATGGAGCATTCAAAGACGTTTATCCTTTTTCCTGTGGGAATTATGACAGCACTGATTGTTGCTGTTCGTTCGTTCTTTGGAGGATTTGGCGTGTTCCTTTCCTCTCTCTTTGGTGCGATAGGTTATGCCAGTGCCTTTATTCCTGTCTTTGTATTGAAGTTCGTCGATGTGAATTATCCATCGATGTTTGGACCGGCTGTCGTCATATTGTCACTGCTATATGCGATCATCGGAAATTATACAGATTTCCGTCATGACGACAAGACAAGTGCGAAGAGCATCCGTGAGATATTGACGACAGAAGATATTAACACAACACTGCTGGAGCCGCTCTACTATACCTTTAAGACCAGATCATATCGATATAAGAGCACCAAGTTCGGACTGCTTGACGATATCTCGAATCAGGTGAGAAGTACTTCGGGTGAGAATGTAATACATTATATTATATGGAGTATATTGTTCTTGATCCTGATATTGGAGTTTGTAGCTTTAAGTCCGAAGATACTTGATGTTCGTAAGACGAAGTATGCTCAAGAGGCCCCGGTAGAGCTGTTGGAACAAACCATACAAAACGAATTAGACCAATGATTTGCGAATACTGCCATAAAGAAAACAGAAATATTGCGAAGTTCTGCAAGTGGTGCGGCAAACCGCTGGTTACCCAGAACGTGTTGGATAAACTGATTGGACTGGACGATCTGAAAAGTCAGTTGAAGAACATTGTCGACACCTATACGTACATGCGTTCACGTAAAGATGTGTCTTCAGTGCGCTTGTCTGTAAATACAATCATCATCGGTGAGACTGGTACGGGTAAGACATTGCTGGCAGAGATTCTGCGTGATTTCTTCTATCAGTATCGTATTATCAGTAAGCCGAAGATGACAATCGTCGATGCTGTCGACTATTCCCGTTTTGTGGATAACTGGGAAGAAAATGTGAAAAAGGCAAAGGAAGGATTGTTGTTCTTTGACAACGTACAAAAACTGTTGCCCGACAAATATTCTAATCAAGTGAATCCGCTTGACAAGCTATTTGTGGAAATGGACAAATGGGACGACGATCCCATTGTGGTTATGGCAGGACTTCCCAAGGGACTTGATGACTTCCTGGAGAGTAATCCTGCAGTAACCAACCGATTCAAATACACTTTCCGTCTGCCTGAACCAAACTATCAGGAGTTGACTGCCATTACGAAGCTGGCGCTGAGAATGAAGTATGGTATTGTGAATTTCTCAGCAGAAGCAGATAATCAACTTGCCCGATACTTTAAGTATCAGATAAAAATTAAGGATGATACTTTTGGTAATTCTCATCTGGCAATGAAAACGGCGGAAGATATCTTCTCATCGTTTATCAGTAGGGGAAGTGAGGCGACGCAAGTGGAATTGTGCGATATCAGAGGCTATGTGCCCAAAGAACGTTCGCTTGATGAAATTCTCACTGATCTGGATAAGTATATCGGCATGACGGAAGTAAAGCATGCTGTGAAGGAGATTGCCTATTCCGTACAGAACAGTTTGCAGCGTGCCGAGAGAGGACTTGGTCAGCAAGAGAAGATGGCTATGCACATCGTGCTTACTGGTAATCCAGGAACAGGTAAAACGACCATTGCCCGAAAGCTCGGTGAGATCCTTTCATCGATAGGCTATTTGGATTCAGGTCATGTTGTCGAAGTTGATCGCTCACAAATGGTAAGCCAGTATCAGGGTGAAACGCCAAAGGTCGTAAATAAGCTATGCGACAAAGCTATGGGAGGTATCCTTTTTGTCGATGAGGCTTATACCTTGGCACCAGTGAGCCAGACGGGTGAACGTGACAATCAGGGTGCTCAGGCATTGGAAACACTGATGAAACGCATGGAGGATGATCGTGATAAGTTTGTTGTGATTGCAGCAGGCTATCGTACGGAGATGGAGAATCTGTTCCGTGTGAATCCCGGTATGCACAGTCGTTTCAATTATTTCCTCAATATTGAGGACTATACTCCCGACGAATTGTTCCAGATTATGCTTGTCTTTGCAAAGGACAAGAAATATCTCTTCTCTCCAGAAGCTGAGACATTTGCTCGTAAGATGATTACCGAGCTCTATGATTCGCGCGACAAAGACTTTGCCAATGGTCGTACGATGCGCAGCTTGTTCGACCAGATTTGTAAGAAACAAGCTCAGCGTCTGCAAAGTGGCGAACTGTCGCAGATGAGTAATGAGGAACTTATGACAATCCTTCCTGTCGATATTCCATATGAGGCACCGAAGGAAGTTGATCTTGGCGACTGTCTGAAGAAACTTGACGGTATGGTTGGTCTTGCCAATGTGAAGAAGGAAATTTCTAATCTCGCTTCGTTCCTCACATTACAAATTAAACGTGGAGAGACCAATACTTTCCAGGGTAAACATTATGTGTTTACAGGTAATCCTGGTACGGGTAAAACGACGGTAGCTCGTATTATGGCTGACGTATTCAAGACGCTTGGCGTTGTGTCGAGAGGCCAACTTGTGGAAGCGGATCGTTCGAAGCTTGTGGCAGGTTATTCTGGACAGACAGCTATCAAGACCAATCAATTGATTGATACTGCATTGGGTGGCGTGTTGTTTATTGATGAAGCCTACACCTTGAAGTCGAACGATAATGACTCCTTCGGTAGTGAAGCTATTGATACCTTGTTGAAGAGGTTAGAGGACGATCGCGGAAAGTTTATCTGTATCGTTGCAGGTTACACAGAACAGATGCATGACTTTATCGATACCAATCCTGGATTGAAGAGTCGTTTCACGCAGACCATCCATTTCGATGACTATACGCCAGACGAATTGACGCAGATTTTCTTGAACTTAGCATCGGCTAAGAAGTTCACTATTGATACATTGACGGAGAAAGCAATCCATCGTCAGTTCGAACAACTGTACCTGCGTCGTGACAAGAACTTCGGTAATGCGCGTGAGGCACGTCGTATTTTCGATGAGGCTGTAGAGAAACAGAGTCAGCGTCTTGTGAACATGATGGGCAATCCGAACTTCCAGGAGGCTGATATGTTCAAACTTACGGCTGATGATCTGCCAATGACCAGCAGTGGTGGTAAGGCACGTCCGCTCGATGAGGTGCTCAACGAACTTGACGAGTTCATTGGCATGCGCTCGGTTAAGAACGCCATCCGCCGTTTGGCTGTGCAGAGCATGTTCATGAAACAGCGTGCTGCCATGGGAGCAGGAAATGTTCAGCAGATGGCTATGAACTTTGTGCTTACAGGTAATCCTGGTACAGGAAAAACTACCATTGCAAGAAAGATGGGTGAGGTGTTGCAGGCTATGGAAATCCTACCGACCTCGCGTGTCATTGAAGCAAGTAGGGCAACTCTCGTAGGCAAATATATGGGTGAGACGCCAAAGATTGTCAATAATATGTGTGATAAGGCGATGGGTGGAATTCTGTTTATTGATGAGGCCTATACGCTTTCGGATCAAAACGATCAGTATGGCAAAGAGGCTATTGATACGCTGATGAAACGCATGGAAGACGATCGTGGAAAGTTTGTCGTGATCGCTGCAGGTTACAAGGACAAGATGGAAGAGTTCCTGGAAATGAATGCCGGACTTGCCAGTCGCTTCACTCACAAACTTCATATTGATGACTATAATGAGGATGAGTTGCTTGCTATATACAAGAAGATGGCTCAGCGTGAACAGTATACTCTATCGTCTACAGCCGAGTTCAAAGTACTTGATGTCATCTACAAAATGGTATCGGAAAAGACGGAGAGCTTCGGTAATGCGCGCGAGATGCGAAATCTCTTGGATGAAACAATACAGCAACTATCTGTGAGAGTCTCTCAAATGCCGCCTGATCAGGTGACGAAGGAAACTTATCAGTTAATATTACCAGAAGATATTAAAGATATATGATTATTTGTCCCAGTTGTAAAGAAGAAATTGAAGACGCATCCCATTATTGCGACCAATGCGGTCAGTCATTGCGCTATTGCAACCGTTGTGGGCGTGTAGGAATGGGGCGTCGTTGCACCAGTTGTGGTGGACTGATGGTCGCACCCGAGGAGATACTAAGGAATGGCACATCTCGGAGTACGTCGTTCCCCTCGCAGGTGTCGATGGTCGTCTCTTCGCGTTCTGATGGACCTGTCGTTTATCAAGGAAATCCTGCTGTGGTTAATCCAGCTGTTGCTAAGGAAATGCAGTCGTTGGTAATGACTAATACTACGTTGGGAATTGTCATTGAAGGTCAAGACGGTGCGGTGATCGGACGTCGTCAGGGGCCTTATGCTCAGTTCTTCCAAGGGAATATGTATGTTTCAGGACTGCATGCTCAGTTGAAGTATAGGGCTGATACAGGCTGGTGTATTGTTGATAAACACTCATCGAATGGAACAAGACTGAACGATCGCCCTCTGCAGCCAGATGTAGAAATGGCATTGAGAGACGGTGATGTGGTGATGATTGCAAATATAAATCTACAAGTAAGCGTAAAATAATATATGTTTGAATTCGATATTTCAGCTGCAAGTCGTGTCGGATGTGTACGAGAGAATAATGAAGACATGATATTGGTGGATGATATTTATGTTCGTAATGATGTTTTGTCATTACATCATGATTTGTCATCAAAGGATCGTTTCATGATTGCCCTTGCCGACGGAATGGGAGGACATAATTGTGGAGAGGTTGCGAGCAGCGATGTACTTCATAATCTTCAGTACGTTTTTAATGATATTCCTTATTCATTCAATATCTCAGACTTTAATGAGGTCATCTTTGAATGGCTCTCAAGTATGAATAACAATCTTGAGGCTAAGGGATATAATGACCCAAAGTACAAGGATATGGGAACAACCTTGGTCTCACTTGTATATTACGGCAATGAGTTCTATTGGATGAATTGTGGCGACAGTCGACTCTATCGTCTGCACGAAGGAAAGTTAGTGCAGCTTACTACCGATCACTCGCTTAACACGTTGATGGGTTCCAAACAACATACAAATGTTATTACCAACTGTATAGGAGGTGGTTGTACAACCAGTTTCATAGATATCGTAGAATGTACGAAAGAAGTTGAGAAAGGTGATGTCTTCATGTTGTGCAGTGATGGTCTTACGGATATGGTTGACGATGAAGTCATTGAACGTATGTTGAACGAAGGATGCGATGCATCTGCATTATGCGCTGTAGCCGAGAATAATGGCGGCATAGATAATATTTCTGTTGTTATAGTGAAAGTACAATAAAGATTTTTATAGAGAGATATGCCTTTAAGACTACCAGATAGACTTCCTGCCATTGATATTCTAAAGCGTGAGAATATCTTTGTGATGGACGATACAAGAGCTCATTCGCAGGACATACGTCCATTGCGTATTGTCATCTTGAATTTGATGCCATTGAAGATAACGACTGAGACCGACTTGATTCGTTTGCTTTCGAACACACCTCTTCAGCTTGATATCAGTTTTATGAAACTGAAAAGTCATACGTCGAAGAACACTCCGATTGAGCACATGATGATGTTCTATCGCGATTTCGATTCTATGCGTGATGAGAAGTTCGACGGTATGATTATCACGGGAGCACCAGTAGAGACACTTGAATATGAAGATGTGAGCTATTGGAAGGAAATCACGGGAATCTTTGCTTGGGCAAAAACGCATGTTACGAGTACACTGTACATCTGTTGGGCTGCTCAGGCAGGACTCTATTATCATTATGGTATTCCCAAATATCCTTTGGAGAAGAAAATGTTCGGCATATTCCCGCAGAAGCCGCTTGATGCACAGTTGCCTATCTTCCGTGGTTTCGATGATGAGTTCATGATGCCTCATAGTCGTCATACCGAATTACATCGTGAGGATATTTTGGCCAATAAGAATCTAACGCTGATTGCCGAGTCTGACTATAGTGGTGTCAGTATTGTGATGGCTCGTAATGGTCGAGAGTTCTTCATAACCGGTCATCTTGAGTATGCTCCTAATACGCTCGACGTAGAATATCGTCGTGATGTCAACGTGCGTGATGATGTGGAGATGCCACAGAACTATTATCGTGATAATGACCCCACGAAAGCCCCGTTTGTCACGTGGCGTGCGCATGCCAATCTCTTCTATAATAACTGGGTGAACTATTACGTATATCAAGAGACACCATACGATATCTCAAAGATTGGATAGTTCTATTATAACGATTAAGTAGTTAGAATCAGAGGTTGCGGAATGAGAATATTGGAACTGTTGGCTCCTGCTAAGAATTTGGAATGTGGAAAGACTGCTATTCTGCATGGGGCTGATGCAGTATATATCGGTGCACCACGTTTTGGTGCAAGAGCTGCTGCAGGCAACAGTATTGATGATATTAGCCAGTTGTGTTCGTTTGCTCATCAATATGGGGCAAAAGTTTACGTGACGGTAAATACAATTATTTATGATGATGAGTTGAACGATACGAAAGTGTTGCTTCAACAATTGGCTGATGTGAAGGTGGATGCTGTTTTGGTTCAGGACATGTCGCTGCTAAAGATTTGTCCTCCGAATCTCGTCCTCCATGCTTCCACACAGACAGACAACCGTACTCCTGAGAAGGTTTCATGGCTATGTTCACAAGGCTTCCGCAGGGTTGTGCTTGCGCGTGAATTGTCGGTGGAAGAGATTGCTGACATACATAAGAAAGTGCCGGAGGCAGAACTGGAAGTATTTGTCCATGGCGCATTATGTGTAAGCTATTCAGGTCTTTGCTATGCTTCACAATACTGTTTTGGACGAAGTGCCAACAGAGGAGAGTGCGCTCAATTCTGTCGTATGAAATTTGATCTCATCGATGCTGATGATAAGGTGATTGAGCAGCAACGCTATCTTCTGTCGCTCAAGGATATGAATCAGAGTGAGCACCTGGAAGAGTTGGTGAGAGCTGGAGCCTCGTCATTTAAGATTGAGGGCAGACTGAAGGATGTAAGCTATGTGAAGAATGTGACAGCAGCCTATAGTGAGCGTCTTAATAAGATAGTAGAGCGTTATCCCGATCTTTATCAGCGCGCATCGAGAGGCCATTGTCATTACACTTTTACTCCAAGTTTACAGAAGACGTTTAACCGCGGATATACATCTTATTTCCTTCATGGACGTCAATCGGACATAGCTTCTTTTGACACACCCAAGGCTATGGGTGAATTTGTCGGTACGGTAAAGGAGATACGAGGAACTGTTTCGTTTAATGTAGCAGGTACGGCAAGTTTTGCTAATGGTGACGGATTGTGTTTTATCAATCAGAATCGTGAATTGGTAGGATTTCGTGTGAATAGGGTAGAAGGCAATCGTCTTTTCCCGTTGCACATGCCTGAATCGCTCCATGCAGGCGTAAGATTGTATCGCAATAATGACCAAGCATTCGAACGACTTCTGTCACATTCGGAATCGGAAAGAAAAATCGGTGTGACATTCCAGTTGAGAGCTGTACCTGATGGGTTCTCCCTTGGAATTGATGGTGTGACAGTGACCATGCCTATTGAACATCAGCTCGCTGAGAAACCCCAGCGTGAGAATATCATCAGACAGTTGTCTAAATTGGGTGGTACACCTTATGAATGTCTGGCGGTTGATATGCCTGATGATTTCAATTATTTCATCCCAAGTAGTCAGTTAGCTGAATTAAGACGTTTGGCTATTGCTGCCTATTCGAATGCAAGTGTAGAAGTTTCTTCCGGCGGAAATCCCACTCCCTCTGTAGGATCCGTACCTCCAGCATATGCCCAGCCTTATTATTATAATGCTTCCAACCAATTATCAAAGGAGTTCTATCTTAATAAAGGAGTCAAGGTGTCTCCTGCATTCGAACAGGCAATTCCCAAGGAGGCTGTGATCATGCAATGTCGCCATTGTTTGCGCTTTGCATTGGGCTACTGTGTGAAAAATGGAGGCAGAAAGCCACAGTGGCGGGAGCCTTTGAGTCTTAGATTAGGCGATGGCCGTCGTTTCCGATTGGAATTTGACTGCCGCCAGTGTCAAATGAATATTCTTGCAGAGACATCTCTGAGAGATCATTGATAGTTATTATTGAACCCCCTATGCGTTTACGTTTCCTTTTTTCTGTCGTTTCTTTCATCATCTGCTTCACGTTCTCTTCATGCTACTATCAGGGAACCTATAGCTCTGATGCTTGGAATCTTACTGAGAAGCAATTAGACTCCATCTCCTTCTATACCACCCACCATTATACGCAGAACTTTAATTTCTACGTCACAGGAGATTCTCTTCAACTGATTGCCCAACATCCGACGGAATATGTAAATGGATTGGTCGTTGATACCTTTTTCATCTATCGTGGTGATCGCGTTGTTGTAGCCGACATAACTGTCATGCCTACCGACTCGGTTGATTCCGTATGGGTGAAAATTGCACGCGATCAGCAGTCAATAGGTTGGATACATGAGAATCAGATGTTGTCAGGAGTGGCCCCTGATGCGCCAATATCTCGCTTTATCGACTTTTTTTCAAATAGTCACATGTTGATTTTCTTGGCCATTATCATTCTGATGTCCGCCGTATTCCTGTTACGTCGATTGTTGAGGCTTGGTGCAAAGATTGTTCATTTCAATGATATTGACTCGTTCTATCCTACGTTTTTCTGTTTACTCGTATCGACCTCAGCAGTCCTTTATGGAAGTATTCAGCTCTTTGCTCCTGAAACGTGGCGTCATTACTATTATCATCCTACGCTGAATCCCTTCTCAGTACCTTTCTTTCTGAGTATCTTTCTGATCTCAGTATGGATTCTTGTCATTGTTGGTATTGCTGCGGCCGATGATGTACGCAGACATTTGAAGTCGGACGAACTACTGGTATATTTCCTTGGATGGGCCAGTGTCTGTGCTGTCGATTATGTAGTCTTCAGCATCTCTACCTTATATTATATTGGCTATCTGTTATATCTGTTATACGTCTATATCTCTGTCCGGTTTTATATTCGTCGTACGCGCATCAATTTCTTATGTGGAGAGTGTGGCTATCAGCTTCATTCCAAAGGACGTTGTCCTCGTTGTGGAGCCATAAATGAATAGAAATAGCAGCTTTTTATCCCTCAAAATTACAAAAATAGCGTTGTTTTGTAAGATTTTGCTATCTCAACTTTGCATTTTCGATATTTATTTGTAACTTTGCAATGTTATTAAAGCAAATCAATAACAAATAGATTAGACTATAATGGAAGCTTTCTTCAGAACCCATCGCTATTTACTTGAACATGTCAATGCATCTGTGCGCCGTTTGCTCATGGATGAGATTGACTGGAAATGCAGACTTATTGGCATCAAAGGTACGCGTGGTGTCGGTAAAACTACTTTCTTGCTTCAGTATGCGAAGGAGAACTTCTCGTTGGAAGACAAGCAGTGTTTGTTCATCAATATGAACAATTTCTATTTTCAGGGAAGGGGTATTGCTGATTTTGCCGGAGAGTTTTATCATCATGGAGGACGCGTACTGTTGATTGACCAAGTGTTTAAACAGCCGGATTGGAGTAAGGAGTTGCGCAAGTGTTACGACCTCTATCCTGGCTTGAAGATTGTTTTTACAGGTTCGAGTGTGATGCGTCTGAAGGATGAGAATCCTGAACTGAATGGTATTGTGAAATCCTATAACCTGCGTGGATTCTCTTTCCGTGAGTTTCTGAATTTCATGACGGGCAATAATTTCCGTCCCTATACGCTGGATGAGATTCTGCAGGATCATGAACGTATTGTGAAGCAGATACTTCCCAAGGTGTCGCCTCGCCGTTATTTCCAGGACTATATCCATCATGGATTCTATCCCTTCTTCCAGGAACATCGTAACTATTCCGAGAATCTCTTGAAGACGATGAACATGATGACTGAGGTCGATATCTTGCTTATCAAGCAGATTGAACTGAAGTATCTGACGAAGATCAAGAAGTTGTTCTATGAACTGGCCGAAGCAGGTCCGAAGGCTCCTAATGTGTCTAAATTGGCTCAGGATATTGAGACCAGTCGTGCTACGGTGATGAACTACATGAAGTATCTGGCCGATGCCCGCCTGATTAATATGATTTATCCACTTGGTGAGGAATTTCCTAAGAAGCCTACGAAGATCATGCTTCACAACTCCAATCTGCTGTATGCCATCTATCCCATCAATGTGGAGAAGCAGACGGCTATGGAGACGTTTTTCGTGAATTCGCTGTGGAAGGATCATAAGGTGAACCAGTCAGGACGTGACCAGGCATATCTTGTTGATGGCAACATGAAGTTCCGCATATGCGATGCAAATGCGCATAACAAGATGCGTTACTCGCCCGATACGATATACGTGAGATATAATACTGAAATCGGAAAGGGTAATCAGATACCTTTGTGGCTTTTAGGATTCTTGTATTAATAGATTGTTCGGAGCAATATTGGTAGTAATACTAACAAAACTAATAAAACAAGTCCCTTTTCAGAATTTTGGGGCTGAATTATACACGTTTTGATTTTGGTGGAAGGTGACTATGGTTAATACACTTATTGGAAATATAGAAAGAGTACATACTACTGATATGGGAGTGGACAGAATCAGAAGAAATCTTGGGCTTGGTGATATTGATGTAGTTGCATGGTGTAAAGAAAGAATACTTGAACCAACTGCGGTTATAGAAAGACAGGGCAAAAACTGGTATGTTCACATAGATGGGTGTGTTATTACAGTCAATGCAAGTAGCTATACGATTATTACTTGCCATAAAGAAT
>Ga0265298_10010778_pt1 | contig 10762 bp, 10 predicted proteins | sample AusTroGonzalo_MG_3_FD_193486 | JGI IMG/M metagenome (GOLD analysis project Ga0265298, IMG submission 193486) | Bovine rumen microbial communities from tropical cattle in Woodstock, Queensland, Australia - Gonzalo_01 | ecosystem: Host-associated > Mammals > Digestive system > Stomach > Rumen ...
CTGTTATGCACTTCACAGTATCCGACGCCGGAGAAGGATGTCAATATTCTGAAGCTCAATTCGATCAGAGAGAAGTTTCCGAATGTGATCCCGGGGCTGTCTGACCATACGCAGGGAATGGAAGCAGCAGTGATGGCTGTTGCGTTGGGCGCGTGTGTGTTCGAGAAGCATTTTACGCTCAGTCATGATTTGCCCGGACCGGATCACTGGTTCTCCGAGGAACCGAAAGCATTGAAACAATGGGTTTCTTCGATTCGCAGAGCCTGGCGCATGAGAGGATTTCCGGAACTGAGACCTACAGAGGATGAACTGGAAATGAGGAAAATTGCACACAGAAGCATCACCGTCGTGAAAAATATACATGCGGGGGATGTGTTTTCGGAAGAGAATTTAGCCATGAGACGTCCGGGAACGGGGATGCCGTCATACCTGTGGGACGATGTGATCGGGAAAAAGGCCAAGAGGGATCTTGTTACCGGCTGTCAGCTTGAGATGGGGGACATAGACAGATGAAAAAAGAGGAATTTCTGAAAGCATTCAGCGAAGCTACGAATATGAAGGAGAATCCGTATCATCCTTTGGTATGGATCAGCGGAGAACCGGAAATCGGAGAGAAGGTATGCATCGGCGGAATGTCAGAGGTCTATGCCAAAGGAGCAAAGGTATCCATCGGAGACTATTGTGACATTGCCTCTTTTGTTGTGATTAATTGCGCGGATTCACATAAAAGAGCGCTGGGGATTGCCGATGAGATCGAACGGAGAGATATTACACTCGAGGATCATGTGTTTGTGGGAACGCAAAGCTATATCGGTGGCGGCACACACATAGGGCATCATTCCGTTGTCGGAGCTGGAACGATTGTTCCGCGAGGAGAATATCCCCCGTATACTTTGATTGTCGGAAATCCGGCCGTGGTGAAGAAGGGCTATTATGAAAAAATGGTCAAAGAGAGGTCCAGCGAACCATGATTATGTCAGCTCATCAGCCGGCATATCTGCCCTGGCTAGGATACTTTGATAAAATCAAGAGAAGCGATATATTTGTTTTTCTGGATACGGTTCAGTTCGAGAAAAACAGTTTCACGAACAGAAACAGGATCAAGACAAAGAACGGCCCGATCTGGCTCTCTGTTCCTGTGATTAAAACGGATCATTTTGACAAAATCATGAGCGACATGCTTATTGACAACCGTACGCACTGGCAGAAAAAACATTTGAGTTCCATTCAGATGTCCTATGCCAGGGCGCCTCAGTTTAAAGAACTCTTTCCCAAACTGCAGGAGCTCTATAGCAAGGAGTATGAGTATCTGGTCGACGCTACATGGGATCATTTGATGTTCTGGCTGGACATGCTCGGAATTCAGACAAAGATCATCAAATCATCCTCGCTAAATGTAACCGGCAGGAAAAGCGATCTGGTTCTTGATCTTTGCAAAGCAACGGGAGCAGATCATTACATTTCTGGCGCAATGGGGAAGGACTATTTAAGAGTTGACGATTTCGACAGAGAGAGGATATCTGTCGAATTTCAGGACTATCAGCACCCGGTATATCCGCAATTATATGACGGTTTTACACCAAACATGGGGATTGTGGATTTTGCCATGAATACGACGGAATATGACCTGATCTGAAAGATGAGCCTTTGATAATGGGAACAGGAAAGATGATCTATATCCGAGCTGATGCGAATGCCGACATTGGCATGGGCCATGTCATGCGCTGCCTTTCCATCGCCGATGCCGCGTCGACCATGGGTGTTAAAAGCACGTTTGTTTTGGCTGACAGAGAGGTGGAATCTCTGGTAAATGATAGAGGATATAAAACGGTTGTGCTTCATTCGGATTATTCCGGAATGGAAGAGGAAGAATGGCCGGAGATCCAGGCGGGTTTGATCATTGTTGATTCCTATAATGTTACACAAAAGTATTTTCGAAAAGTCAGAAAACACGGACCGATAGCCTATATGGACGATCTGGCTACATTTCCGTATGCGGTTGACATTCTGATCAATTACAATATTTACGCTCCTTCTTTGGATTATCATTCACTTTATGCAAAGACGGGAATATCCGAACCGTATATGATCATCGGTCCCTCTTATGTACCGCTGCGCAAAATGTTTCAGGGTCAGGAAACCAGAAAACAGAATAAGGATGTCAGGCATATTCTGATCTCCACGGGAGGAGCCGATCCGGAACACCTGGCATTGAAGATTCTTCAGTCCAAACCGGACAAATATTCGTATCATTTTCTGCTGGGTCAGAAAAATGCGGATAAGGACGCCATAAAGGAAGTCCGACAGGGAAACATCATATTGCATGAAGACGTATCCGATATGAAATCCCTGATTTGTGGGATGGATATCGCAGTTTCCGCTGCCGGGAGCACGTTGTATGAAATCTGTTCCTGTGGGGTTCCATTGATCACTTATGTGCTTGCGGATAATCAGATTCCGGGGGCCAATGCCTTTGGGGATCTGGGATTGGCTGTGAATCTTGGGGATCTGAGAAACAACGAAGACCCGGGCGGAATGATTTTGTCAGCCGTGGAAGATTTGGCAGCGGAATATGAACAAAGGGTTGAAATGGGTACCCGGATGCAGTCCATGATGGACGGCTTCGGTGCATCAAGAATGGTTACAAAAATCATTGGGTTCATGAAAGGCGATCCAGCCGACTGCTGAGGTTACGAACGGTAACAGGAAGGCATTCTCCTGCCGGAAATGAGGGTTCATCCATATGGTGTTATTTATTGTCTGGATTTTATTCTCTTTGGGCAATATCGGTTTCTTTCTTTCCGGGAAAACGAAGGAAAAGACACAAAAGCAGATACTGTGTGTGCTGCTTGTTTTGCTTGCGTTTACGCTTACCAATACCATTTACTGTTTGGGTCATGGCCGGAATGGAAGCAATTTGTGGATATCAATTGGTTTCTCGCTGGCTTTTCTTTTTACCCTGGGGTTCGGTATCCGAAGAAATCATCTGAGGTTATCACCAAATAAGCAGCGTCTTTGTGTTTTTGCTGTGATCCTTGCGGCTTTTATCGGACTCTGTGTATCGCAAATCTTCCTCTATCCTTACTGGGATGCGCGCTATTACAGTGATTCCATCAATTCGGTTGCTTCCTCTTTTGATTATGGTCTGGCAACAACTGTTAAGAACTATTATCTTTGCAAACATCTTTCCCTGGGGTATACCTTTGTACTGCTGATCGGGACTTTTCTGGTGCCGGGAACGGTGGGTCCCAATCTGATCCAGGTGATTTTCGGGGCGCTTTCCGTATGCGCTGCCTATGAGACCTTTTTCTGCCTGAAAGTGAAGAGCTCGCGGGAAAAGGTGAAGAGATATGACCCGCTGGTTCTGGCTCTGACCTGCCTTTATGCCTTTTCCCCGGCCTTGTTGGGAATGGCCGGGGATTTGTCCGTGGATTACGGAATGCTTTGCTTTTTGCCCTTTGTGATGCTGGGGCTGGTCAAGGAATGGGATTATCTTGCGGTGATCACAGGCGCAGCCCTTTGCATGACAAAAGAGCCTGCGATCATGATCTACGGAGGGCTTGTGGCCGGGATCATCCTGTTTGAAATCCGGCAGAAAAACTTCAAAAAATGGATTGCTTTGCTGGCGCCGCTGATTCTCTGGGGGATTATCTACCTCCGGAACGGCCTTTGGGCGGGTGGAGGAACTGCCGGCGAATTCAACGGGATCGGATTGGACCTCGAATTTGTCAAATTCAAGCTGAAGCAGATTGCATTGATGAATTTCAACTGGCTGCTGATTTTTGCGATGGTCGGTCTGGGCGTGATGCTGATTTGGCAAAGAGGGTCGGGAGATAAAAAGGCGGGGAAGGGGTTCCTGCTGAAATATGCCGGAAGCCTGAGCCTTGGATTTCTGGCGTTTACAGTCCTTGGATGCGCGTTTGTCACCAACTCCCATTACAGGTATATCCTGGCTTATGCTTATTATTTTGCTTTTGTCATCGGGGCGCTCTTATTTACCATCTCCGGAAAGACCCTCCTGAAAGCCGGGGCGGCGATGCTGTTGGGTGTAGTGCTATTGGGCCAGTCTTTCAGGGATTTTGACTTTATTTCTGCCAGAATGTTCTACAGACTCCCCACAGCCGAAGACGGATCCAGCCTGATTGCAAACTCCATTCCGGACGACGGAGCGATTTATAACAGAGGATATACCGGGTATATCCGGCTGCTGGAGAAAGCACTGTTTGAGGCGGAGGTGGATGATCAGACGATCATTCTGCACCCCGAGAAATGCACAGACTGGGCACTGGCAGGCAAAAACTACGAGTTCAAACTGAATTATAAAGACAAAAGATTTGCCCGGAACGAGAAAGAAATCGACGATGTGATTGGCCTGAGCAACGGCCGGATTCGGACCATTGAAGCGCTGGGATCCATCAACGCGGCCGATCAGAATAAGATCGTCTGTATTGATTTCCCGTGGGCCGGATACCAAACGGAAGAAAAGATTCAAGGTAAAATGGACATTGAAAAGTCCTTCAGCATCAGAGAAGGCATATGGGAAGCCAAAGTCTACGTCGGTCGGGTCAATTAGTGGATCACTGGTACCAGGTACCGCTGATCCACTTGGATACAGGCGCTAGGGTGGATTGCTTGGACCAGGTTCGGGTGATCCAAATAGAAGAAGGCAGGTTGAAGCATGAAAGTTATTCTGCTGGCAGGCGGCTTGGGAACGCGCATCTCCGAAGAATCCCAGTATAAACCAAAGCCCATGGTGGATATCGGTGGAATGCCGATTCTTTGGCATATCATGAAGGAGTATGCTTGGTACGGGCATACGGATTTTATCATCTGTGCCGGGTACAAGCAGCAAGTGATCAAGCAGTGGTTTGCGGACTACTTCCTGCGGTCTAGCGATGTGACGTTTGACTACCATGACGGCAAGAATGAAATGACCGTCCATGAAAGCCATGCGGAACCCTGGCGGGTGACGGTGGTGGACACCGGACTGAACACCATGACCGGCGGGCGGATCCGGCGGATTCAGAAGTATGTCGGGGACGAACCGTTCCTGATGACCTATGGCGACGGCGTTTGCGACGTGGATATCAATCAACTGATTGAATTCCATCGGGGACATGGGAAGATTGCCACGCTGACGGCGGTGCTGCAGGATCAGTCCAAAGGCGTACTGGATATCGGCGGGGATAACGCCGTGAAATCCTTCCGGGAGAAGAAACTTTCCGACGGCGCACCGATCAATGCCGGATATATGGTTTTTCAGCCGGAGATTTTTGATTACCTGAAGGACGATGCCACGGTACTGGAGCGGGATCCGCTGGAGAAACTGGCGGAAGAAGGGCAGCTGATGTCCTATATGCACCGGGGATTCTGGCAGTGCATGGACAATATCCGGGAGAAGGAAATGCTGGAAAAGCTGCTGGCGGCTGGGAAGGCTCCCTGGAAGAAGTGGAAGGATTAAGCGGATGCTCGATATGGATTTTTACCGAGGAAAACAGGTTTTTGTGACCGGACACACCGGGTTCAAGGGGAGTTGGCTTTGCCGGATGCTGGTGAATGCCGGAGCGGAAGTGGCCGGATACAGCCTGCAGCCGCCGACGAATCCGAACCTGTTTGAAATGGCCGGGTTGGAAGGCCGGATGAACAGTGTGATCGGAGATATCCGGGACTTTGAGCATCTGAAAGCGGCTTTTGAGGTGTTTCAGCCGGAAATCGTTTTCCACCTGGCGGCCCAGCCGATTGTGCGGGATTCGTATAAAGATCCGCGTTATACCTATGAGACCAATGTGATGGGCACGGTGAACCTGTTGGAATGTGTACGGGAGAATGCCTGTGTGCGCAGCGTGCTGAACGTGACGACCGATAAAGTTTACCACAATAATGAATGGTGCTGGGGATATCGGGAAGACGATCCCCTGGACGGGTTTGATCCATATTCCAACAGCAAAAGCTGCAGCGAACTCGTGACCCACAGCTATATCAACAGTTTCTTTTTTGCCCCGGAAGCCCCGGCGGTTTCCACCGCCCGGGCAGGCAATGTGATCGGCGGCGGAGATTTTGCCAACGACCGGATCATTCCGGACTGCGTGCGGGCCATGCAGGCCGGGAAGGTGATCGGCGTGCGGAATCCCTATTCTACCCGACCTTTCCAGCATGTGCTGGAACCGCTGGCGGTTTACCTGATGATTGCGCAAAAGCAATATGAGGATAAAAGTTTTGTGGGGTTCTATAACGTCGGACCGGACGACTGCGACTGTGTGACCACCGGGGAACTGGTGGATCTGTTTTGCTCCTGCTGGGGAGAAGGTGCCGCCTGGGAGAACCTGGCGGAGGAAAATGCGCCGCATGAGGCGAACTTCCTGAAGCTGGACTGCAGCAAGGTGAAGAGCGTGTTCGGGTGGAAACCCAGGTGGCATATTGCGGAATGCATGGAAATGACCTGTCGGTTCAGCAAAATCTGGCTGGCGGGCGGAGATGTTGCTGCGGAGATGGACCGGGAGATTGGTGGGTTTTTGAAGCCGTAAGGAAAGCGGAATAAAGCCGGAGAAAGGAATTGCTCATGGCCAATATCGGATTGATCATTGCCGGCGGTGCCGGGAACCGGATGCATCAGGATATCCCGAAACAGTTTATCACGGTGAATGAAAAGCCGGTGATTGTGTATACACTGGAGGCTTTTGAGAATCATCCGGAGATTGATGCTGTTGCGGTCGTTTGCATTGAAGGATGGGAACAGGTTCTTCGGGCCTATGCGAAACAGTTCAATATTTCAAAGCTGAAACATGTTGTTCCCGGCGGGAAAAACGGTCAGGAATCCATACGAAACGGGATTACGGAGCTTGAGAAGCATTTTGATCCGAACGATATCGTGTTGATTCATGATGCGATCCGTCCCATGGTTAGCGCGGAGATTATTTCGGACAATATCCGCGTGTGCATGGAATATGGCAACGCGACGACCGTGATTCCCTGTGCGGAGGCGATGCTGCAGACGCAGGACGGTAAGATCTCAGCCGGCGCATATCCGCGGGATAACCTGAAAAGAACGCAAACGCCCCAGGCTTTTCATCTGGGACAGATCTGTGATCTGCACAGGAGAGCCCTGGAGGCGGGGATCACAAATTCCATTGCGTCCTGCACGCTGATGATTGAAATGGGCGAGCAGGTTTATTTTTCCGCCGGTTCGGAAAAAAACGTGAAGTTGACGACGGTCGAAGATATTGATATTTTCAAAGCACTTTTATCCGCAAAACGGTCGGAATGGTTGAAGAATTGAAATGAGCATTTATGATTGTGATCTCTGGAGCAGGGATCTGGATCTCGTGATTGAGAGGACACCCCGGATCTGTGAACTGGCCGGGAAGCATATTCTGATTACGGGTGCCGGCGGATTGGTTTGCTCCGCGATTGCGGACGTTCTGCTCCGCTGCAATGAACAGCATGATCTGCCGATTGCGGTGATTGCGGCAGGCAGATCGGAAATACGAATCAGGGAACGCTTTGCCCGATATGCCGAAGCGCCGTATTTCCATTTTCTTCCATATGATGCGACAAAGGCGGAAATATGCATTCCGTATCCTGTGGATTATATCATTCACGGGGCCGGCAATGCGACTCCGGACAGGATTACGGAAGAACCGGTGGAAACCATGCTCGGCAATTTCATGGGTCTGTACGGATTGCTGCACTTTGCCGGAGAACATTCCGTAAAGCGGCTGCTCTATATATCCAGTTCTGAGGTCTACGGAAAAAAGGATGATAGCCGTCCGTTCCGGGAAACAGAATACGGAGCCATCGATCTGCTGAATCCGAGAAATTCCTATTCTGTCAGCAAACGGGCTGCCGAAACGCTGTGTGCGTCTTTTGTGAAAGAATACGGGGTTGAAACGGTGATTGCGCGTCCGGGTCATGTTTACGGACCGACAGCGAGCCGGGGGGACGGCCGTGTATCTTCCCGCTGGGCCTATGACGCTGCTGCGGGCAGGGATCTGGTGATGAAAAGCGACGGCGCCCAGATCAGGAGCTACTGCCATTGCCTGGACGCGGCTTCTGCGATACTCACGGTGCTGCTGAAAGGGGAAGCCAATCAGGCCTACAATATTTCCAATTCGGATTCGGTGATCAGCATCCGTCAGATGGCGGAAATGCTGGCGGTTCAGGCCGGAGTGAGTCTGGTAACGGACCGGCCGACCGAGGAAGAACAAAAAAGCTTCAATCCCATGGCCAATTCATCGCTGGACAACAGCCGTCTGTCGGCCCTGGGGTGGAAGGGCTGCTTTGACGCGGAAACCGGATTTGCCCATACATTGCAGATTCTGAAGGAGACAGGATGCTGAAGGAGCACATTGATCGGAAGAATACCTTCTGGAATATGATTGCGGCCCTGATCAATGCGCTGGAATCCGTGGTAATCATCGCGGTGACTGCCCGGGTTCATTCCGTTGAGACTGCGGGGATCTTCACCATCGGTTTTTCTCTGGCCAATCTGTTTCTGATGATCGGCAAGTTCGGCGTTCGCAATTTTCAGATCGCAAACGAAGGGTTTTCGGTGGACAGGCCGGTGTTTTACAGTCAGAGACGGATCACCACGGCGCTGATGGTGCTGACCGGTTGTGTGTATTTGCTTGGAAAACACCTTTTTGGCGGCTACGATATTGAAAAAGCGGCGATCATTCTGGGGGTTATCCTGTGGTACGCCGTTGAATCGCTGGAAGACTGCTATATGGGATCGTTTCAGATGGAGGGGAAGCTTCATCTGGGATGCAAAGTGTTCATAGCCCGATGGCTGAGCTTGTTTGCGGGTTTTGTTTTGACGGATCTTCTGACGACGAATGCGGTGCTGGCGGTTTATATATCCCTTGCCGCAAGTATTCTGACGGAAGGGATCCTTCTGTCGGTTTTTGCAAAAAGACTGGGAACCCGGGAAAAACCGCGCTCAAACGGGCAGTTGCGTCTTCTGTTCCGAAAGACGCTGCCATTGTTTTTGGCTGCTTTTCTGTATTTCTTCATGACAAATCTGTCCAAATATGCGATTGATCAGTATCTTTCGGATACCGACCAGGCGATCTACGGGTATATCGCCATGCCGGTCTTTGTGATTGCCCTGCTGAATAACATGATTTATGTTCCGCAGCTGAACTATTATGTGGAGGCTTTCAGGAACAACAACCGGGCAGAGCTGATTCGCAGAATCAGGCGCCAGCTGGGCCTGATTGTCTGCATCTTTGCCGGCTGCCTGATCGGCGCGTATTTCCTGGGAATTCCTGTTCTAAACATGCTATATAACGCGCGGCTGGAAGAGCAGAAAACGCGAATGATGCTTTTGCTGACGGGCAGTTTTTTCCTTGCTGTTGCGGGTTATTTATCTGCTTTGTTGGTCATTTTTGATCAGCGGGTTCTGAATCTGATCCTCTATGGGATTACCGTTGCAGTCGGGTTGGTTGCAACCTTCCTTTTGACAGCTTCTCACGCGATCAACGGTGCGGTTGCGGGGTATCTGGTGACAATGGTTCTGGCAGCCGGCGGATTTCTGCTGGCGACATTCCGGGTTTTGAGCAAAATGAACAGGAAAGACTTGAGCGCGGCACAATGAACAATCTGGAAAAGAGCAGAGAGATCAATCTTCTTTTGCTGAAGAGATTTCGGGAAGTCTGCGATAAGCACCATATAACATGGTTTATTGACGGCGGCACCCTGCTCGGCGGGGCCCGGCATCAGGGGTTTATCCCATGGGACGACGACGTGGACGTAATCATGGATCCGGTGAACTATGCGAAACTGCTGAAGATTCCCGACGACGAGTGGGGAGCAGATTTTGAAATAGCCCGGTACAGCGACAATACGACCTACTTCAAGGATTTTATCACTCGGCTTTATTATACCGGGGCTTCCATGGAAGTGAAGTCCCGTTTTGCCGAGGGTGCGGTGAAATTCGGGGATCAGATGGACCTGGAACAGCATCATCTGGGACTGGATGTTTTTGTGATGGAAAACACATATGATCAAATGTTTCTGCACAGGTTTGTATTTATACCCAAACTCTACATGCTCTACGGCCTTGCGGCCGGACACCGGCGGGAAATGGACAGGAATGAGAACCAGTACGGTGTGATGAAAAAATGGGTCCTTGTGCTGTTAATGAAGGTCGGGAAACATTTTTCCCTGGAACGGATTTACGGGATGCTGAAGAAAATGTTGGCGAAAAAGAGAGGGGTTCAGCATTGCTGCACGGCGCATGCGCCTTTTCCGTATGTGAAAAAGCTCCACAAATGGGAATGGTTTGCCGGGAGTGTGGACATCCCCTTCTGTGATGAAACCTTTCCGGCGCCGGTTGGCTACCGTGAATACCTGGCGAATATATACGGTGATTACTTAGCTTTCCCGCCGGAGGACAAGAGGGTTCCGGAGCATCTGTTGAATCCGTATGCAGAGTATGCGGAACAGCAGGAATCATGAGGGAAGAAAACAGAGAAAGCAGAAGAAACAGACGATGAAAAAGTGGACGAATGAGGCGGAAGCCAGGGAGCAGATTAAGGAACTGGTGACTGAATACTATCACGACTTCAAGGAGAAGAAGGAGCCTTTCAGGCCGGGAGACCGGATCAGTTATGCGTCCCGGGTGTTCGATGAAAAGGAAATGTGCGCCCTGACGGATGCGATGCTGGACTTCTGGCTGACCACCGGACGGTTTGCGGATCAGTTTGAGAAGGCATTTGCGGAGTGGATCGGGGTGAAGTATGCCCACCTGGTGAATTCGGGGTCT
>Ga0265298_10010780_pt1 | contig 10762 bp, 7 predicted proteins | sample AusTroGonzalo_MG_3_FD_193486 | JGI IMG/M metagenome (GOLD analysis project Ga0265298, IMG submission 193486) | Bovine rumen microbial communities from tropical cattle in Woodstock, Queensland, Australia - Gonzalo_01 | ecosystem: Host-associated > Mammals > Digestive system > Stomach > Rumen ...
CATCTGCCTCGCCTGCCACAGCCTTTGCCAAAAGGGTCTTACCCGTTCCTGGAGGGCCTACCAGCAAAGCACCCTTGGGTATCTTACCACCCAATTCGGTGTATTTGCCCGGATTCTTCAGGAACTCAACTATTTCCTGTACTTCCTGCTTGGCACCAGCCTGACCCGCAACATCCTTGAAAGTAACCTTGGCAGCCTCTTCCTTATCTACCAACTGAGCACGGCTCCGACCAACGTTGAAGATACCCATAGGGCCTCCACCGCCGCTACTGCTTCCACCACCGCCCATACGGCGCATGATGAAGATCCAGAAAAGGGCTATAAGGATTAAAGGACCAAAGCTCCATAGGAAATTGGAGATGGCATCGCTTCCGTTCTCATATTTCACGTCACCGCTAAAATGACCGGCGTCATGCTCTTGCTCCACGAAGTCCTCCAGTTTGTCGTTGGAAGGATATTGTGACTGCACCACACTGGTAGCACCCGGTTTTATGTTGGTGGTAGGGAACACATCACGCAGATGCGAAGGCTCTACGTACATCATCAGCGTTCCTTCCTTCTTGTTTACAACAATCTTTTTGGCATAGCCCTTTCTGACGTAATCCTTGAACTGACTGTAAGTCACTTCCTTGGACCCGCCATCCAACAATGAGCCGCTGCCGCCGTTCAGGATAAGGAATCCCAGTACGACAGCAATAATCAGGTACAGCCAAGTAAGGCTGAACTGCGGATATTTGGGTTTCTTTTGTTTACTCATAGTTCTTTACTGTTTCTTTAATCCAGGTCGGGAACCTGTGTCAATTGGGCATCAGCCCAAAGGTGCTCTATGTCATAGAAGGCACGTTCCTCTGGCAACAGGATATGCACGATTACCTCAGCAAAATCCATTGCTACCCATTGAGAGTACTGAAGGCCATCTACAGCCAACGGCTTCTGATGAGCCAGTTCCAACGCCTTATCGCCTACACTGCGAGCCAGAGCCTGTATCTGTGAAGGGGAACCGCCAGTAGCAATGACGAAGTAGCTACAAATAGTATCTGGTATCTCTGACAAGTTCACCACAACAATGTTCTTACCTTTCTTATCCTGCATTCCCTGTACGATAGCTTCTACAAGGAGATTCTTTTCTTTCTTCAACTTTTTTATCATTTTTAATTGGCTACAAAGGTACAGAGAGTTATGCGATAATGCAAATTTTTTGTATTTTTTTGGCATAAAGTTTTGTCAGTTCGGAAAAAGTCCATACCTTTGCAGCGCAAAACGGGTTCATCCCGCAATTTATTGGGCTATGGTGTAATGGTAACACTGCAGATTCTGGTCCTGCCTTTCCTGGTTCGAGTCCGGGTAGCCCAACAAAAAAAAGCGTTTCACCATGTGAAGCGCTTTTTTTGTTAGCGGAAATGGATTAGGGATTAGAGATTAGAGATTAGCGGGTTTTTCCCGTTCCCGTTGAAAACACTCTCTAAACGGTAAACAGTAAACAGTAAACAGTAGTTAGCGGTTATGGGTTTGGAGTTAGAGAAGTTAAAGAAGTTAAGCCATTACCATTACACATGCAGAACTATCGGCTTTAACTCCTTAGCCCCCTCCCCCACGGATGAGTCCCCCTCTCCTTTCGGATAAGTTCCCCTCTCCTCGGAGAGGGGTTAGGGGTGAGGCTGGTGAGGCCGTTTATTTCAACTAAACGCTTCCACCTCCGCTGAGTAGTGCCCATAGATGTACTCCACTACCATGCGTCCGTATTTACCTTGGGCTGGAAGAAGGGTGGAAATGTATCCCATTGTCATGCGCCAATTGATTTCTATGCACGGACAGATACCGCCCTGACAAAGCATCATATCAATGCCCACAGGCCCACGGTATTGGAATTTCCTGAGGTACGCCTCCCACCACTGGCGGATATCCACCAACAGCTGCGGGTCGGCATATTGCATGAGCCATTGTAATTTCTGCCCCTCGGGAGCTACCCAATTGCCTAAATAGGCACCTCCCTCATTGGTATAGAAAAGGCTGAGGCCACGATATTCTACCCCACCCTGTCCGTCGCACCAGAACTCCAAGGCAAAATCCGCCACCTTCTGCAACAGTTTCTCCACCACCACAGAGCCCTGCGCTTTCAAGGTGTTCTTTATCCATCCCTGAGCATTGGGACTGCCACAAAGCATCAAGCCCCTGCCACTGCTGCTCCAAGGAGCTTTCAGAATGAAAGACTCACCATCCTTGGCCGAAGCGATAACCTTCTTGACCTCTTCCTCTGTCTTACAAAGCCATGACTCGCCCATCAACGCCTCACCTATCAGCCCATCTCGCTTACAGGCCCTTAAAGCCTCGACTGCCGTTTGACGGTGCGAGAGCCAACGGAGTCGTTCCATCTCCTCGTCTGTAGGCAGGAACTCATCCGTCACACCTGCCTGACGCAACTGATGAATCAGGGCTGGACTCCAGCCCCAAGGACGGATCTCATCGCCGGGCTTCAGATGCAATTTATCCTCTCCATTCCACACAATATCACCTTCCTCGGCCCACCAGTTGGGAAGCCAATAAAGTTCATCACGCATCTGCCTGATAATGGCTGGCGGTGTATAACCGGGATTGCCATCAGCAAGAGCCATATCGTTCTCGGGATTGAAAATATAAACTTTCATGTTGCAAATGTACATCTTTTATTTTGTAGAGCGAAAAAAACATTGTACTTTTGTGCTATGATGATGATAGATTGTTTTATTCCTTGGCAGAGCGACGAGCAGGTTGCCGCCACCCTGCAACAGTTAAGAGCCGACGAACAAGTAAAGGACATACACTTCCTGCGTGGAGAAGGTCCCGGCAATATAGACACCTTGCGATGGATAGCAGAAAAAGCCTCTGCGCCTTACTTGCTATTGTACACCAAGTACGATACGCTACAGTTGGGCTACTATGCCCTGACACGTATGCTGACCATCGCCGAGGACAGCAACGCCCTGATGCTGTATGCCGACCATTACAAAGCACTCCCCCAAAGGGGGAGCGGAGAGGGGGCCTCACCCTGTCCTCTTATTGACTGTCAGTTAGGTTCTGTTCGCGATGATTTTCAGTTGGGTTCTCTGCTATTGATTCGCACTTCAGCCCTAAAGGATTATGTGGCGCAGGCCAAGGAAACGACCTACCGCTTTGCCGCCTTGTATGATTTCCGCCTATTCGTGAGCCGTACCATGTTACCCGTTCACGTTGATGAGTTCCTATACACCGAGGTAGAGCAGGACACCCGACTAAGCGGGCAGAAGCAGTTCGACTATGTAGATCCTCGCAATCGCGACCGTCAGATAGAGATGGAGCAGGCCTGCACAGCTCACCTGAAGGCCATTGGTGCTTATCTGGCACCGGAAGCCTTTCAGGACATAGATTTCTCGGAAGGTGAGTTTGCCGTAGAGGCATCCGTCATAATCCCCGTTCGCAACCGCGAGCGCACCATTGAGGATGCCATTCGTTCGGCACTCGAACAAGAGACATCATTTTCTTTCAATGTTATCGTCATTGACAACCACTCCACCGATGGCACAACCGAAAAGATAAATAGAATAGCCCAGAGCGTAACAGAAAGCCTCCCCTCGGGGAGGTTTGGTGGGGGTCTTATACATATCATCCCCGAGCGCGATGATTTGGGCATCGGAGGCTGTTGGAACACCGCCGTTCATCATCCACAGGTGGGACGCTTTGTTGTGCAGTTGGACAGCGATGATCTCTATAGTTCTCCCCAGACGCTCCAGCAGATGGTGGACGCCTTCCGCGAGCAGCAGGCTGCCATGGTCATCGGCTCCTACCGCATGTGCGACTTCCAACTGAACACCTTGCCGCCAGGCCTCATCGACCACAAGGAATGGACGCCCGACAACGGACGCAACAACGCCCTGCGCATCAATGGCTTGGGTGCTCCGCGTGCCTTCTATACACCTGTACTCAGGAAGCTGCAGATTCCCAACACCAGCTACGGCGAGGACTATGCCCTCGGATTGATGATAAGCAGGCGCTACCACATAGGACGCCTGTACCACGAGGTTTATCTGTGTCGCCGCTGGGAAGGTAACAGCGATGCCGCCTTGAGTCAGGAAAAGATCAACAAGAACAATACCTACAAGGATCATCTGCGTACCTTAGAGATTCTGGCCCGCCAGCAACTGAACAAGAGCAGAGAGCAAGTGCCATCGCCTGCCGAAGTGGAGAATTTCTTCCAGAGCGAAAAAAAAAACTGGCCTGACGCCGCAGCCCGCTACGAAGCCCTAAACGGTGTACAAATAAAATCACTCCCCTTTGGGGGAGTCGGAGAGGGGCTCCTATCTCAATGGAACCCCGCCCGCATGGTCAGCACGGGAGCCAATATCAGCAAACAGGCAATAGAGAAACGTCCTTGCTTCCTTTGCGACAGCAACCGACCTGCCGAGCAGCATGCCCTGCCAGTCATGCAGCAATACCAACTGCTGGTGAACCCCTTCCCTATCCTGCCCAAGCACTTCACCATCCCTGCCCGTGAGCATACACCGCAGGCTATCAAGGGACGCTTCCAAGATCTCTTCAAGATAGCGAAGCAGATGCCCGACTATATGGTTTTCTACAATGGTCCCCTCTGTGGCGCTTCCTGTCCCGACCACATGCACCTGCAGGCCGGGAGCAGAGGCATAGCTCCTCTTGAACGCGACTGGGAACGAATTTATGAACCAAAGCTAAAGCCCTTTGCCGAAGGCATTTCCCTACTGACCGACTATGCCTGTCCCGTTCTGGTGATTCGTACAGCTGATGTTGCAGAAGCCCAAGAAAGCTTTGAGCGCATCTACAACACCCTGCCCCTTCACGAAGGCGAGAGCGAGCCACGTATGAACATTGTATGCTGGAAGCAAGTAGAGCAAGTTGTCACACTTGTCTTCCCACGTGCTAAGCATCGCCCCGCCTGCTACTCCGCTCAGGGCGAGGAGCAGTTGCTCGTCAGCCCCGGTGCACTGGATATGTGTGGTCTGCTCATTACACCCAGGGAGGAGGATTTCCGCAAGCTCACCTACGAAATGGCAGCAGATATACTGAGGGAAGTAAGCCTGCCAGCCTCACCCCCCGCCTGAACTCCGTCGTGAATGGGGATTCACTCCCCTTTGTGGGGCCGCAGCCACATTCAGTGGCTCCTCTAAAGACCCCAGTCGCTCCGAAAGGAGAGGGAGCTTATCCGTGGGGGAGGGAGCTAAGGGTGTTTAGTTTATGGTTTATGGTTGAATTTTTTTTTACTTCTCACTTCTCCCCTCGCCCACGGGAGAGGGGGCGGGGGTGAGGCCGTTCATTTTTCACTTTTCATTTATGACAACAATTACCGTAGGAATTTTATCCGCCCCGGAGGTTCACTTCCGTCTGGATACACCCTATTATATAAATGGAACAACCGTTGAGGGCGAGCAAACAGCTACCGCCCAACCTGAAGGTATCCTGTGGCAAGGGCAAGTGCACCAGAATATAACGTTCACTCCCCCAAAGGGGCGACTGGGGTCTTTAGAGGAGCCACTGAATTTGGCTCTGGCCCCACAAAGGGGCGAAGAAGGCCCTTTGGAAGAAAGACTGAATGTCTTTCTGTGCCTGACGAGGGGAAGAATCTACGATTCTGACGGAGGCCCGAAGGGGAATCCCCATTCGCGACGGAGGGAAAGGAAGGAGGGGGCTTTCCGTATATATGGTGTTACCATAGGCAAGCAGTTTCACTGGGAACGCCAGCAGGTGCAGGTCTTTACAGGAACATTGCACTTGATTCCACACAATGGCCAGATTGTAGTCATCAACGAGCTGCCCCTGGAGGATTATCTGGTCAGTGTGATAAGCAGCGAGATGAAAAACACCTGTTCACTGGAGTTCCTGAAGGCATCTGCTGTGATCAGTCGCAGTTGGCTCTTAGCCCAACTGACTCATAAGACCCATGAGCCCCGTAAGACCCAAGAAACCTGCAATCCCCAAGAAGAACTCATCCGCTGGTGGGACCGCGAGGACCATGACCTCTTTGATGTCTGTGCCGACGACCATTGCCAACGTTACCAAGGCATTACCGTTGCCTGCAATCCCAATGTCCAACAAGCTGTCAATGAGACACGCGGACAAGTGCTAATGGCTGACGGGGAGATCTGCGATGCCAGGTTTGGCAAATGCTGTGGTGGACAGACCAACGAGTTTCAGTACTGTTGGCAAAACATCCGCAAATCCTACCTCAGCAGCGTTGTTGACCCCTTCTGTAACACCACCGACCGCGAAGTTCTCTCGCAAGTGCTGAACGATTACGACTTGGAGACCCAGAACTTCTACCGTTGGCAAGTCCGCTTTACGCAGGAAGGGCTCCGTACGCTCATAGAACGTAACCTTGGTATGAAGTTCGGTGATATCCTACGTCTGGAACCTTTGGAAGCCGGCCCCGCCGGACATATCAGCAGGCTCCGCATTGTAGGCTCAGAACGCACCTACATCATAGGTAAGGAATTGATGATTCGTAAGACGCTCAGCACCTCGCATCTGCTCAGCAGCGCTTTCACGGTCAGCATGGAAGATATACAAAACAATGTGCCCCAAACCATCATCCTAAACGGAAAAGGCTGGGGGCACGGTGTAGGTATGTGTCAGATAGGAGCTGCCGTTATGGGACACCAAGGATACTCCTACAAAGAAATCCTCTCCCACTATTACCCCGGATCAGAACTAACCATTAGGCTTTAGTTAGTGGTTAAAGATTAGGGATTAGAGATTAGAGATTAGGGATTAGCAGAATTCAGTAAACGGTAAACTAAACACCCTTAGCTCCCTCTCCTTTCGGAGAGGGCGGGGGGTGAGGCTGGTGGGGTGAGGCTAAAGCTCCACCTCTATGCAGTTCTTGGGATCCTTGCTCAAAGTCTTCAGGTGCAACTTATCACCTTTTTTCTGAAGAATGGTAACTACAGCACGTTTGATATTAGGTCCGGCACCATTCACAACAGGATAAGTGGCGCCTTCGAGATCTTTTGGCGCATAATTAAATTTGTGTGTATGAGCAAAGACGGCAACGCTGAAGGGTTGCTGCTTGAGTAGCGCTCCCCATACTTCTGAACAGGGCTGATACTTGTCATCATTGCCAAAGACGGGGATGTGACTGACCAGTATCTTACGCTTCGCTTTGCGGAAAGCCTTGCTTTTCAACTCCTGCTTAATAAAATCTGTCTCTTCGGCACGCAACTGCGTAAAGTCGTTGAAAGTTGCATACTCTTTATCCTCATCGGGCTTATCTTCTCCGCAGTCCAACACCAGGAAACGTGTGTCACCCCAACTGATACCGCCATAGGTCTTGTCATTGGGATAGCCTATAAGACTGTGCATGCCAGCTGAGTAGAAGTTGCGGATTTCGTGATTGCCACGGATAAAGAAGATGGGGGTCTCTGCTCCGCCGATAGGATCGGCCAGATTATGAATCATACGCATGGCATGTTCACGGTCGTAAGGCTCAGGCAGACAGTCACCATTGAAGATAACAAAGTCGGGGCGGATGCCAGCCACCTTAAGCGTATCGCGCAAGAAGTCGTAGGTATCCTGATGTTCGTGCAAGTCGTTGAAGATGACACAGGTAAAGTCTGTACTGTTCACCTCGGGGGTGCGGAACTGATAGAACGGAGTACGCAGCGTGTCGCCCGTATGGAAGTCGTAAGCATGCTTCATCAGCAAATCTACCACACAGACCCTGTAATAGTACTGCTGGCCAGGCTGCAGGTTGTCCAGCTTGATGCGATTCTCTATATCAAAACAAACCTCCTGTCCGTCCAGCAAGGCACGTTTCTTGGTGAGATTGTTCTTATCCGTTCCATACTCCACCCAGCAATGAGCAGGAGCCGTTGTCTGGAACATCACGGTCATTTCCGTTGGCTTGGGATCCTGCAGATAAGGCTTTGTAGTCATCAGTTTCTCTGCCGTTAGGGGCAAACGCAAGGTGGCAACCAAGGGGCAATGGTCAGATGCGTGAGGTGCATCGATAACTGCTTGGTTCAGCGTTACAGCCGCATGTCCCTTGAAAGAAGCTATGTAGTCAATGCATATCTCAGGCTTGTTGGCAGGGAACGTAGCCTTTTTCCCTGTATTGATAACAAAATATTTGCGTAACTCATCCAGAGTCTTAGAGTTAGGTTCATCGTTCCAGTCGCCTGCGATAAGGAAGGGCTTCTGCCACTTCTTGGCTTCTGCCACAATCAGGGGGATAGAAGCCAGTCGGTTCTTTTCCTTCAGATCCAAGTGTGCACATGCCATCACATAGTTTTCCAACTCAACAACCAGCAACACACGGGGTTCCTTACCGGGCAGCGGAGTACGCGTAACACTCAGCGGACGCTCGCGTGTAAGAATTCCCACTCCATACTTACCATCGTCATAATCTATGGCACTGGCAAAGGTAGGAAAGTAGAGTGTCCGTTTGGCCAGTTCTTCTATCTGGTTGCGTCTGCCACAACGAACAGTCGTGCTGTCCAACTCCTGCAGCGCAACTACATCGGGTTGCTGCTTGAAGATAACATCTGCCGTGCGGTCATAGTCGATAGTCATATCCAAGCCTGCACAATGCTGCACATTATAACTCATCACCTTAACCTGCCAAGGCATCCCCAGCTGGTTCTGTGCGAAAAGAACATGAATCGCACCAATCAAAAAGAGTATTAAAAAAAGGAACTTTTTCATTATATTATTGATTTAAGCGGGACAAAGATAAACATTTTGAAGCGGTTCCTGTACATAGGAATCAAAAAAAACTCTATCTTTGCATCAAATTGTGACATCTAAAACGTATAACAGATGAAAAAAGCATTATTGGCAGTACTTGTTTATGTCCTGATCTCTCAACTGCTGGCCTTCGCAATAGCAATCGTTATTACAAAGATTCTTTGGATAAACACACTGAACGGCATTCCTGTATCCATCTTGGCTCCTTCCATGGCAGTCTCGACTATAATAGCCATCCTTGTTTGCTGGAAGGGACTGAAGGTAATGCGGATTCCCGAAACCTTCCACACCCCGCGTATCAAATGGAGTTGGGCACTGATGGCCATAGTAGCCTGTATCCTTGGAGATTTTTCCGGTAATCTGCTAACAGAAATAGTAAAATTGCCCGATTTATTAAAGAACGATATGGTAGAGTTGATACACAACAACTGGGGTATTCTGGTTGCTACCATTTTGGCCCCCATATCCGAAGAGCTGATCTTCCGTGAAGGCGTATGCGGATACCTTGCACGTAACGGAATGGATCCCGTAAAGGCTATTTGGGTTTCAGCCGTGCTCTTCGGACTAATACATGGTAATCCCGCTCAGATATTCATTGCCATGCTTGTAGGATTGATGTTGGGCGTGATATACATAAAGACTGGAAACATTGTGCTGACCAGTATTATACACATACTGAACAACGCTTTTGCCGTAACACTGATGCGGCTGTTAGGCAATAAAGCAGATGATTTCAGTATGGTGGAATGGGTAGGAGGCTATGCAGCTGCAGGAATCTGCATCGTCGTAGGACTCGCTCTCAGCTTCTGCCTGCTGAAAATATTGTGGAACGGCCTCTCCCCTAACCCCTCTCCCGTGGGCGAGGGGAACTTATCCGTGGGTGAGGAGAACCAAAGTAAAATGAACAAGTAAAAATAATCCCCCTCCCTCACGGGCGACTGGGGGCTTTAGAGAAGCCACTGAATGTGGCTGCGCCCCCACAAAGGGGCGAAGAAGGCCCTTTGGAAGAAAGACTGAATGTCTTTCTGTGCCTGATGAGGGGAAGAATCTACGATTCTGACGGAGGCCCGAAGGGGAATCCCCATTCGCGACGGAGGGAAAAGGGGTTAGGGGAGAGGACTTTATGATTCGTATTGATATTGATATTTGCAAACGCTGTGGACGTTGCGCCCGCGTATGTCCTTCTGCTGTATATACACAGGAGAAGGGAGAGGTGCCTGTAGTAAGAAAAGCAAAAAACTGCATACAGTGCGGGCATTGTGTAGATGTATGTGAGGCGTTCGCCATTCAGCATTCCGATTTTCCCGCAGAGAACATTCATCGCATACAAAAAGAGAATATTCCATCTGCAAGTTCGCTGATGGAACTGATGAAAAGCCGTCGTTCCAACCGCACTATCACCCCCGCGCCAATACCCTCAGAAGCACTTTCTGACATCATTGAGGCGGCCTACGTGGCACCGACAGCAGAGAATTCGCGCAAGGTAAAGGTAACCCTGCTGCAAGGCGAGGATATTCAGGCGGTAGAAGATGCCACCATGAAGTTCTTCCTACGCTTGGCGAACATCCTGATGTCGCCTATGGTGCGTCCTCTGACCAAGCTATTCCTTCGCGACCTATACAATGAAGCCGCTGAGCTTTACCGCTTTGAACGTAAATGGCGCGAGGGTAAGCGGCCTTGCACTTGCAATGGGACAGCACTGCTTGCATTCAGTACACCCAAAGGTTACGACTTCGGTTGGCAAGACTGTAACTTAGCCTACCAAAACGCCTCGCTAATGGCGGAAGCACACGGCGTATCACAAATATATATGGGTTTGGTACAGACTGCCCTAAAATTCATCGGCAGAAAGAAGACCGAACGCCTGCTGCATTTACCTAAGAACCACAAGCTATACGCACTGATGGCATTAGGTATGCCAGCCTTCTACTATCCCAACTATTCAGATAAACCAAAACCAAAAGAAAAATAATGAAAAAACCATATCTACTTCTAACACTCCTAAGCATAGGTTATGCCCTGAATGGCATGTCACAGG
>Ga0265298_10010781_pt1 | contig 10761 bp, 9 predicted proteins | sample AusTroGonzalo_MG_3_FD_193486 | JGI IMG/M metagenome (GOLD analysis project Ga0265298, IMG submission 193486) | Bovine rumen microbial communities from tropical cattle in Woodstock, Queensland, Australia - Gonzalo_01 | ecosystem: Host-associated > Mammals > Digestive system > Stomach > Rumen ...
TGGAGAGGAAGTCTCCATTCGGACCCTGGCGGAGAAGGTCAAGGCGGCGACCGGCTGCCCGGCGGAACTGGCCTGGGACGCCTCCAAGCCGGACGGCACCCCGCGAAAGCTCTGCGACACCACACTTATCCGTTCGCTCGGCTGGAAGCCCGAAATCGACCTGGACCGCGGCCTCGCCATGACGGTCGCCGACTACCGGTCCGCCTTGGCGGCCGGCACCCTCCGTCTCTAAGGCTCCTTAACTGCGTCCGGCCATGAATGCAAAGGGAATCATGTTCGCGGCTTCCGCGCTCGCGGCGTCCGTCGCTTTCGCCGGCGGCGTCTCGTTCGACGCCTCGCGCCACTCCGTGACGTTCACGGCGGCTTCGACAGGCTGCGGCGTCGCGACGCCCCTCGAATTCCTCTTCGTCGGGCCGGACTCCGACCACGACTACGAGGCGCTGTACACGACGGACGCGACCGTGGCGGAGATCGCGGACGCCTTCGACAAGGCCGGGATTCCGCGCGGCCGCCCCTACGACCTCGCCGGCTGCCGCCTGTGGCCGTCCGGCGTGCCGCTCAAGATCGAGCCGGCCCTCGACACGCTCGTCGCCGAGACCACCGGCGCGGGCTTCCCGTCCGTCGTCTTCACCGGCGGCAGCCGCGACGCCTCCGGCGCGCCAGAGGCCGCGACGAACATGCCGTGCGCCGTCTTCGCGTTCTACAACATGGCGCAGGCGCTCGTCCAGTTCGGCGACTCCCTTGAGCAGTCCCCGACGTACGGACGCTTCAAGCCGCGCAAATCCCCTCCGAAGGGCGAGCGCCAGACGTTCACCATCTCATGGGACGGGGCGTCCCAGCCAGTCGCGGTCGAACTCGCCGTCGCGCCGGGGAAGACCGCCGCCGCCATCGCTTCGCTCCGCGAGAAGTCTGCGGCCGGCGCTTCGCTGGACGTCCTGTGCGACTTCTCGGGCGACTTGACCGTGCGCGAGGCGTCCGAGGCGGCGAGGGCACTCTCCGTCGTGGACTCCCCGCGCGTCAGGGTCAACGGCGTGAAGCCGGGACAGCTCTTCTACCGGGCGTACCTGCCGCTCGAAGCGTGGCGCGACAGGGCGAACCGCCTCGCGCAGCCGCCGGAGGTGCGCTTCGGCGCGGACGGCTCCGTGAAGGTCGTCGAGATCGTCGAGGACTGGAGCGACCCGGGGATGGAAGATCCCAGGCTCACCGCGAAGGAGCACCCCTGCGCAGACCTCGCCGAGGCGGCGAAGACGGCGTCACGCCTCGCGGCGAAGACGTATTCGATGCTCGTCTTCGCGTCGGCGGACATGAAGCTCTCGCGGATCCACGAGCTCCGCCGCCTTGTCGATGGCGACGTCCAGAGCTGGTACGTCTTCGCGGAGTAGCCGCCGTGTCGTCTGCGGAGCCACTTGCGGCGCGGATGCGCCCGCGCACGCTCGCCGAAGTCGTCGGCCAGGACCACATACTCGGCGAAGGACGCCTCCTGCGGCGCGTAATCGAGACCGACCGCCTCACCAACGTCATCTTCTACGGCCCGCCGGGCTGCGGCAAGACCTCGCTCGCCGAGGTCATTGCCCGCACGACGAAGCGCGGCTTCACCCGCCTCTCCGCCGTCGCTTCCGGCGTCGCGGACATCCGCCGCGTCTGCGACAGGGCACGCGAGGAGCTGGGCGGCGCGGGGACGATACTCTTCGTGGACGAGATACACCGCTTCAACAAGTCCCAGCAGGACGTCCTTCTTCCCTACGTCGAGGACGGGTCGGTTGTCCTCATCGGGGCGACCACCCACAACCCCAACTTCTTCATAAACACCCCGCTTACGTCGCGATCCCTCGTCTTCGAGCTGCGCCCTGTAGCGAAGGAGGACGTCGCGCTGCTCGTGAGAAGGGCGCTTTCGGACGCGGAGCGCGGCTTTGGCGGGATCCCATCGTCAATCGACGACGACGCGCTCTCGTTCCTCTCCGAAATCTGCGACGGCGACGCCCGCCACGCACTGACCGCGCTGGAAATCGCGATGCTCTCGACGCCACCCGGCGCGGACGGCGTGGTACACTTGACGCTCGGCGTCGTGCAGGACTGCGTCCAGCGCCGCCAGGTGCGGTACGACAAGGCCGAGGATGGCCACTACGACACCATCTCCGCCTTCATAAAGTCTGTCCGCGGCGGCGACCCCGACGCGGCGGTTTACTGGCTCGCCAAGATGCTCACGGCCGGCGAAGACCCGCGTTTCATCGCCCGCCGCCTCGTCATTCTCGCTAGCGAAGACATCGGCAATGCCGACCCGCGCGGAATCTCCGTCGCGACCGCAGCGATGCAGGCCTGCGAGTTCGTCGGGATGCCGGAATGCCGCTACGCGCTCTCCCAGGCGACGACGTATCTCGCCTCCGCGCCGAAGTCCAACGCGAGCTGCCTCGCCGTGGACGAGGCGATGGCCGACGTCGAGTCCGGCGCGGTGCAGCCCGTCCCGGAGCATCTCAAGAACAAGCACGTAAGAGCCGTCGGCAGCGAAGACGTAACGGAATACAAATACCCCCACGACTTCGCGAACCATTTTGTGAAGCAGGAGTACATGAAGGTCCCGAAAAACTACTACCGCCCGACAGACCAGGGCTACGAGGCGACGATCGCCAAGCGCCTTGCGTCGCAGATTTAACACGATTTGTCGGCACTTCCCACTTGCGGGGGAAGAGGGTTTTGTGGTAAAATATCCGCAAACTCTAAAAAGGGACAGACCAACCTATGAACAAGAGCGTAAAATATTTGATGATGGCCGGGGCCGCGATGCTGGCCGGCTCGGCTGTTGCATTCGAGCAGCAGTTCACGGATGCCGTTGATACGGTTGCTGGAAATGTCACCGGCGGCGGAACGTGGAGTGGCAACGGCACGGTCAAGGCTACCTCGCCTGATCCATACTCTAGCGGACTGACTGGCGGTGCGCCTACTTCGTCGCCCTCTGGCAACTACCTCAATGTTAAGGGCACGGTTGTTTGCACCAACACGGAGAGTACCTATACCTACTATAAGGCCGACTACCTCGTGTTCATTGACGAGCCTGTTCTTGAGCTTCTAGACGCATCCGAGGATTCCTCGCTTGAGGGTGCCCAGATCGCCGTCGCGGGCGGAACTGAGGTGACGAGCGGTAACAAGGTCGCGCTCAACGTCTATTGCAAGACGAATGCAACGCTGAATGGCTGGGTTGCGACGGATGCGAATTTGACGACCGGTGAGTGGCAGCGCGTCACGCTCATGTTCGACTACGGCAATGGGCGTTGCCGCGTCTCCGTGAACGGTGTGCCGGCGGCTTCTCCGTATGGCTATACGAGTGCCACCACCACTTCCAACGACGGCGGCGCGTGGTATGTCTTCGCAAATACCCCAGGCGCGGATAAGATTACCTCGATGACCTTCATCGGTAGCGGCAACATTGACGAGGTCGTTGTAGCGGGCAATAGCGGGTCGGCGCCAGCGGTCAACGGCTCTGGTGCATCGGAGACTGTTGAGATTGCATCCGGCGTTACGGCTACCGTCACTCAGGCTGAGCTTGCTTCGTGGGGTGTTTCGCCCGCCACCATTGAAACGGCCTCGGCCGACGATTCCGGCATGACGGTCGCCGATAAGCTCGCTGCAGGGCTTGATCCTACTGACGGCAGCAAGTTCGAGATTCAGAGCTTCAAGGCCACCAGCGAAACCACGGCTCAGGTTGTTCTGCCGCGTACATATGCTCCTACGGGCTATTCCGTGACCTACAAGGTGAAAGTGAATGGCGTGGAAGTCTCCTCAACCGCAGACACGACTGTTGCAAATCAGGCTACGATAACCATCCCGAATCTCGGGACAGATGTCGGTGTCAAGATGGTGACGATCGAGACGACGACTTCGGATCTCTGATTCAGACAACTTCAAAACTGAAAGGGAATAAGTAATGAAAAAGCTTTCTCTGATGATTGGCGCGGCGGCGGTTGCATCCGCTGCGGTGGCCGCTGAGCCGAGCTGGATAATGTTCAGCTCCGAGGGTCCGGACTGCTACGCAGATGGTTCGCAGGTTCTCGACGGCGAGGTCTATGCGCTCGTCCACTCGAAGGATGGGGTCTTCAAGGGGCTTACGTTCGACGGCAACCTTGTCGATGCCAAGAACGACACGATCGTCGGTCGTGCGGCGATAGCCAAGGACTATGGCTGCCCGCCGGTAATGTTCATCCTCGACAACGGCAACCAGGATCTTTCCGCCGACGGCTTCGGCGTCTATCTCTTCGACACGCGCTACACGGCCGAGGATGGAAAGACGACCGTTGCTGAGCGTGTTGCCGGGACGGGCAAGTTCGTCTCCTTCAACGGATACCAGAAGGTGAATGCAACTGTTACAACCAAGGCCGTCGCGAATGTCGCGGAGAAAGACGCGCTCACGGGCGTCGGCGCGGTCGCCTCGGTGCTTCCCGCAGATGTCAAGCAGCCGAAGGTCACGAGCATCACTCCTGACGCCGGTCAGGTGGTGGTCGGTGTCACCGACACTCTGACGGGTCTCCGCTACACGATCAAGGGCGGCGCGGAAGTCGGCAAGATTGAGAATACGCTCGTTGATTCCGTCAACGGCGTTGGCGAGGGCAAGGTTCTGAATCTTGTCATCGATGATCCCAAGGACAACCGCTTCTTCAAGGTTGTTCGCGGCAAGTAATGCGGCAAGTCTAAGGAGAAAAGAAAATGAATCGCAAAACACTGTTCGCAATCGCGTCTGCAATGCTCGTTGGCGCGGCTGGCGCGGTCACGACGACCAACACGGTCTGCCGCATCGTCCTTGAGACGACTACAGAGGATACTCTGATATCTATCCCGCTTGTTGACTGCACGAACGGGGAGATTTCCGGTGCGCTAGCGACGATTAACCCCACCAATCTCGTCATGACGACAGGGTTGCCGGATGGAGCGGCTTTGTTGTACAATGACGCTGGGGTTTGGAAGTCGTGGGTAAAGTCTGGTACTGCGTGGTCTGCAGTGAATACAGTTATAGGTGACACGAACGCCGTTGCTGCTGTCAGAGACACGTTTGAACGCGGCGAGGCGGTTCGTCTGTATATCTCAGGTGCGTCGACTTCAAATCCGTATAAGGTCTATCTCTTCGGCCAGTACAACAAGGGCGACGTCACTAAGTTGTATGGATCGGGTACTGCGGGTGCGTACACCCTTGTCGGCAATGCGCAGCCGAAAGACATAACTCTCGGTACACTTCCGATTTCGGCGACAGCAGGCGATAAAATAGCAGTTCCTGCCTCTACGGGTACCAAGCTGAAGGAGTATATCTATCAGAGCGGCTGGAAGTCAATCGAATTTGCACCTGATGCAAATGATGTGCTGGGCTACAACCTTACAGATGCCACGTCAGTGACGATACCTGCTGGAAGAGCGTTCTGGTATGTTACTAAGACGGCTGAAACAAAGAATGTCACATGGGCGGCTATGCCGTAAAGAGAATCAAGCTCAAGTTCAACCTTCATAACACAAAGGAATAATATGAAAATCAAGAATTTGGCCGTTGCTCTCGCTATAGCAATTGGCTCTACCGCAAACGCGGACGTGCTTCTCTGGCAGGTTGCCGACAATCCGTCGCCTAGCACGGGTGATGGCGGAGTGCCGTGGACATACGCCGTGATCAAAGCTACTGACGGATCTTCCGATGTAACTCTTGGCAACATTGTCGGAGACTATGACGGGGCTGAGAAGGTTGGTGCCAGCGTATTTGACATAGCCAATGTTGCCGCGAGGCTGCCTTCGGATACATCCACCACTGCTTATAGCATCTACATGGAACTGTATGATGCTAATGGAATGGTTGCGACATCCCAAGACGCGCCTGTGTCGCTCTCAACCTTGACCCAGTACATCAGTGCGTCTGAAAACGCCAGCAACTGGGGTGCTATGAACAAGTGGGGCGGTCCAGGCGCGGGCTCGTTCAGGGTTGTTCCTGAGCCGACGAGCGGCTTGATGCTCCTCATGGGCGCGGCTATGCTTTCGCTCCGCCGCAAGAAGAGGGCTTAAGTCAATTGCGTAGCAGTACAAAAGGGACACCGCTTGCTCGGTGTCTTTTTTGTTTTGATTGGTAGGGCGCGTTATCCCCAACGCGCCGCAAATACCGCCCGGCGGCATAAGGATATGCCGCCCTACCATTTTGCGGACGGGCTGAGCCTGTAAGATACGCCCTACCTTCCCCAAATCCCCCAATCTCAAAATCTCAAAATCTTCAACCCAAAAAATGGTATAATATCTAAGATATGAGCGAAAAGATCACCATGGACGGCGGGACGCTCCGCGTTCCGGACAACCCGGAGATTCCATTCGTCGAGGGCGACGGCACGGGGCCCGACATAACGAAGGCCGCGATGGCGGTATGGAACGCCGCGGTCGAGAAGGCATACGGCGGCGCGCGCCGAATCGCATGGCGCGAGGTGCTCGCCGGGGAGAAGGCTTTCAAGGCGACTGGCGAGTGGCTGCCGAAGGCGACGCTCGACGCCTGCCGCGAGTGCCTCGTCTCCATAAAGGGCCCCCTCACGACGCCGGTCGGCGGCGGAATCCGCTCCATCAACGTCGCTATGCGCCAGGAGCTCGACCTCTACGTGTGCCTCAGGCCGGTGAGATGGTTCAAGGGAGTGCCGTCCCCTGTCAAGCGCCCGGAGCTGACGGACATGGTGATCTTCCGCGAGAACACCGAGGACATCTACGCCGGGATCGAGTGGATGAACGGAACGCCTGAGGCGGACAAGGTAAAGAAATTCCTCATCGACGAGATGGGCGTGAAGAAGATACGCTTCCCCGCGACGGCTTCCATCGGCATAAAGCCTGTCTCGCTCGAAGGCACGGAGCGGCTGGTGCGCGCGGCCCTTGACTACGCCGTCGCGAACGATCGCAAGTCGGTGACGCTCGTCCACAAGGGGAACATCCAGAAGTTCACCGAGGGGGCCTTTCGCGACTGGGGCTACGCTCTCGCGAAGCGCGAGTACGACGCGACGCCAGTGGGCGACGGCCCGTGGTGCGAGTTCAGGAACCCGAAGACCGGGCGGACGATCACGGTGAAGGACTGCATCTGCGACGCCTTCCTGCAGCAGATCCTCACGCGCCCCGCCGAATACGACGTCATCGCGACCTTGAACCTCAATGGCGACTATGTCTCCGACGCGCTGGCCGCGACGGTCGGCGGCATAGGCATCGCCCCCGGCGCGAACATCAACTACATGACTGGCGTCGCCGTCTTCGAGGCGACGCACGGCACTGCGCCGAAGTACGCCGGGCTGGACAAGGTCAACCCGGGCTCTCTCATCCTCTCCGGCGAGATGATGCTGCGCTACATGGGTTGGACCGAGGCAGCAGACAGGATCATAGCGGCGATGGACAAGGTGATCGCCGCGAAGACCGTCACGTACGACTTCGCCCGCCAGATGGAGGGCGCGAAGGAAGTCAAGTGCTCTGAGTTCGGTGCGGCTCTCGCGGACGCGATGTAGCCGGCCGGCTCTGGATCGGCCACAACAAGAAAGGAGCGCTCTATGCCAGTCAAATCCAACTGTTCCAGCAGGTTCCGTCAGGCGCTCGCCGCCGCCGCTGCGCTCGCGGCGGGCGCGGCCGTCGGAGCGGGCTTCGGCCTGTACGAGATGGACGCGCATTCGACCGCGATGGGCGGGCACGTCTATGGGCGTCCGAAGAACGCCTCGGCGGCCTACTACAACCCCGGCGCGATGAACGGCCTCACGGGAACCGTCGTGACCGTCGGCGCGACCGTCCTCAACCCGCGCGCGGACGCCCGCGTGGACATGAAGCACGATACGCGCATGAACTCCGGCTGGCTCGCGTATCCCAACGTCTTCGCCGTGCAGGAACTGCCGTGGGGCTTTCATTTCGGCTTCGGCGCGTTCGGCGACTTCGGCCTCGCCTCCGCATACAACAACCACTGGGAGCTGAAGCACGACTCCACGGAGACGTTGCTCGAAGGCTACACCATCCAGGGCGTCCTTTCCTACGACATCACCGACAAGTGGTCGTTCGGCGTCGGTCCGAGGTTCACCTACGTCAACTTCGAGACGCGCATGAGGCGCGACTTCGCGTTTGTGGACCAGATGTACCTGGAGCAGTCGATGGGCTACCTGCACGCGCCCGTCCGCGGCAAGAACAAGCTCAAGATACAGGCAGACAACGAGGACGACGTGGGCATAGGCCTCGCGGCGGGCACGTCCTACCGGGTGACGGACGACTTCTCGCTCGGCGCGATGTACCGTTCGCGCGTGAAGACGAAGCTCAAGGGCGGAGCCGTCTGGCACGGCGAGGACATCGAGCACCACCGCAACGGCCTTGACGAGACCATCCAGCTGCCGGCGCAGGTCTCCCTCGGATTCAACTGGGACCGCGCTCTCTGGATAGACGACCTGCATCTCGGCGCATCCGCGAGCTGGATCGAATGGTCGAAGATGAGCGCCTTGAAGTTCGACATCTGGAACCCCGTTTCCAAAGAAGTCGAGCCCGACAAGATCAAGATGGACTGGCGCAACACGTACCGCGTCGGCTTAGGCCTCGGCTACGACCTGACGGACGCCTGGGAGGTCCTCGCGGGCTACACGTACGACTGGGATCCGTGCAGGAACAGAGTCGGCTACGACCACACGATGCTTCCCGTCGGCGACAGGCACGTGGTGACGACCGGCGTCGTCTGGACGAGCCCCGAAGGCGCCTGGGAGCTGGCCTTTACATACGGGCTCATCATCCAGGAGTCGACGAGCCAGCGCATTCGCGGCGAGTACAGCCAGTACGACGGCTCCGTCCACAAGATGCACGTCCACAACGCCTACAGCCACTGCATCGCGCTAGGCGTCACGTACCGCTTCTGATTCGGTTATGAAGGTGGCGCTTGCAGGCGATGTCGCGCTTGAGCTTCTTGCGCCGTACTTCCAAGAGGCGGGCTTCGAGACATACGTCCCGCCGGGCTTCGGGACATGGCGGGGCGAGATGCTCGACCCGGATTCCGGCCTATCGCGCTTCAAGCCGGACCTCGTGTTCGACGTCACGTCGCACGACGCGGAGCTGTCGGACGAGACGCCCGGCTTTTTCGACGAAAGGATGCGGCGCATCGCATCAATGCCGTATTCGCTCGCCGGGATTCGCGCCATAGTCGATGAGTTCTCGTGGACTGCATCGGCAGCGCCCAAGAAGGTTCTCGCAGTTGACGCGGACAACACCCTCTGGGACGGCATACTGTCGGAAGACGGACCTGACGCGCTCGTCCCGCGGACGGAATTCCAGGAGGGACTCCTCAAGCTGCGAGCGGATGGCGTCGTCCTCGTCCTCCTGACGAAGAACACACGCCCAAGGGACCCGAAGGCGAGTTTCATCCGCTGCGGCATGGCGGTCAGGGACGGAGACTTCGCCGTCCGCAAGATAAACTGGGCGCCCAAGGCCGGCAACCTGCTGGAGGCCTGCCGTGAGCTCAATCTCGACCCGTCGTCCGCAGTGTTCGTGGACGACAACCCGCACGAGCGCGCGCAGATGGCCGCGCATCTCCCTCAGGTCGCGGTCGCGCCGTGGCGCGGGTGGAGCGCGGACTCCACGAGGCGCGGGGTTGAGGCGCGGCAGCTCATAAGGCGACTGAAGACATATTTCTTCTCCGGCGCAGGCGCGACCCGCGAGGACGCGCTACGTGCGGCTGACTATGCGTCGCCGGCCCGCGCGCTCAAGGCGGAGTTCCGCGACGCGGGCGACTATCTGGAAAGCCTCGGCCTCTGGGTCGAACCGCGCCTCGCGGATGCGGGGGACGTCCCGCGCCTAGCTCAGATGGCCGGGAAGACCAACCAGTTCAACGCGACGACGATCCGCAGGACGGAGGCCGACTTCGCCGCGCTTCTCGCCGACGAGTCGAAGCGCGTCTTCGTGTTCCGTGCCGGCGACAGGTTCGGCGAGCAGGGGGTCGTATGCTACATCGTCGCCGACCTCCCCTCGCAGCGGATAACGGACTTCGTGATGAGCTGCCGCGCGATGGGACGGACGCTTGAGCAGTTCGCCTACCGCCACGTCGCCGCCGCGCTGGGCAGCCCGCCGACCGTCGATTTCGTCCCCACCGCGAAAAACGCCCCGTTCAAGGCGTTCCTGGACTCCGGCACGGACGGGATGTGCGGCAGGACCTGGTATTCCGCCGAAGAGGGGGTCTCGCAACATCGGAAAGGAGCGCACTGAAAGATGAACATGACGAAGAGGGATTTCCTGAGGAAATGCGGCGCATTCGGGCTGGGACTCGCGGGCTGCTCCGCAGCGGCCGACGAGTATGTAGCGACGAGCAAGACTCTCCCTCCAGGCTCCGTCGGCGATCCTGACAACGTGTGGTTCGGGCAGCGCATCTATCCTCTGCCCCACACGATCGAGGACGGGCCCAGCTGCTTCATGAAGGACGGGCGGATCGTCCAGCCCGCGAGGGAGATACCGGTGTTCCACGAGACCGACGTCGCTGTCGTGGGCGGCGGTCCGGCCGGATTCGCCGCCGCCGTCGCCGCCGCGCGGCAGGGCGCGAGGGTCGCGCTGATCGAGCGCTACGGCTCCCTCGGCGGGCTTTTCACGAACGGCATGGTGCTGATAATGCTCGCCACCTCGCGCATGGAGGCGGGGGGCAAGTGGACGCTCGTGACGAGAGGCGTTTGCGGGGAGTTCATGAAAAGAGCCGCCGCACTGGGTCCGAAGGTTGCGAAGAACGCGCCCGAGGCCGTCAGCGGGAACCGTTCGCACAGGCAGCCCACCGTCGATCCA
>Ga0265298_10010783_pt1 | contig 10760 bp, 10 predicted proteins | sample AusTroGonzalo_MG_3_FD_193486 | JGI IMG/M metagenome (GOLD analysis project Ga0265298, IMG submission 193486) | Bovine rumen microbial communities from tropical cattle in Woodstock, Queensland, Australia - Gonzalo_01 | ecosystem: Host-associated > Mammals > Digestive system > Stomach > Rumen ...
AGAACTGATTGATGAAATAGAAAAGAATCATTCGTGAAATTAGTGTAATTCGTAGTAGTATGCAAGACTTTCTGATATATGATGCCAAGGTGGCGGTACTGATAGTCGTGTTTTACATGTTCTACCGCCTGCTGCTCTCGAAGGAAACCTTCCACAGGGTGAACCGCGTGGTGCTGTTGTCGACGGCTGTGCTGTCGTTTGTGCTGCCGCTGTGCGTCATTACCCTGCACAAGACGGTGACGTTAGATGCCGTGCCTATGGTGTCTGTGGGCGATGTCCAGATGGAGATTGCCGAAGACGAACAGTCAATGGTTTGGCAGATGGTGTTGCCCCTCCTATATATAATAGGTATGCTGGTGACGCTGGGCCACACCGTGCTGTCAGTATGGAAAGTCATGTTGCTCATTCGACGAAGCGAACAGCATCCACAACCGGATGGCACCACGCTCTGCGTGACCGGTAACGCCGAGGTGGCTCCTTTCAGCTGGATGTACTATATCGTGATGAATCGTAAAGACTACGAGGCTCTCGATGCCGCTATACTCACTCATGAACGGGGACATATCCGCCTGCGTCATTCGTGGGACGTGCTCCTCGTGGACCTGCTCACCGCCCTCCAGTGGTTCAACCCAGCTATGTGGATGTTGCGCCAAGATTTGCGTGCCATTCACGAATACGAGGCCGACGGTGCAGTACTCTCTCAAGGGATTAACGCGCGTCAATATCAATATCTGTTAATCTCGAAAGCCACAGGCATCGGCGGGTACTCCATTGCCAACGGCATCAGTCACAGTACCCTCAAAAACCGAATCACAATGATGTTACATAAGAAATCATCACGTAGCAGCCTTCTGAAGTTGCTCGCCCTCCTGCCCATCGTGGGCATCACCCTCGCCCTGAACGCCAGGACCGTTACTGACTACGTTTACGATGAACCCCAGAAACAAACGCCTGTTAAGATAGGCAAGAAGGCAGGAACCGTCAAAATGGGAAATCAAGACATTGAGGTTGTCGTGACGGGAAGCACGCCAGATGACCAGGAGACAAAGCCTGTCGACATGCCCAACGCGATGGATGTCAATACAAGCGAAGACAATGTCTTCGACGTGGTGGAGCAGATGCCAGAATTTCCTGGTGGAATGCAAAAGCTTTTAGAGTTTTTGTCACAAAACATTCGCTATCCTAAGGAAGCTATGGAGAAAGACATCCAGGGTCGCGTTATCGTCACTTTTGTGGTTAAGAAGGACGGCAGCATCAGCGATGCCACTGTCGTAAGGTCCGTCGACCCGCTGTTGGACGAAGAAGGCCTGCGTGTCATCAATGCCATGCCTAATTGGACACCAGGAATGCAAAAGGGAGAGCCGGTGAATGTGAAGTACACCGTTCCCATCAGTTTCAAGTTACAAGGCAAAGCGAAAAAAGAGGATGTTGCTCAGGCAAGCACCCTAAACGAAGCAAAGGAGTAATAACTCTCTCATTATGCATAGGCTATTAACTATGCCATCCTCGCCCTGCTGACAGTTATCCCCGCCCAGGGCGAGGGTTTCGACTCTCTACAGGCTCAAAAACAACTTCATGCCGCCCGTTATCCAACATCCTGGCTGTGGTACATTACCATAATCCGCGTAGCGATGTCCTGCCAGATTGTTACCTTCTATATATATGGAATAAGTGTCCTTAGTCCATGCCAGACGGGCGTCAATGACGGAGTATGGATGATAGTTCTTTACATCGCCATCATTGGTGGTGTACGACCCCATGCGATCTTGCCAACGGTAACCCAATGTCAGGTCGAGGTTTTCCAACAGACGCATCCTCAACTGGGCAGTCAGCTTATGGCGCAGATACTCCAACGAGTATTGCGACTGCAAGTAGTCAGCCTCCTGCTTTTGTTGGTGCAAGTGACAGTAAGCAAGATGCAAGACGGACGATGGAAGATGAATGATGTTTGCCAAATCCATCGAGATACTAATCTCTTGACCCAACGTGTTCACCTTCGTGTGGTTCACACTCTGCCAGACGGGGTCAGTCTCTCGTGTATCCATCACCCAGTCTATCATGTTGCGAGCATGATGATGGAAGATGCTGGCCTGCGCTGTAAACCAGCGTGAGCTGTATTTTACGCCACCTTCTACGGCCCGCATTTCCTCTGGCTTCAGGTATTTATCAGCCTTGTGGCCACCAACGCTATAGTATAGTTCTGTGAACGACGGCATGCGCAGCGAAGAATTATACGAGGCATACACCTTCAAGTTGTTGCCAATACGATAGCTGGCGTCGATGCCTGGATACAACGTGAAGGGCATCTCGTTCCACGTGTTCTTGACCGCCACAAAGCCTGCCGACAGCGTGAAGCGTTTCAAGAGAATGTTATGCTCCAAATGAAACGAGAGGTTCGAACGATTCAGGCCGTTTTTATAATGTCCATGCGGATTGTTCAATGGCTCGCCCAAGTTCGTGCTGACGATGTCCTCGTTGCGAAACTCGGCTCCAAAGGCCGTGCGTCCTGCTACCCAGTCGAAATAACTGTTCAGATTGATGCCGAAGACGTCGGTACAATGATGATTAAAGGGAACTTTCGACTCGTCTCCTCGAATCAGTTCAAACCTGTCGTACGAACGGTTCCAATAGATAGCAGGACGGAAATGCAGCCACCCTTCTGTCTCGCCTTGAAGTGCTGTAAACAACTTTGTTGTTTTCTCGTATTGCTCGTCGAACTTTGCACTATAGAAGGTGTTCGAACCAAAGCCCTTTGTCGAGAGTCCAGCCTGCCAGGAAAATTTACCATTTACCATTGTCCATTGACCATTCCAAAAGGCTTTGAATCCCTGATAATCGCTGTTTAGCGCTCCTGATTTTGCGCGACTATAGCCATCGCTGCGGGTATAGCTGGCGCTGAGAGATGATGTAAGATGGCTGATGGCTGATGGCAGAGATGTGCGTCCTGCCGTCGAAAAATAGCCAAATGAGCCTCCTTCAACTCTGACTTCAGCCTTGACTTTCCCTTCGGCCGTCGACCGTTGGTTCTGACTTCCGACATCTCTTGTAACGATATTGATTGCTCCTACAAGCGACGACGTGCCATAAACTCGTGCTGCAGGCCCCTCTAACACCTCTATGCGCACGATGTCCGAGACGTCACAAGGCAATTCAAAGGCATTATGGCCCGTCTGCGGATCACAGATGTTGATGCCATTCAGCAGAATCGTAATCTGCTCGCTCGTGCTGCCCCTGATGCCGATGTCCGTCTGGGCACCAATGGGACCTCGCTGGCGCACATCAACGCCAACAGCCATCTTCAACAAGTCGTTAATACTTTGTACCGGCGCCGCCTGAATGTCCTCGCGACTCAGTACAGTGACCATTCTCGCTGCTTGCCCCAGTGCAAGCGGAGCGCGTGAGCCCATCACTTCGACGTCATCGAGTGTCGCCTCCTTTTGCGTCACCTGCATGCTGTCTGCGCGTTCCTCATCGGTGCTGACGTGACGATGGGCAGCCGTTGCCGACTCCAATGTTGCCACACTCAGCACACCAATGGTCACCACGCGACCCAAACAGGCAAACAAGGCATACCCCTTCCGCGTAAAATGGCGGAAGCGGAGGGCTTTGCGCTGATTGAATTGTGTCTTGTACTTCATGTTTTCCCAGAATAAAACGGCGCAAAGTTACAAAATAATTACATAATTTGCCACCTGAAGCGAATCAGGAAAATATAATGTTCGTTAAATCTTCCACTTTTCATGCAGTATTTCGTCATTTCTGGGTTTTATCATAAAGGAAACAACTAAATTTGCACGCAATATGAAGAAGAAAGTGCTATGGGTGGCCGTCGCCCTGATGACAGCAATTGGCTTTGGAGCCTGTAGTAGTGACGACAATGACGAGCCGTTATCGAATGAGGATAACGACCGCAAGGACATTTCGCTGACCCGTTCGGAAACGGAGCTGGTGAATAGCAACAACGACTTTGCCTTTAACCTGTTTCGCAAAGTAACCTCACAGAAGAGTGAAATCGTGTCGCCCATCAGCATTACCTATGCGTTGGGCATGCTGAACAATGGCGCCGCTGGTGAGACTCAGGCGGAGATTAATAAGGTGCTGGGCTTTGACAAGACGGGTGCAGACGGCATTAACGCCTTCTGCCGCAAGATGCTGACGGACGCTCCCAAGCTGGACAAGTTGACGAAGGTAATGATAGCCAACACCATCTACATGAACAAAGGCTACGAGCTGAAGCCCGATTTCGTCAGCAAGGCAAATACCTTTTACGACGCAACGCCTGAGACGCGCGATTTCCAGGACGGCAAGACGCTCAGCGTCATCAACAAGTGGGGCAGCGACCATACGGAAGGCATGATTCCCGAAGTGCTCACGGCAGACGAGTTCAATCCTGACGCTGTCAGCTATCTGCTCAATGCCATCTATTTCAAGGGCACCTGGGCGGAGAAGTTCGACAAAGGGAACACACAGAACGAGACGTTCAAGGGTTACGATGGTAATAAGCAGGTTCCTATGATGCATCAGGAGCACGAGTTCAACTACACGGAGTCGGACGATTGTCAGGCACTTCGATTGCCATACGGCAACAAAGCCTACTCGATGACCATCCTTTTACCCAAGGAGGGCAAGACCATCTATGATGTCCTTAATTCGCTTACGGCCGAAAGCTGGCAGCAACAGTATCAGAAAATGCGCAATGCAAAGGTGGATGTCAAGTTGCCCCGCTTTGAGACGCAGTCGGATGTGGACCTTTCTAAAATCATGTCGGCATTGGGTATGCCGAGGGCCTTTGATGATGCCCTTGCAGAGTTTCCTGGTTTTTGCAATGCCCCTACTTATATAGAACTGATGAAACAAGTGGCTCGTATCAAATTGAACGAGGAAGGTACAGAGGCGGCGGCTGTTACTGTAGTTGAGATGGGCAATAAAGCACATCTCGTGGGCAATGCTGTGTTCCACGCCACCCGCCCGTTCCTCTATGTCATCAGCGAGCAGTCCACTGGAGCCATCTTCTTTATCGGACAATATATGGGAGATTGATGGCAATTATATGATTAAATTTGCACGCAATATGAAGAAGAAAGTGTTATGGGCAGCCGTCGCCCTGATGACGGCAATCGGTTTGGGAGCCTGTGGAAGCGACAATGGGAACGAGGATGTCATTTGGGACATTGCCCCTGTTAACTTCCATTTTGTTTTCTTCGACAGAGACGGAAACGATTTGCTGGATTCTGCCTATCAGGGCAATATCATCAAAGACGTATCTGTCACCTATAAGGATGAGGAGTATCCTGTGGTGACTTGGGAAGAGTATGCCAGAAAGATGCAAGAGCAGGCCACTACAAGAATGTATTTAGCACGTTTCATGGGGCTCATCCTGTATGAGACTACAAATATTTATGGTAATCACCATTATTGTTTATCCTTTGGTGAATTCGATGGTATGGAAAATGTTGACTGGCGCGAGATTACGTTGAATCTGCCCAATGATCAGCATATCAATCTGGCTTATACACACAGTTATACACACTACTACGGACATGACCCAGAAATATACACCCAGTTCTATATGAATGGTCAAGCGCTTTCAGATGATGAAGGTGGAAAATATGGCTTCTTCCAGTTCCTTTGCTCTCAAACGGGCTATTTCCAATTAATCTCGGATTTTCCTGTACTATCTGATTAACTTCACAAAAAATGAAATGAAACGAACGACGCTTACTCACTTCCTGATGGCAGGTTTGGCCATCTGTCTGTTAACTGCTTGTACTAAAGAAGAAAACGAATATGACTTACAAGCACAGAAGAATATTCCATTATCCCAAGTCACTTATGAAGCGAACTGGGTGGTAGACCGTGTGGTGATAGACAACACTAAATTTGACTATTACTACGATGGCGGTATCAGGGTTTGGCACATGCCCAACCAATTACTGTTGCAGGATGTGCTTCCCATCAGTCAATGGAACCTTCCCCCCAATGATTTAAACGAGTTGTCCTTTCCCCTTCAAAATCTTGGGTTCAACAAGACTTCATCATTCTATAATAATAATAACACTTACAATCATAATATCATTCCTGGGGAATTCACCAGCGATTCCTATGATACAAAATACAATATAAGGAATGGTGAGGAGGTGTATTCTATACATCTCGCTTGTAAGATTGACGGAACCTATGAATACGACACAGACCAGTGGACCATGAAATGGACTGTGGAGAAGCTTAAAGTTTATAGTTTCTCGGCTGATTCTATCATCGCTACCCATACCTTCGAGCCAGCGCTGACCATGATGCTCATCAGTACAAAACGACTATAATTTGAGATACATTGGAAACTGAGCAGCAACTGCTTAACGCAATACGCAACGGAGAACGGGAGGCTAAGCGTCGCCTCTACGAACGCTTTGCTGGTCGGACTATGACCATTGCATTACGGTATGTTGCTAATCAGGAAGATGCCCGTGACGTTGTACAGGACTCGTTTGTCAAGATACTCACCTCGCTGGACCACTTTAACTATCAGGGCGAAGGGTCGCTCAAGGCGTGGGTCACCAGCATTGTCGTACATCAGGCTATCGACTACGTCAAACGTCATGAGCGTCTCTACATGACTGACCTTCTGCCTGATGATCCTGAAGAAGAGGAGCCTGATGTAAGGCGCGTACCGCCAGACGTGCTCTGGCGACTCATCAGTCAGTTGCCCCCAGGCTATAGGATGGTTCTCAATCTCTATGTCTTCGAGCAAATGCCACATAAAGAAATAGCACGTCTGTTAGGCATTGCGCCTGGAACCTCTACTTCGCAATACGCAAGAGCCAAAAAAGAGCTCGCCAAACGCATCAACAACTATCTAAAAAACAACAAGCTATGACGAAGAAAGACTGGACAGAACAACTCCGCGAGCAATTGGCCGACTACGAGCTACGAACTCCGGAAGGTCTGTGGGCCGACATTGAGCAACGCCTGCCCCAGCAAAGCAACGTCGTAGTGTTCCATTGGCAACGTTGGGCAACTGTTGCAGCCCTCATCACACTACTTTTTGGGATAGGTTGGTGGTTATGGCCAAGTCAGCAATCGCCCAGCGAACAATTGGCTAAAACGGCTAACGAGCAGCTAGCAACAACTTCCAATGAGCAGCTTGCTAAAACGGCTAACGAACAATTTGCGAAAAAGCAACAAGAACTTGGCAAAGCGATTGTTCAAAGGGCCGACATCTCGTCTGTTTATTCCATACAGCCTCAGCAAGAGCAACCTCAAAAAGAACAGGTCCAGCATGATGTGGTTCAGCAAGAACAGACTCAAGAAGAAGTAGATGAAGTGGCTCAGCAAGAGCTGCCGAAACAAGAGCTGTCCAAAAAGGATTTAGCCCCTCGCCCAAACATTCAGGAGACACCCATCTCCACGATTGTCAGAAAACACAAGACTGTGAGCATAGGCCTGATGGCTAACAGCGGATTGATAGCGTATCGCCTTACGAATGGTGTACAAATGAGTCCAGAGATGGCCAGCCGTTTCGACTTCAGCGAATATATGACCACACGCAGCACCTCCAACGACGAGCCTATCTGGTTGGTTGGCTACGAGGAACGCCAGCATCACTCGCACCCCATCAGCTTTGGCCTCACCCTCAGCTATCCCCTAACCTCGCATTGGACACTGAGCACGGGACTCGTCTACACTCGGCTGAACTCCCAGTTTGTCAACGTACTCAGCAACACTCCAATCACTACCGACCAGCATCTTGACTACGTAGGCGTCCCCCTTAACGTGCAGTATAGTGTTTGGAAAGGCAAGGGTTGGAAGACCTATGCCTCAGCAGGCGCCCAGATAGACTGGAATTTCAATGCCAAAACGAATATAGAAGGTGTCGATGTACAGAGCAGATACGATCATCCGCAATGGTCATTAGGTGGGAGTATTGGTGTCGAATATAACATCATTCCCCTCGTGGGTATTTATGCAGAACCCGGCCTGCGCTATTATCTGAAGAACAATAGCAAGGTAAAGAACTTCTTCAAGGACCAACCCTTCAACTGGACGCTGCAAATAGGAATCAGACTGAATTTAGACGGAGTGTCCCCGTCAAACGGGGAAACCGCTCCCGCCAAAGGGGCATTCTAGATGTCGTAATCGATGTGACTGCTTACCTTGCCGGCTTTTTGCAGTATCTGGTACATTAGCTGCATGCCACGTTCTTGCTTTGAAGTGGGATTACCCTCTACCACCTTTCCGTCTTTATTGACAATTCTGGTAGCCCCAAGGTCGTATCTGGCCATACCGCTCATGTCCGAATAGACATAGCAGAAGGTCAGTCCACTTGGAAGGTAGCTGGAGATTGCACTATTAAGTTTGGCATCGAACAGGAAAGTGCCTTCTGAATAGAATTGGATGACGTACTGAGTCGGTATCGGATATGCTTTCGAGTCAATCGGCCCTGTATTCTTCAGCTTGAACTCGCCTGTCTCAGGATTCACGGCAACGATGTTGTCGAGCGTCAGCACATAATCGCTAGGGGTAATGTCAATCAGCTGTGCCTCTGCAGGCTTGACAATAGCATAAAGAGAAGTCGATGAAACAACAATGTCGTCATCTTCGCTGTTGCAGCTGCTCAGTCCTGCCGTTATCAGAAGCAGGACAGCTATCCATAAGAACCAATTCTTCTTCATATTGCTTGCAAATTTAATCATTTTCTACATCATAAACCATCAAAACGAAGAAATACTGCATACGGAAGCGTTAAATGACGTTAATTCCACCCTTTCCCATGCAAGGTTTTTGGTTTTTTGTGTTTACTTTGTAGAAACAATAATATTATAACAATGAAAAAGGCTTTTTATTTACTTTTATGCTGTATGCTGGCCGTCTTTTTAGGTGCCTGCGAAAGTAGCAGCGATGACGATGAAGTATATGGCGAGGGACTGACAGGAAAATGGGACTTAGTGGAACTACAGAACGGTCCTGAAGGATCCTGTAGGGGCGACTATGTCAGGCGGTTTCCATCTGGCGCTGTCACTATTGAACTGAAGGAAAACGGCAAGATCATTTTCAACTATAGCGACGGAAAAAGCGAAACCCTTGACTATTCTATTCCAGAGAATCAAGAGCAATATGGTTCCATTTATCCTGTCATGAAGATTGATGAAGTACCTTTTGGTTATGCCATCGAAGGCAACAGGCTCAAACTCCATTATCACGGTATGTATTTTTGCGACCACATCCCAGCAACATTCGTGTTTAAACGTACCAGATAAAGTATAAGCAACAGTTGGTTCTTCTGCAATTTTACACAGAGGCCCTAATTGTGTAAAAACATCCCCGAGATTCAATTGATGGTGTGAGTCTCGGGGATTCTCAGAACTGACAAAGAATTTCTCCGCGCCGTTCATAATTTGGATATCAAGGGGATGGGGTGATTCAGATTAGGAAATAAGAAAGGCGTCCTTTCTGTAATTCTATACTAGGGCTGAAAGGGGAAGAGGCCCGTCCTAACAGGGATTTATGCGGGATGTAACAGGGTGCGAGACGGCATGTTGCTAATTCGCCCCGCCCGTGGCAAATTGTTGCGGCGGGCGGGGCAATATCTTGTGGCGTGCGTGCGAATGTCTTGCGGCGGCCGCCAAAAGACTTAAACCTTTGGACTTTTGCGCTGCGTAAACAGATGCAGCGATTACCAAATCTTTTGCAAAGATACTAAAAAAAAGTCAGAAATGCAAGAAAAACGAACATTAAAATCGTAAAAAAACGTGGCCTTTTGCAACTTTTCTGCCTTTGATGACGTCAAACTAACAAAGATTAATCAAATTAAAAAGAGACAAAAGCATGAAAAAGGTATTGTTGTTGATGATAAGTGTACTGGCGCTGACATCGTGTAGTATTGGTAATTGGGAGGCAAACCTGGTTGAACCCAGTGACAACATCGTAACCAAGGAGTACAAGCTGAAACCATTCGAGGAAGTAAAGATGAGCGGCGTGGGCCATGTGGAGCTGATACAGGACGAAATGAAGAGCGGTCTTGTAGAGCTGACCGCACCAGACAACTACGTAGAATTTTACGAATTCGAGAGCGACGGCAAAAAGCTGACCATCAGTTTTGCTAAGAAGTCGGTAAATATACACACCAAGGACGTGAAAATACGTGTATACACCTGCGACCTGATAAGACTGGAGAACAGCGGTGCAGCAAGCATCAACATGGACAGCCTGGATACCGACATCATAGAAATTCTTAACAGCGGCGTGGGCCACATAGCAATTGGCGGTGTGGCTGACAACGTAGTGCTTACGAACAGCGGTGTAGGCAGCATTGACGCCAGCAAGCTGAAGGCGCTGAACGTAAAAGCAAGCGTTTCAGGCGTAGGCAGCATCGATTGCTATGCCAGCGAAAGTATAAAGGGCCGCGTGTCGGGTGTCGGATCGCTGAACTATGATGGACATCCCAAGCAGAAGGACACCAAGCGCTCGGGCGTAGGAAGCATCAATGAATTATAAAATGCAGGCGATTCGCCCCAGTATGTTATGAGGCGGTATCGTCGTCACCCTGACGGAAGAGGTGGGTGAAGTGCTTGGAGTAGAGTTCGGAGAGGCCCTGTCGATTGTCGATGGCCTCGCCCACGACGAGCATGGTGGTGAGGGTGAGGTGGTTGTCGTGAACAATCTTTGCCAAGTCCTTTAGCTGACCCCGATAGATTTTCTGGTCGGGCCACGTCAGATGGTAGCAGGCAGCAACGGGCGTGTCCTCAGGATATTCCTGAAGCAGT
>Ga0265298_10010784_pt1 | contig 10759 bp, 10 predicted proteins | sample AusTroGonzalo_MG_3_FD_193486 | JGI IMG/M metagenome (GOLD analysis project Ga0265298, IMG submission 193486) | Bovine rumen microbial communities from tropical cattle in Woodstock, Queensland, Australia - Gonzalo_01 | ecosystem: Host-associated > Mammals > Digestive system > Stomach > Rumen ...
CATCGACCTGCTCGACACCATCAGCTACTTCGAGGTGCCTGAGCGCGACGCACGCAAAGTGATGACGCAACTGACCGGCATTCGCTACAAGGGCCGTCAGGTGCGCTGCAACGATGCAGAGGACACTGCCTCAAGACCGGAGAAGCGCGAGTACAGGTCAGAGCGACGCGAGTACAAATCGGATAAACGCGACTACAAGTCGGACAAGCGTAAGCGCAAGGACGACTTCGCCGAAGAGGGTTGGGCACGTCGCCGTCCGAAGAAGCGCTAACGCTCGCTCAAGACAATCCTATAGCATATTCATGATATCGGCTGGAGGCAGTCCTTGCTCCAGCAACTGCTTCATGTGGTCCATATAAGGGGCTACATGACTGAAGAACATGTGGTAGCCCTCGCACAGATAGTTCAGGCCGGGCTGCCCATAGCAGTCGTTGACGAAGCGGTTCTTGGGGCACTCGCCGTTGCAGGCAAAGAGGAAACGGCACTCGCGACACTGACGGGGCAGTTGCTGGCGCTTCATACTGGCAAACTGTCGTTGCTGTGGGGAGTACATCATCTCGGTAATGGTCTGCTCGTGGAGGTTGCCTAAGCGGTACTCGGAAAACACGAAATGGTCGCACGAGTACAGGTCGCCGTTATACTCCATCGCCCCTACATTGCCACACTCAGGCGACAGCGTGCAGACGCCTGGCGCCTCGCCCACCCAGTTGGCCAGCGTGGCATCGAACAGCTGGACAAAGTACTCACCGACATCGTGGCGCACCCATTCGTCGAACAGCGTGCAGAGGAAACGGCCCCATTGCACAGGGGTGACGGAGAGGTCGGTCAACGAGCCGTCGGCCTGCATGCCGGGAGCCAGCGTCAAGCCGTCAGAACGACTGACACAGCGCTCAACGATGGGCGCAAACTGTATGTAGTGACAACCCATGTCCTTGAAGAAACGGTAGAACGCTAAGGGCTCTTCGGCATTGTGACGATTGACGACGGCCATCGCGTTCCACTCCACGCCGTGCTTGTTCAACAGACGGATGCCCTCCATAACCCTATCAAACGTCGACTGTCCGTCAGCCGTCTTGCGACAAGCATCGTGCAACGGTTGGGGACCGTCAACGGAGACGCCCACAAGGAAATGGTGCTGACGGAAGAAGGCACACCACTCGTCAGTCAGCAGTGTGCCGTTGGTCTGTATGACGTTGTCTATATGACGCCCACGGGCATACTGTTGCTGTAGTCGCAGGGCTTTCTCGTAGAAAGCGAGGGGACGCAGCAACGGTTCGCCACCATGCCACGTAAAGAGCACCTGAGGCATTGTCTGCGCCTCGATATACTCCTTGATGAATTTCTCCAGCAGTTCGTCGCTCATGACGTGGCGCTGCTCCTGTCCGTACAGCCGGCTCTTCTCCAGATAGTAGCAGTACTGACACCTCAGGTTGCAGCTCGCGCCAACGGGCTTCGCCATCACATAAAGCTGACGGGCAAACGGCGCAACGACACTCTCACTTCCTTTCACTGCTCACGCTCCTGATTCTTACTTCTTCTCGTCTTCCGGAATAGGATAGTTCACGGAGGGCTTGTGCATCTCGTGCATGACGGCGTCCAACTGCCTGACCATCTCAGGGTGCTCACCAGCGAGGTTATGCTCCTCGCGTGGGTCTTCAGAGATATGGTAGAGCTCCAAGGGTGCGTCCTTCTTCACCGTCACGCACTTCCACTCGCCAAAGCGGACGGCGCGCTGCTTGCCAGGGAACTCCCAGTAAAGATAGCGATGGTCGGTGTCCACCTGACCACCGAAGAAGAGGGGCGATATGTCGATGCCGTCAGTCTGTGGCACAGCCTGCTCGCTACCCGTGAGACGGGCCAGCGTGGGCATGAAGTCGGGGAAATAAACCTGATTGCTGATTTGTCGGGCTGGCACGCGTCCGGGCTGGTTCACGATGAGGGGCACCTTGATGCCACCCTCGTAGAGCTGGCCCTTACGGCCTTTCAGTCCTGCATGGCAGTTGAGCTCGCTCAACGGAGCCATGACGGCAGCACCGTTGTCAGAGGCAAAGATGACGAGCGTGTTCTCGCGAAGTCCCAGATTGTCGAGCGCGCCCAACAGACGGCCTATGTGGTAGTCCATGTGAGTGACGAGGGCAGCATAGCGTTTGGTGTTGAGCGACCACTCGCCGTGCTCGTCGTACCACGATGTGTCGTCGATGTTGTAGGGCTCGTGGGGCGCGTCGTAGCCCAAGAAAAGGAAGAACGGGCGCTCCTTGTTGCGATGGATGAAGGCGATGGCGTCATCAGTAGAGATTTCGGTGTTATGGCGCACATGGGCGTCGTGGGCGTTCTCCTCGATGTGTACCAGACTGTCGCCCCACAGACGATAGTAGGGATAGTAGTAGGGCGAGTTGCTGTGGACGGTGGAGATGGTCCAGCCATAGAACTCATGGAAGCCACGGTGGTTGGGCGCCGAGCCGGGGTCGTAGCCGTCGAGGTGCCATTTGTTGACCAGACAGGTGCGATAGCCAGCCGTCGAGATGACGGTGGCCAGCGTCGTGTCCTCAGGCAACAGATTGGCGCGACGCACGATGGTGGTGTCGCCCTTGGGATTGATTTTCAGACCCGTCATGCCACCAGCATAGCATTGGTTGTCGCGAATACGGCTGTTGCCACTGTTGCGCCCCGTCATCAGCGAACAGCGCGAAGGCGAGCTGATGCCACTACCGGCATAGGCTTGGGTGAAGCTGGTGCCCGTAGCAGCGAGACGGTCGATGTTGGGTGTCTTGATATACTTATTGCCGTAGCAAGACAGGTCGCCGTAGCCCATGTCGTCGGCCAGTATGAAGATGATGTTCGGTCGTTCGGGCGTGGCCTGTGGCTGATGGTCAGCAGCTGTTGCAGGCAGGGCCGTCACAGCGCCCACGGCCATCAGCACTTGCCGTAACTGTTCCTCGAAACTATCGCTCATGCTTTCTTGGTTTTATTTGATGGTAATGATAATGCGGCGATAGGCAACGAGACGGAAGGGACCGTCGTCGTGGACTTCGCAGACGATGTGGATTTCGCCAGTGGCATCGTCGGGGATGCGCACGTTGGCTACAGACTGACTGGCCTGGCCGATGGCCACCGTCGTCGTGCCGATTTCAGGCTGTTGCCACCAGTTGAAGCTCAGCTTGTCGCCATCGCGGTCAAAGCTCTTCGAGGCGTCCAGACGGACGGTCTGGCCTGCCTTGGCCTTGATACGGATGGGCTGCAAGCCTTTCTGACGGTTGACGATGACCTCGGGATTATAGTTGCCACGCCCCTCGTCGGCCCATTGCATACGGGCGCAGAAGTCGTTGAGCTCGTCGGGATAGAAGCGCTGCTTGTAGCCCACGCTGACGCTGCGCAACGGCTCCTGCCACGAGGTCCAGGCAGTGGTCAGCGAGTCGGCACAGATGCCACGCTCATGATAGCCGGCCCAGCCCGCCTGACGTGGGTCTTCGGGGTCGTTGAGACCGTTGGGCATCACGTAGAGGAAACTCGGCGTGTCGCCCTCGACGCCCCACTTGTAGTTGGGATATTCCTTGCCCAGCGCGCCCTTGCCCTGAATCTGCTGTTGGTGTGTAGTCCAGTGGCGCTTGCCCAGTTCGCACTGCTCCTGCCAGGCACCCTCGTCCCAGATGAACTGCAGGTCGTCCTGATACTCACGGCGCAGCCACATGTGCGAGCTGTAGGCACGGTTCATGCGCATACTGTACTGCATGTCCTGATCGGTGATGGTGAAGAGGCGGAACTTGCGTGCTAACTTCTTGGCCTCCTCCTCGCCACGCGTCTCCTTCACGTTCCAAATGGCCTGTGCCAGCGTGTTTGCCCCACCCCATGCTGCCACGTAGATGGGACGCGGGTCTTTGGAGTCGGCCAGACGGATGAGCAGGTTGCTGCCTGCCGTATTGTTGTCCTTGCCTATCGACTTGATGCCACCGTGGACGCTTCCCCTCGCAAAACGGTACTCCATGTATTCGGGACTGGGCCAGTAGCCGAGCTCCTGTTGGCGATGCTCCTTAATAATCGACTTGAACTTCTTCTGCCCGGAGCGTTTCATCAGGTTAGGCACGTCCTTGCGATAGGCCTCGATAACGCGTTTCAGGTATTCCGCCCACTCTGCAGGATAGGGGTCACAGTTCCAACCGACGGACGTTATCAGTCCCTCAATCTCGAAGCGGTCGGCATAAGCCATCAGGCGCACCATCGACTCCATGTCGTCGGGCTCCACATCGGCTGGTGCTATGTCTGTGATTACCACCAGTCGCGGCTTCAGATTCTTTGCTGCCTGGGCAGTCGCGGCTACGACCAGCAAGCCTACTATGAACGTCAGGATTCTCTTCATTAGGTTTCTGTTTACGGGTTACGGATGCAAAGGTACGAAAAAAACGCTACTTATAGAAAACTCATGGAGTTTTTCGCAAACTCCATGAGTAATTCTTTTCCGTTCGCAGCCTCTTACTTCCTCATTTTATGCAGATAACGGGCCATGATGGAGAAGCAGACAACCGTAAAGAGGAAGTTCGTGCCGCTCCTGACGCCGATGTTCATGAAATAGGCCGTGGCGATGATAGCCAGCGACAGGACGACGGCAATGGCGACGAGCGACATAATCACTTTGCCGGAGACCGTGATCTTGCGCTTCTGGTGGAGCGCAGCCAGCAGCAATGCAGCAGCTGCAACGAACATCGGCACGACGTTCATCACGTTGAGCACATCATACCAGCTCTCGCTGTAAACAAGGCCAAGGACGAATGCCGTCAGCATTGCACAGGCAACGAGTCCCAGGAGAATCAGGCCAAACACCTTCAGATAGGTCATTCTGATTTCGCGAGGCTGGCCCGTTGCGGGGTCGATAGCGTCACCGTTGTACTTGTACTTGATAATCAGATAGCGTATCAGGATCGGCATCAGAAGGACCAGGAACAGAACCGCGAAGCTTATGAACGCAGCCGAGCCCCTTACCAGAACCATCTGTCCGAAATAGGCTGCCCAGAACAGGACAAACACAATGTTGCCCCACTTGAGGTACTTCTGGTAGCGGCATTCCCTGTCGGTAAGCGTCTTGAGGTCGTAGGAGCCGTAGTCCTCCTTCCTCGTCTTCTTCAGCATGAAGAATCTGAACAGCAGCGAAGCCACCCAATAGACCGTCATGACGATGGTGCCAAACAGGGTGAGATTCTCGTTGGACCAGTCGCGCCACAATATCACAGGCACGAAAACAAGATTGAAATAGACAAGCCCCTCCTTGACCGTTTGGCGCAGATTGGCAAACTTGTTGTACATCGCCTCGCGAAGATTCTCGTCCGACACGATTTCCTGACCGTCCAGACGCTCATCCATCTGGTTGTAGGCAGCTTTCAGCTCATCCAACTCATGGAGTTCTAAGATATTCTCTGACATAACTTTGCGATTTTAATTGTTTGACATTGATTTGAGCTGTTCCTTGATGCGGAACAGGCGGCTGGTGACTGCTGCTGGGGTGAGACCCACGATGGCAGCAATTTCATCATACCTCATACTCTCTAACCACAAAAGAATGATAGCGCGGTCGAACAACTCAAGGCGGTTGATTCTGTCGTACAGCATCTTGATCTGTCGGCCACCCTCGTCGGAATCACTCATCACACCCTTGTCAATGACCAGCGGAATGGTTGGTACAGTCCGCTTCTTGCCTCGTTCCACATTGCAGCAGGTGTTCAAGCTGACGCGCCATATCCACGTCTTGGGACTGCTGTCGCCACGGAACTTCGGAAAACTCTTCCAAAGGTTGACCAACACTTCCTGGAAGAGGTCATCCACATCCTGGGGATTGTTCGAGAAGAAGTAGCATACCGTGTATATGGTCTTACGGTATTCTCGAACCAGTTTGGTAAATTCTAATTCTAATTCTTTCATCTGTTCGGGAGTTTATTCAACCAATTAGTACCCAAAGTTTCAGATTCCTTTCAAGAATATTTCTAAAATTATGTTAAGGCTACGGTAATATTTATTCAGTTTCGGAAACTGTGGCCAAAGTTACACATTTCTATTCTATTATCGCACAAAACGCCACGAGAATTTTTCAATACTCCATGAGTTTCGCGCAAAACTCCATGAGTATTTTTCAAAAGTCATGGAGTATTTTTCAAAACTCGTAGAGTATTTCCTGAAACTCGTGACGTATTTTCTGGAACTCATGCCTTTTCGGAAACATAATTTCCTCCATTTTTCTTCCCTTTACTTGCTCGTTTCAAAGATAATCAGTATCTTTGCACGTGCTATTGATAGATAGTAGATTATTTAATGTTTTATTATATGTCAGCATCATTTTTAGACAAAAGAACAACAACCTCCATGAAGGCGTTTGCCATTCTCCTTGTTGTTATTTCACACATAGGTGATGGCGGATTTCATCTCAGAATGTTCGTTCCATTAGGGGGTTTCGGTGTCGCTATCTTTTTAGTTTTATCAGGCTATGGACTTATGGAATCATATAAAAGAAATGGCTTGGAGGGTTTCTGGAAGAAACGATTGATGAGGATAGTAATTCCCTTTTTCGTATGGGTATGTGCTGTTTCTGCATATAATCTGTTATCAAGTAACTCAATCCCATTATCACGCGGTTGGTATTGGTTTGTTGAGTATATCATTATATGGTATGTCGTGTTCTATCTAGCGATGAAATTCTTCCCAAGGCACAAATGGATAGTCTTTATTTGTACTGCCATTCTTATTTTTTGTTTTATGTCTTGCGGACGAGCACAACAGTGTTTAAGTTTTATTGCTGGAGTTTTTATCTCTGAATACAGAAAGAGTTTCACTAAGATTGAGCCAAGAACGATTCTCATGATCGGATTGTCACTCCTATTGGTTGGAGTCGTTGCATTTGGACTGAAGCAATGGATGATTGTTGGCGGAAATGGGCTACCAATGACCGGCACAGGCAATGCACTTGTCACAAGAAACATAGGTGATGATGAATATATAGTCAAGTTTTTACAAATCTTTGCAAAACTTCCTGTCGCGTTATTCTTTATTATCACATTGGAACAGTTTGCATACAAGAAACCACTGCCTTTATATCATATTGGTCTTGCTGCTTACGAACTATATCTTGTACACATGCCTTTTTTTGAGAGAATATCATGTAGTATTCCGAATTTGTTGATTTTTTGCATCGGAATAAGTATTGCAACTTTCTCATTATATTGGTGTGACAAAAAAATCATTGGATTCTTGCAAAAATGAAAGATTCCGCTTCTCTGATTGCTTCCAAAGCTGTTGAGGTACCTCACAGGTAGTCTATAGCGGGTTTACAACGTAATCCGCCAGCATCTTCTCGGCTAACGGCACATACCACGCACGGACCTCGTCGGCTGACGGCGTATGACCGCCAGGGAAGTGGAAGGAGTGGCGGTAATGCTGCAAGAAAAGGGGTTCGAAGTGGGCCAGCGTGTCCTGCTCGCCGAACAAGCCCCAGATGCGGTCTCGGAAGTCAGGGGAACCGTTGTCGCGCCCGGCTCCGTCGTCTGAATGGTGCGAGAACTGGATGGCCTCCAACTCGGCAAACTCCGTAATCAGAGCCTCGTCGATAACGAAATCCTGCTTGCCGTCCTTTCGCGGCGACTTGTACTGATGGGCTCCGACGCGCTGCCTCAGGAACGCTGTCATCTGGAAATGGGGATTGCCAAGCAGGGCGGGAAGTCCCACGACGGGAGCCACCATCTGGGCATAGAACGCCCCACAGCTGTTGCCTATCAGGAGGTCGGGCTGCTCGCGGTCAATCAACTGACGGATATAGGCTAAGGCTGCCTTCGGATGTATCGGCAGGTCAGGCGAGAGAACCTCTACGCGCCCCTTGAAAGCCTCGCGCAAGACCAAGGCCGGCACGCACTGGCCGCTGGCGAAGAAGCCGTGAAGAAACAGAATCTTGTGCATCGTCATCAGTCGAACAGCTTCTTCCAAAGCCACAACACCGTGACTGCGCCAACGACGCAGAAGACGAAATTGGTGAGATAGCCCTTACCCATCAGCTCGATGTTGAGCAGGTGACTGATGAAAGTACCGACATAGCTGCCAATGATGCCCACGATGAGGTTCATGCAGCAGCCCTTGCCCTCGCCACTCATAATGCGGTTGGCAATATAGCCTACCAGGATACCCGTGAGAATCGGCCAAGCCGTGAAATCTGCGATGTGCTGTAACATAATTATAGTTTTAGTCTTATAACAAAAATCCCGAGATTTCTCTCGGGATTTGCGCTTCAGGATGGGCTTGAACCAACGACCCCCTGATTAACAGTCAGGTGCTCTAACCAACTGAGCTACTGAAGCAGGTTTTGCTGTTAAGCGGGTGCAAAGGTAAGTAGTTTTTTTGAAACGTGCAAACTTTTTTGCGAAAAAATTCACGAGAAACGTATTTTTTTGTATCTTTGCACGCAAAAATGACAAATATGAGGATAAAAAGACGCTTTTTCCTGGCTGTTGCCCTGCTGTTGACCATGTCGGTTCAGGGACAGGAGACGAAGAACCATAATCTGGAGGTGGCCAAGAACCTGGACATCTTCAACCAGTTGTATAAGAACCTGGACCTGATGTACGTGGACACGCTGGACGCCAACAAAGTAATTGGTACGGGTATACGCGCGATGCTACGGTCGCTGGACCCCTACACGGAGTACTTCTCGGAGCAGAAGGAGCTGAAGACATTCATCTCGGGCAAGTATGCAGGCATTGGCGCGCTGATTCGCTACCATCTGGGACAGAAGACAGTGGTGGTGGACGAGCCGTATGCCGGCACGCCGGCTCAGGAAACCGGTCTGCAGAAGGGCGACGTCATCCTAAGCATCGACGACTCTGTGATGACGGGCAAGGACACGAAGTATGTGAGTGAGCGTCTGCGTGGCGACGCGGGTACAACGTTCCTGCTGAAGATTCGCCGTCCGTCGACAGGCAAGGAGATGAAGCTGAAGATTACACGCCGTCAGATACAGTACACGCCCACGATACCTTATTATGGTATGCGCGAGGGCAACACGGGCTACATCAGCCTGTCGCAGTTCACGGAGGGCTGTGCCCAGGAGGTACGCCGTGCCTTTGTGGACTTGAGGAACCAGGGCATGAAGTCGCTGGTGCTCGACCTGCGCGGCAATGGCGGCGGCTCGGAGATGGAGGCCGTGAACCTGGTGAATATGTTTGTGGCACGCGGACTGACGGTGGTGTCGAACAAAGGCAAGATCCGCCAGGTGTCGCACGACTACAAGACGACGATGGAGCCGCTGGACACGGTGATGCCGCTGGTGGTGCTGGTGAATGGCGAGTCGGCTTCAGCCAGCGAGATTACCAGTGGTGCGCTGCAGGACCTGAAGAGGGCTAAGATAATAGGTACACGCACATACGGCAAGGGCTTGGTACAGGTACCCATTGACCTGCCCTACAACACGAACGTGAAGATCACGACGAGCCGCTACTATCTGCCCAGCGGACGCTGCATACAGGGTACGGGCATCGAGCCCGACATGACGGTGAAGCTGGACACACTGCCCAACATCGCTTACTATCTGGCTGGCAGCGGCGTCGACTCCACCGAGGTGACGTTCGACTACGTGGTCGACTACATCAGCAAGCACCCCACCATCGCCAAACCGTCGGACTTCCACATCTCGGATGCCGACTTTGCCGACTTCAAGGAGCGCGTGCTGAAAAGCGGATTCACCTATGATCCCGTGAGCAAGAAGCAGCTGGAAGAGCTGGTGAAGACAGCGAAGTTTGAGGGCTACTACGAGGATGCCCGCCAGGCCTTCGAACAGCTGGAGGAGAAACTGAAGCACGACATCAGCCGCGACATAGACCGCCACGCCGACGTGCTGCGCCAGATGCTGGAGTCGGACATCATTGCCGCCTACTACTATCAGTCGGGGGTGCTGGAGGCCGGCCTGCGCTACGACAAGCAGCTTCAGGAAGCCCTTCGCGTGCTCAGCGAGGCCACAAAACAGTAAGAAAGGGGCGTTTTAGGCCCGAAAAAGTGATTTTCTTCACAAAATATTTGCATAAGTGCGGAAAAAGCCGTACCTTTGCAACCGTTCAGTGGAATGAGAGACTCCGACGGGGTCTCTCATTTTCATTATAATTACAACAATTAGATGATTAACAAAGACGTAGTAAAGACATTGGTGGAAGAGTGGTTGCAGGGCAACGACTACTTCCTGGTAGACATTATTTTCGGTAACGACGACCGCATCGTGATTGAGATCGACCACGCCGACGGTGTGTGGATTGAGGATTGCGCTGAGCTGAGCCGCTTCCTTCAGGAGAAGCTGGGCGAGGAGCTTGGCGACTACGAGCTGGAGGTCGGCAGTGCCGGCATCGGCCAACCCTTCAAGGTCGAGCAGCAGTACGTGAACCACATCGGCGACGAGGTGGAAGTGCTGGAGCTTGGCGGCAAGAAGGTGCAGGGCATACTAAAGGAGGTCAACGGACGTGAGTTCGTGGTGACCGTCAAGGAGAAGCAGACCGTCGAAAGCAAGAAACGTCCCGTAATGGTCGACGTCGACAAGACGTACACCATGGACGGCGTGAAGTATGCCAAGTACGTGCTGGCGTTCAAGTAAAGCGTTGGAATATTCGGAAGAATCAGAAGCACCAGAATATTCCGAATATTCAGAACATTCAGAATAATCAGAAAAAAATAATAGATAAATGGCAACAAAGAAAGATGCGAAAGGCCCCTCAATGATTGAGACCTTTCAGGAATTCAAGGAGACCAAGAA
>Ga0265298_10010785_pt1 | contig 10759 bp, 7 predicted proteins | sample AusTroGonzalo_MG_3_FD_193486 | JGI IMG/M metagenome (GOLD analysis project Ga0265298, IMG submission 193486) | Bovine rumen microbial communities from tropical cattle in Woodstock, Queensland, Australia - Gonzalo_01 | ecosystem: Host-associated > Mammals > Digestive system > Stomach > Rumen ...
CATCATGGATGTGTTGCTCGTTGCGGCTCCCATTGCATAGAAGACATAGTTGTTGAGGTATGTTCCGAGTGCGTTGTCCGACATGAACCAGAGGAACTCGGCTCCGAGGATCGCAAGGAGCATGACTCTGTTGGCCTTGGACATCGGTTTGTCGTCATCGACAGGGTCGGCGATGGCGGCCATGCGCTCGCCTTCCTCAAGCTCGTCCTTGATCTCTTCCTCGATCTTGTTCTCCTTTATCGTGAAGAACAGCACGAGGGCCGAGATGACCATCAGGACCGATGCTATCACGAACGGCAGCTCGATCGTCATGAGGTTGTGCTCACCCTTCAGGTACTTGGAAAGGACGAAGACCATTCCGAGGACTGTAGCGAATGCTCCACCGAGATATCCCATGATGTTGATGATTCCGTTGGCCTTCGCCCTGAGGGGCTTGGGTGTGATGTCCGGCATGAGTGCGACAGCCGGGTTGCGGTACATCATCATGAAAAGAAGGACTATCGCCATCATCGCGATCATCGCTCCGATCTTGTTCAGGTGGAAGAAGAGGGGGATGAACGGGAATGCGACTGCCGAGATGAACGTTCCGACCAGGATGTATGGCATCCTCTTTCCGATCTTCGTATGGGTCTTGTCAGACAGGCTTCCGAAGATGGGGAGGAGTATCAGGGCTGCGAGGTTGTCGCATGCCATGATGATACCGACAAGCCACTGGACCTCGAGTTCGTCCGCGGTGCCGAGCTTCGTCTTGATGATCTCTGTCAGGAGTGTGGGACACCATGAGTCGTAGACCTGCCAGAGCAGAAGGATTCCGAAGAATGCAAATCCGATGAGGAATGTTCTCTTCTTGTTGAGTTTAAGCATTTGAATCTCCCGGAGGGCACATAGCCCCTCAGTGTTACATCTTACAACACAAACGGCGCCCAATCAAATGAAGTTGCTTAAATAATGAATCTTGATTAATATTCTTAGTGATATGATCCAGTTCTACAAACCCACTCTCAAGAGGCGGGACATGGACAGTGTCCTGCAGACAATGGTCAACGAGAAGATAGGTCCCGGCGAGAGGGCCCGCGCCTTCGTGCAGCTCTTCTGCGAAACCGTGAAGACGACCTCGGCAGTGGCGTACAGGACATATCCGGAGTGCCTTTCCCAGGCGCTCAGACTCATGGGAGCGGGCAAGGGGACCAGGGTCGCCGTATCCCCGCTCTCACCGTCCGTCTACAGGGACGTCATAGAGGGAACCGGGGCCGAGATGGTCATGGTCGATATCGACAGGGACACGGGATGTCCGAACGATGCCCTGGTTGTGGGGAGTAATGCCGATATTCTTCTGCTTTATGAGAATTATGGGACATTGCCGGTAAGATACAACGAGCAGTCCACATTCGCCGAGCCATACGACTACAGCGGCGTGAAGGTCATAGAGGACATAAGCGAAAGCATCGGCTCACGCCTCGGAGAGGAGATATACGCGGGATCCACGGGACAGATCGTCGTCTGTGCCTTCGAGGAGGACAGCGTGGTATCGGCCGCCGGCGGTGCCGTGATGGGTGTCAGAGGCGAGTATGTGAACAACCTCAGGGGGAAGAGACCTTCCAGATACCTGAGCATGCCCGACATGAACGCTGCGCTGGGCATGGTCCAGCTGTCCAACCTGGAGGAGAACTGCGAGAAGAGACGCGATATCCTCAAGGTCTACCAGCAGTCGCTCACGAAGGGCGGACACAGGCAGTTCGGAGTCACCCTGATGGATTTCGTGTCCAACGCCAGCGGGATCGCCGTCCAGCTGGATTCCAAGCCGGATGAAGCCGTCAAGTTCGCCGAGAAGAAATCGGTTCCCACCCGCATGGCCTTCGAGGACTGCCTCATGAAGGAGATGGAAGGCGATCCGTTCGACATCGTGCCCGTGGCGGCATCGTTCTATTACCGTGCGGTGGCTTTCCCGCTCTACATGTTCCTTCGTCCCGATGAGATCGAGATAATCTCCAGGGTGATTGCGCATCTTCCCTGATGCGAGGAGGCGTCATGGCTGACAGACAGATCACAAGCGTTGTAATCCTCGCCAATTCAAGGAAGAAGGACGTCGGGGCGCTGTGTATGCGTCTGACGGACTATTTCAACTCCAGGGGAACAGCTTGCACCGTAATGATGCTGGATTCATCCGAAAGCGACCTTTCCCTGCAGGTACCGGACTGCGACCTGGCGGTCTCGCTCGGCGGCGACGGTACCGTCCTGACCTGTGCATGGCTCCTCAAGGGACGTGGAATCCCCGTTCTGGCCGTCAATCTCGGCAACTTCGGCTACATCGCCGACACCGCTGTGGACGAGGTCGAGCGTGTGCTCGACGACTATGCCTGCGGCAGGAGCGGAGTGTTCTCCAGGATGATGCTGGATGTCACGGTCGTACGCGACGGGAAGCTGGTGTTCTGCTCGAGTTCACTCAACGACGTCACCGTTTCGGCCATCACACACGCAAGGGTGACGAGGATGGACCTGTACGTGAACGACACGCTGGCAGCCAGGCTCAAGGGCGACGGCATCATCATCGCCACACCCACCGGATCCACCGCATACAGCCTGTCTGCAGGCGGCCCCATACTCGATGCATCCCTCGATGCCATAATCATCAATCCCATCTGCCCGTTCGCCATGGGCGTCAGACCGCTCGTCGTGGACAAGAGTGCGGCGATAGAGATGAGGATCCCGGCACAGAACACGGAGGTCGCGCTCACCTGCGACGGCCACGAGGTGTTCCCCGTGCGCGAGGGCGACACGATATCCGTGAAGATGGGACAGAGCAGGGCGCTGTTCGTGGAGAACCCTGCAAGACGTTTCATCGAGGTCCTCAGGGACAAGCTGGGCTGGGCCGGAGGTTTCAATGCTTGAGCATCTTGAGATCCGCAACTTCGCGCTGATCGAGAACCTCTGCGTGGACTTCTCCGCCGGCTTCAACGTGATCACCGGAGAAACCGGTTCCGGAAAATCCATCATACTCGGTGCACTCGGGCTCCTCATGGGGGAGAAGGCCGATACATCCGCTGTCAGAACCGGAGCCGAGGAGATCGTGATCGATGCCGTCGTGTCCGTTCCGGACGGACACGAGATCCTCCCGTGGCTTTCCGAGCGCGGAGTGGAGCCGGAAGACGGAGTGCTGTACATCAGACGCACAGTCAAGGCCAACGGCGGCAGGTCGCTGATACATGTGCAGGGTCAGCTGTTCTCCAGGTCCGACCTGGGGATCCTTGCAGAGAGCCTGATAGACATGCACGGCCAGAGCGAGCACCAGAGCCTGCTCCTCAACGACAGGCAGCGCCGCATCCTTGACTCCTATTCCCACAACGATGCTCTTCTGGCACAGTGCCAGGATTCGTTCCGTCTGATAGGCGCACTGACACGCCGTAAGGAAGAGATCGAACAGAAGCTGGAGGAGGGACGCAGGCAGCAGGACTACCTGCAGTTCGCCCTTGAGGAGATAGAGAACGCCGCGCCCGTGGTTGGAGAGGACGAAGAGCTGAAGGACAGGATCAGGATACTGGGCCAGTTCGAATCCATCTACGAGAACGTCACGCTGTGCAACGACCGTCTGAAGGAAGTGCGCACCGGTATCTACGATGCCGTCACGGCAGTCTCCAGGGCCGCAAAGGTGGACCAGGGCCTGACCGACTTCACCGCAAGGCTGGAGAGTGCCCGCATAGAGGCGGAGGACATCGCATCCGGCCTCAGGGATTACCTTGCGTCGGTGGATTACTCGCAGGATTCGGTCAACAGCATGCAGGACCGCCTTGCACTGCTCCAGAAGCTGAAGAGGAAGTACGGACCTTCGCTGGAGGATGTCCTCTCGTTCGCCGCAAAGGCCCGCGAGACACTGGATGTCACACAGAACTCCGAGGACTATCTCGTCAACTGCGGGCGTGAGCTTCAGGAAGCGGTTGAAAAGTATGAATCGATAGCCCGTGAATTGCGTGAAGCAAGGAAAAAAAGTGCTGCAGTACTGGAGAAGGATATCGAAGAGGTCCTCAGGACGCTCGGCATGCCCAACGCCGTGTTCCGCATCGAGATAACGGAAGCGAAGGCGGGCCCGCACGGTTCGGACCAGATATCTTTCATGATAAGCGCCAACCCGGGTGAACCGGTGAAGCCCATCAGGGAAATCGCCTCCGGCGGAGAACTCAGCCGTGTCATGCTTGCTCTGAAGACCGTCCTCGCGAAGGCCGACAGCATCCAGACACAGGTGTTCGACGAGATCGATTCGGGAATAGGCGGAGCCGTGGCGCTCAGCCTTGCCCGCTGCATCGGGGACCTTGCAGGGACCAAGCAGGTGATCGCCATCACCCATCTTGCGGGAATCGCCAGCACTGCGGACACCCAGATGGTGGTCAGCAAGACCGTCAGCGGGGGCCGCACGTTCACACATCTGAAGCAGGTATCCGGAGAGGACAGGGTGCGCGAGATCGCACGTATGCTCAGCGGTGAGGAAAACGAGATATCGTTGTCCCATGCAAGGGACATGCTGGCCCGCTGAAACCCCGTTTGAGACCCCTTAATTAATTGTTTTAACATTTTCACGTAAAGTGTCGGAAACTTGATTAAATATCCCCGATTCCCTATACTGCCCGTAAGCAGAGAAGGGGATGAAATGATACTCATTAACATCGAAAGCCTGTCAGACAACGAGCTGAGGAACATAGCGCAGCAGGAAGACCTCGAGGACTGGGAAACCCTGTCCAGGGAAGACCTCATCGAGGGTCTTGAGGAGCTGTACGGTGAGGATGATGAGCTGCTTGACGGCAACTCGGCGAATTCCAAGAAGAAATACGTGAACACCCTCACGGACGTCCAGTCGGACAATGTCCTCTCATTGCCCGGAGTCGAGAGACTTCCGGAGTCCTACAACGACACATCGGTCCACATGATCCTCAAGGACTCGGACTGGGCCTACGTTTTCTGGAGCCTTTCTCCCCAGCAGATCGCAGAACTCGAGGAGAGCGGGGCGGGCCTGATACTCAGGAACACCCGTCTGGACGCAAACGACGGACCCGTGGCCGAGTACGACATCGACATCACTCCCGACGACACCAGCTGGACCGTCGAGCTTCCCTACGCAGGGTTCCGCTACCGTGTGAGCCTTGTCGCCGTTTCCGGTGAGAAGGAGAGCGTCATCTGCACCAGCAACACCCTGGAGACCACCGAAAGCTGGTTCGCCACACATCCCGATGCCCTGGAGGACGGTGCCGTGTTCAGGTCCGTCTTCTCATCCCTCATCATGAAGGGCGGCACGGTCATCCCGAACAGGCAGCTCCTCTCGCTGGTCGAGAGGATGCAGTCGGCGCAGAGGCAGGAGGCCGATGCAAGATGAAGAGCAGACTCAATTTCATTTTCAATACGCACATGCCTTTCGTAAGACACCCCGAATATCCCAAGTTCCTCGAGGAGGACTGGCTGTACGAGGTGATGAACGAGTCCTATCTCCCGCTTCTCAGGATGATGTACAGGCTCAGGGACGACAACGTTCCGTTCAAGCTCACGTTCTCGCTCAGCCCCACGCTGTGCTCCATGCTTTCGGACGAGCTCCTCAACGAGCGTTTCGCGGCTTATCTTGACGAGCACATCGAGCTCGGAGACAAGGAGATCGAGAGGCTGAAGGACGATCCGGAGAGGAAGGCCCTTGCCGAAGGATACAGGGACGAGCTGATCGCCAACAGGACGTTCTACACGGATGTCTGCAAGGGACGCATCCTCAGCACATTCAACGAGCTGTCCAACGCGGGCTGCATCGAGCTGATCACCACGGCCGCGACACATGCGTATCTTCCCGTATTCAAGGATTATCCGCTTGCGACCAACGCACAGATAGAGACCGGTGTCCTGGAGCACAACAGGGCATTCGACAGGATGTCCGAAGGCTTCTGGCTTCCCGAGTGCGGATACTATCCCGGACTCGAGGAGTATCTGACACGCCACAACATCAAGTGGGTCAGCCTTGCATCCCACGCCCTGGTCCTGTCACCCGACAGACCGGAGGAGGGTGCCTACAAGCCCGTCAGATGCCCGAACGGACTCTACTGCTTCGTCAGGGACGAGAGACTGGCCAGCCTCGTCTGGTCGTTCACCGAGGGTTATCCCACGGATCCCGACTACCGCGACTTCTACAGGGACATCGGTTTCGATCTCCCGATGGATTACATCAGACCTTATGTCCATGAGCCGGATGTCCGCTCGTTCACCGGATACAAGTACTGCGCCGTCACAGGCAAGACCGCCGAGAAGAAGGTCTACGACAGGGAGAAGGCCGCACAGAAGGCACTCTCGCATGCACGCAACTTCCTCTACAACGTCGGATGCAGGACACGCAGCATGGCGGATATCCTCCACGACGACCCCATCTACACGGTCAGTTTCGACACCGAGCTCTTCGGCCACTGGTGGTATGAGGGCATCAGATGGCTCGAGGACCTTATCAGGCTCGCAGGTGAGGACGATGCCATCGACATGCTCACACCGGCCGAGTTCATCGCTTCAAAACCCGAAGTCCAGACAATCCACCCGGCACAGTCCAGCTGGGGCGAGGGCGGTTATTCCGCTGTCTGGGTGGACGGCGCCACGAACGCAGGTTACTTCAGGCACATCTTCAAGGCCATCGAGCGCATGACAGAGCTCGCCGAGAGGTTCCCGTACCAGAAGAGCCTGAAGCAGAGGTTCCTCAACCAGGCCGTCAGGGAGACACTCCTGCTGATGGCGAGCGACTGGCCGTTCATCATCCACTACCAGACAAGCGCCGAATATGCCGTCAAGCGTCTTGAGGGCCATATCCAGAACGTGAACCTGGTGTACGACAACATGTGCAAGAACGCTGTCAACACCGAGTGGCTGGTGAAGGCGGAGAAGAGGGACAACCTTTTCAGGAACCTGGACTACAACATCATGAACAGGGCCCACCTCGATGAGCCCAGTCCCGTCTATACGGCGGAGTTCTGACAATCAGTTACAGTTTATGGAATCACAGGGGCCGGCGGATCAGCCGGCCTCTTTGCTGCATCTCTCCATGAAATCGTCCTCGGTGAGGGCCTTGGAGAAGATGTATCCCTGGATCTGGTCGACTCCGAGGGTCCTGAGGAATCCCATCTGCTCGCTGGTCTCGACGCCTTCGGCGACCGAGCTCAGGCTGAGCCTGTGGGCCATCAGGACGACTGCTTCGAGAAGCACGCGCTCCTTGATGTCCGTGCAGTTGCTGCTGATCATGGACTTGTCCAGCTTGATGGTATCGGCATCGATCGTCTTGATGAACTCCAGCGAGGATGCACCGCTTCCGAAGTCGTCGATTCCGACCGCGAAGCCCCTGGACCTGATGCCGCGTACGAACGGCTCGATTATGTTCGGCAGGTGGACATATGCGGATTCGGTGATCTCGATCTCAATCAGCTCATGCGGTACTCCGTAGGAATCCGCTATGTCGCAGAGGCGCTGCTCCACGCTGCGTTCGTACAGGACGTGCATCCTTGAGAAGTTGACGGAGATGCGTACCTGCGGGATGCCCAGCTCCTTCTGCCTCTGCAGGAACCTGCAGACCTGCTCGTACATGTACCAGTCGACGGCGAGGATGGAACTGTTCTTCTCGAGCTCGGGGATGAACTCGGAAGGCATGATGACCGTTCCGTCCGGTTTGACCCATCTGGAGAGGGCCTCGGCACCCGCGAGCTTCTCGGTCATGGTCGCGTACTTGGGCTGGTAGTAGGCCTTGAGTTCATTGTTCTCAATGGCCTCGTTTATGGCTTTCGCCACACTTTCGGTATAATTGGTGGGCTGTTGTGCCACCGTGATCTCACCTTCGGCTATGAAGATGCGGCCCTTGGAAACCACGCAGTTCTTGGCTCCGCGCTTTCCGATGAACAGCTGGGTATCGACCTCTCCGATGATGTCGCGCTCAAGGCTGTCGTCCGGTCTGGCCATGGTGCATCCGACGGTGACGGTGACGTAGCGGCGCATCGTGTCGTCGTTGCGCTCGAGCCTCAGGCCCTCGACAAGGTCCTTCAGCCTGATGGCGGTCCTGAGGAGGACATCCTCCGTCGTGTTCTCCAGCACTGCGACGAACTCGCCGCCGTTGTATCTGAAGACCCTGGCCTTTTCGCCTTCCAGCATCCGGGATGTGGCTTCGGCGATGCGGGACAGGACCATGTCACCTTTCTTGTGGGAGTACTCGTCGTTGTATTTCTTGAAGTCGTCGATGTCGTACATCATGACACCGATGTTGTCCGCCTTGCGGTCCTTCAGGGTTCCGAAGTACTCGTACAGCGCCCTGCGGTTGTAGACATTTGTCTGGAAATCGATGTATGAGATGTCGGCCAGTCTGGCGATCAGGCTTCCGCTGCGCATGGTGTTTGCCCTGAACGCGAAGTATGCCGCGATGGTACAGGAGCTGATGATCAGGTTGCCGGGAAGGGAGTAGGGGCTGTCGGGGAAGACGATCTTGGGAACCACTGCCGAAACCGTCAGCACGGCCGAGAGTCCCAGGCTGGCAGCCATGCTCTTGAACGGGATGAAGGCGCAGGCTATCAGCCAGAAGGAAGCCAGCGTGACACCGTCCTGTGCGGGATTGCCCCTCCAGATCGGGTTCAGCATCATGGAGCTCGAGATTATGCTCAGATGCATCAGTGCCGGAAGGAAGTCGTTCAGGCCCGTGTCGGGTTTCGTGAAACGCAGGGCGATTATGATGAACAGAGGTACGGCGATACCGACCGACAATCCGGCAAGCGATGCCGGACTGAACAGCGCACCGTGACCCCTGATGAGGTTGGACACGATCCAGAAAGCGTTGACACCCGCCATCAGCAGGGAGACGACAATCATCACGAATGCGTTCTGCCTGCTGACGAACTTGCCGCCTATGTGCATGTCCCGGGCGTTCTCAAGCGAAATACCGTCGTTGATCATACCCCTGTAGAGTCCCGAAAAGAATCCGCGTCTCTTCATGTTAACCTCAGTATCCGAGTTCTTCTCCGATGATGACCACTGTCATGCGGTCGTTCTGCTGCCTTCCCGTAACCACTGCGCTGGTGCACAGTCTCGATGTGCATGTACCCGAAGCCGGGAACATGAGGTTGTTCCTGTCGATCGTCATGTTGATGCAGTGTCCGTGCTTGGCACAGTATGTGTCCATGCCCAGCCTCACCGCATTCGCCGGTGCGCTCACCGTCTTGACCCTGACCACCGCATCCTCGATGGTCGGGACGATCTTGTTGTACCCTGCCAGGACGATAACGCGTTTCGGCCCGAACACGAATGCGCAGAGCCTGTTGCCCGTTCCGTCCACATTGTAGAGCAGTCCGGTCTCGGTGATGGCGTTCGTGCTCGAGATGAAGGTGTCCGCCATGACGCATTCCTGCTTCCTTCTGAGGGCGTCCTCGGGGGAAAGACCGGCCTCGTACCGGTCGATGAACCTGTATCTGGGATTCCTGATCAGTTCCATGGCCCCGATCTGGCTTAGTGTCACGGATCCGCCGACTCCCAGGGTTTCTCCGGGAACCAGCATCTTCTCCAGAAGCGCGAGCGCCGATGCCTTGTCCGGTACGAAGACGGCCCTGATACCGTTCTTCTCCAGGTTCTCCATCGTCCGTTTTATCCTCATGTGGATGATCTTGTCCAGATTGGGTTCCGTCATGTTCTCTCCTTCACCTTATGTTTCAAGAATAATATGTAATCGGATGCAAATGCAACAGAAAGAGGGAAAAACAAGGCGCTTCCGTTTCGGGAAACGCCTTGTTCTGCAACAAATGCGTCGTATTTCACTGGAAATGCAACAAATCAGCCTTTGTGCTCCAGCTTGAGTGTCATTGTGCTCTGGTCGCAGACCTCGGCCGGTCCGTAGTACTGGATCGCTCCGGGGAATGTGAAGGCCGTCTCCACAGCCCATTCGTCCCTGTGGGATGCGAAGTACCTGAACGGCTCGCCGTCGAGCTCGACAAGCGCCTTCTTTATGACGGGCTTCTGCTCGCCGTGGCGCTGCTCGAGGTTCATCATCATGGTGATGGGGATTCCACCCGCCTGCCACTGGTCGGCCGGCTTGGAGAGCTGTGTGACGCTCGAAAGGTAACCGGTGAGGTTGGCCGAGAGCAGGATGGCGGCGTTGTAGCCGAGGCTGTAGCAGTAGTCCGAATCGAAGTTCGACGGGAATGCACAGCGTCCCTCGTAACCGAAGAAGTGGGAGAGTGCGCTGAACTTGCCGTTGTACTTTCCTTCCTCCTTCATCTGCTTGAGCTTCTTCGTGACTGTCTGGATAAGGAGCTTCTCTGTCTCGATCTTGGAGACCTGGACGTTTCCGTGCGGGTCGCGGTCGGCGAGGAGCTCGCCCTTGATCTCGTCGGGCAGGCTGTCGAAGACCCTGCGTGAACCGGCTGAAAGCTGCTTTCCGACGAATGCGATCTTCTCCGCAACCGTCTCGAGTGCGTTGAATTCCTTCTCCGTCCTGGCGAGCAGGTCGTTGATCTCTCCGATCAGGACCTTGAGGGAGGGGACGAACTCGATCAGTCCCTCGGGAACGAGGATGACTCCGAAGTTGTTGCCGTTCGCGGCGCGTCTTGCGACGACGTCGGCGATGTAGTCTGTGATATCCTCGACGCTCTGGTTCTTCGCCTCGACCTCTTCTCCGATGAGACAGATGTTGGGCTGTGTCTGCAGTGCGCACTCGAGGGCGATGTGGCTTGCGCTCCTTCCCATGAGTCTGATGAAGTGCCAGTACTTGCGGGCGGAGTTGGCATCGCGC
>Ga0265298_10010787_pt1 | contig 10758 bp, 9 predicted proteins | sample AusTroGonzalo_MG_3_FD_193486 | JGI IMG/M metagenome (GOLD analysis project Ga0265298, IMG submission 193486) | Bovine rumen microbial communities from tropical cattle in Woodstock, Queensland, Australia - Gonzalo_01 | ecosystem: Host-associated > Mammals > Digestive system > Stomach > Rumen ...
CGATGAACAGTCGAACCAGGCCGAAGTAGATGGCGCTCGCAAGACGGCGATGCCACGGATACTGCACGTTCGATTCTGGATGGCGCTTCGAGCCGACGACGACGTCGCTGCCGTTCGCACGCATCGACTCGAAGAACTTCGGCAGCATCTTGGGCGCTATGTCGAGATCGCCGTCAAGGAGCAGTATGTAAGCACCTTTAGAGGCACGGAAGCCTACCTTGAGCGCGTTCCCCTTTCCGGCGTTCTTTTCGACCCATACGGGCCGCACCACATCTGGACGCTTGGCCGCTGATCGCCGCAGGGCGTCAGCGGTGCCGTCACCACTGCCATCGTCGACGGGAACAAGCTCGTAACGGAAGCCGCCCTCGTCAAGGCAGGCAGCGACAGCATCCAGATTCGCCTCGATCGTGTCGCCAAGGCGATAGACAGGTAACACAACGCTCAAGAGGTCCTCGCCGAGGACCTCCCGAACGCATGCCCAGCCGCTATCACCGCTCACGGGATCACTTCCAGAACTTGAGAGACTCGGTCCAGCCACCATCCTTAGAGAGACGGGCCGTGAAACCACCGCCGGGTGCCAACTTGGCTGAGAGCTTGCATGCCGACGTCACCTTCGCCTCGCGGCGCACATAGTCCGTTGCGTCACGGTCTGCATTCACCCCGTCCTCGAATATCTCCGCGTTCCACTCGCCTTCGCCCAAGAACGGCAACGGGAGCTCAAGTTCCTGCTTGTCCCACGATCCGATCGCGGAGACGTACCACACGTTGCCCTTGCGGCGCGCGATGGCCGCGAACTTGTCCACCTCTCCTGCGAGGCCGATCGTCTCGTCCCAGACCGTCGGCACCGCCGCCATGAACTTGAAGCACTCCTTGTTCTTCAAGTACTGCGTGGGGCTGTCGCACAGCATCTGGAGCGGGGCCTCGAAAAGCGACATGAGCGCCATCTGGTGGACGCGCGTGCCCTGCGAGCCGGGCATGGTGTAGTTGGGCTTGAAGCCAGCCTTGGTTGCGTTGCGCATCGCGCCTGGCGTGTAGTCCATCGGACCCGCCACCATACGCGTGAATACTGCCTTGAGGTCGTTTGCAGGGAAGTCGGAATCCTTCTCCCACTTCAGCTGCTCGAGGCCGTGCACACCCTCGTAGTTGATGATGTTCGGATACGTGCGGGAGAAGCCCGTGGGCTTGTACATGCCATGGTAGTCCACCATCAGCTTGTACTTGGCCGCGATGGCGGCGGTTTTCTCCAGGAAGTCCACGAGGAACTGATCGTCGCGGTCCATGAAGTCGATCTTGAAGCCCTTCACGCCCATGCCGGCGTACTTCTGGAACACCTCGTCCTGGCGTCCGACAAGCTGTGGCCAGCTGCACCACAGGATGATGCCCACACCACGCTTGTTGGCGTACGACACCAGCTCAGGCACGTCCACTTCCGGATTGATCTCCATGATCTTGAGCTTCACGCTCCAGCCCTCGTCGAAAATGACGTACTCGACGCCGGTCTTCGCGGCGAAGTCGATGTAGTACTTGTATGTCTCGGTGTTGCAACCGGCGCGGAACGGCACGCCGCTCACGTTCCAGTTGTTCCACCAGTCCCACGCGACCTTGCCGGGACGGACCCATGACAGGTCGCCAGAAAGCTTCGAAGGCGTGGCGAGCGCATAGACGATGTCGGCCTCGACCAGCTTCGCGGGGCCGTCTGCAAGCACGAATACGCGCCAAGGATACGTGCGCGTCCCCTTCGTCTGCGCGAGGTATGGCAGGCGACCGCCAATGCGGCGTTGGCGCTGGTTGTCCGTGATCTTCGCAGGATCAGGGAACTGCGCGAACGATGCGTTCAGCTTAGGCGCCGCCGCATCCGCCACCAGATTCCAGCCGGGATAGTCCAAAAGATCGCTCTCCGTCACGCACATGTTAGCGCCGTCCTTGTACTGCACGAGCAACGGCAGATAGCAGAGTCCCTGCTTCTCCTTCTTCATCTCGTCCTTCAGCTTAGCCACCGTCGTCTTGGTGTAGATCGACTCCCAGCTCGACGCATGGCCTCGCGTCAAGCCGGCGTAGACCGTCAGGTCGCCGCACGGGAACGTGATGTCCGCAGCTTCGGCGGTCACCTTCACGAGAGGATCGTTCCACGCCGTCGCGAAGCGGTACGCGACGCCGTCGTTGCGTGCATGCAGGAACATCTGCCAGCCGCCCTTGAACGTCACCTTCGTCTCGTTTCCGTTATCCTCTATCGAAGCCTTCTTGTAGATGGGCGTCACGATCGTGCCGGCGTGCGGCACGCGGGCGCTCTCCGATATCTTCACCTTGCCGCCCAGCACGCCCTTGCCATCCACCGTCAGCGAGATCGGAGTTGGCGCGATGCGTTCCTTGCCGTCGCGGAAGACGGAGTACGAAAGGACTGGTTCCGTAGTCAGGCGGATCTCGTTCCTGCCGTCGGGAGACTTCTCGGAGATCACCTCTGCGAAAGAGGCGACTGACGCGACCAGCGTCGCGGTAAAGACAAGTGTCGTTTTCATGGGGTTATTCTATCAGAATCCGCGGGCCCGAACAAGCGCGAAATCACCCACTTTCGTGTATTTAGTGTATTTCGTGGTTTCTAAAGGACAGAAGCGTAATCACTATCAGCGCCATCGCAGGCACGAGCATCTTCCACGAGCCGAAGCAGACGCGCATCGCGACCGCCGCCACGACCGCGCATGCCGCGCCTATCAATGCGGGCAGCCGGTTCGCGCGCTCGCGGCACTGGTCCGTTAGGATCACGAGAAAGAGCGCCGTCATGGCGAAGTCTATCCCCTTCGCCGCGAACGGCAACGCCGCCCCGGCGACAGCTCCTGCTACCACGCCGAATATCCAGTATGCATGATCGAAAGCTGCCAGAAGCAGACAGTAGCGCGTGCCGGCGCGTCCTGGCGGATATGGGCACTGCACCTGCAGAGCGTAAGTCTCGTCGGTCACCGTTCCGATGAGATATATGCGTACAGGCCACGGCGCTGCGGCGAACCTGTCAAGGAGGGAAAGCCCGTATAGCGAATAGCGGATGTTGAGGCAGATGACGAGAGCCGCCACGTCCGCGTACGCAGTTCCTGAACGCACCCAATCGACAAATAGGAACTGGAGCGGTCCCGAGACGAGGATTGCGCTGCTCGCCCCAGCCCACAGGCTTGTGAAACGCAGTCCGCCGTGGAGAGCCAGCAGCACGCCTGCCGCGAAACCCATAGTTGAGTAGCCGGTCAGCACCGGAAGCGAGGCCACGAACGCCGACCTCACAAGACCCCTCCAAGACTCGCCGCGAACAGCGTTCATCAGAACAGATAACCGGAAAGGTGGCCGAAGATGACACCAAAGACGTACACAGCGGCAAGGATCAGAAGATTGTCCCTCATGCGACGGTGCGTGCGGAAGAGAACAAGCAGGCCAAGTCCCGAGCCGGCGAGGGAACCCGCCATGAGCGACCCGGCGCTCATTCCGCCGTCCATGTAGAGCTGGGCGAACGCAACGGAGACGGCGCAATTCGGCACCATCCCCACCAGCCCAGCGAGCAGTTCTCCAACGACGGGCTTGTTCAAGACGAAGCTCTTGAGCGCGTCTTCGCCCGCGAAATGGAGCGCCAGCTCGACCAGCCCAGACACGATCAGAATGAAGACGAATATCTCCGCAGTGTGGATAAGCGCAGGCACAACTATGCCTTTGCGCTCCGCGCATCCGCACCGGCTGTGCTCGCACAGGTCGCTCACGTGGGGCGACGGATCATGCTTGCCGCGAGAACGGAGAAACGCGTCCACCAACAGTCCCGCCATCAGGCCAAACGCGATCTTGAGTCCCACGATCTTCAGCATCAGTCCGAGAGGCGCCTTGGACGAGACGAGCACGGGAATCAGCTCGTCAGAGGTGGACAGAAAGACGGCCACCAGCGTGCCGACCGTGATCACGCCGCCGGCGTAGAGCGATGCGGCTGCGGCGGAAAAGCCGCACTGGGGCACCGCGCCGGACAAAGCGCCGGCGATCGGACCCCAACGACGGGCACGCCCGAGCGTCCGCTCGAGCGCACCTCCCGCATGCGCCTCGATCGCCTCCAGCACCAGATAGGTGGGAAAGAGGAAAGGAAGCAGCAGCAGGTTGTCGACAAGTATGTCGATCAACGCCTCTATCATGCGGCGCTGATGGCTTCGTTCGGGCACGTACCCGCGCACGCACCGCAATCGACGCACTTGTCAGGGTCGATCGAGTACGGGCTACCTTCGGAAATCGCCTCGGCCGGGCAAGCCTCCTTGCAGCATCCGCAGGAAACGCACTTTTCGGCATCAATCTTGTGAGCCATGTCTGTTACTCCTTCTTGTTGGGGTTTGTGATGCTGGTATTATCCCACACCCTCCCCCTGTTAGGCAACGGTAAGTTACGGTAAAATTGAGTGGTTCTCGCGCCCGAGCGAGATGCGGCCAATGTACCTGTGGGTCGCATCGTAGATGCGCCCGTCGTCGTCGATGCTCCCCTTGAACTGAGAGTCGCTATCGTATATATGCCGCTCTGACATTCCCCATTCCGGTCATTTGCGCGGCCACGATTTAGGCGGTGGCGGTATCCCCATCGTTACATACCGACGAATAATCACCTCTTCGATCCGCTTGCCGAGGTGTATTGCTATCATCTCGGGCAAGAAGCCGTCGGGCACGTTGAACGGGTCGCATTCGGCAGAGGACTCGTCCATCAGGGTAACCTTCTCCACCTCCCAGCGCATCCGCTTCGCTCCCGGACTGTAGCCGCGCCTGAAGCAAACGGTCTTTATGCCGATCGTGCGCTTGAGGTTGTACTCCGTGAAGTCACGAAAGTTCATTGGTTCATGCCGCAAAGACCTTGTCGTTGTGCCAAGCGAGGATGTCTCGATCGGGCTGGTTTTCTACTTGCTCTGGAACCCTGATGGGATGACCTTCAAGAAGATAGTAGTTCATGCCATTGTTGTAACGCTGCCGAATAAGCGGGCTCACGCGCACACGCAGGTCGGCGGCATCGACGGTCATAAGTCCACGATTGAAAAGCGCTGACAAATCCGCCCGCAGAAGAAGCCCGTTCTTCAACTCGTTCTCGCCGCCTTCGCTCAAGGGCTTGATGTGCGACGCGATCAGCGCCGGGAATGTATGCTCCCCGGTAAACGCACATGTGCGATTATACGAATCAGAGACAAGTATCCTGAACGCGCCAGTACCCAATTTGTGCTTTGGAAGTTCGGTTGCGCCGCTCGACGACGGAAGCAATGTAACTACATTCATATACTGCAGCCGCTTCCGGACTTCGTCAAACAGCCATGCTCCGATCTCGGATGCGCTATCATAACCCTTGCCGCGCACAATCGCGTTGCTCCAGTCCATAGGTGCGTCTATATAAGCTTCCTCGGGAAAGTAAAATGGCTGGGCGAGAATCGTGCACCCAATCTCCGGGTTCGCGATATCAGCCCCTGTGCTCGCGCGATACTTGGCGACTCGGTCGCGCATCTCTATCAGCGACCGTGTTCCGTTCTCAAGCCCAAATGCATCCCATGCAATGTCGATAAGAAGCGATGAGGAGCTAACAAAGAATCCTCCGCCGCAAATCTTCCCGCCCTCCTTTTTGTGCTGTTTGAACAAGAACATCTCATTCGGCTGCAATGCCTTGAACGTATCGCCGCCTGGATGCCAGAAGTTGACCTCAGGCGCTTTTGCTTCGCGAAGTTGGTTGAACCAATCGCCGTCAGTTATGCCAACATAGATTTTCATTGTTTTTTAATCCTTTTTGTGTTTTGAGAAAGTTTCATTTCCGCCATTCAAAGGCACTTATTCGCCAACTAATGGCAGTTTCCGATATCCGCTATCAGGGCGGCAGTGCGGCGGAGGGCGCGGACGATGCGCTTGTAGTGCGAGATGATCCGCTACCGGCTGCAAGCCCAGCAACTGTAATTTTTGTCCAAACCAACCTCTCGTGATAGTTGTTGTAGCTTGACGTTTGGCATTCTTGTGTCTTGTGGGACCAAGCTATTTTCCCAAAGCACTCACGAACTTGAGCGAGAAGTATGTCTTTAGTGGTTTCTTCAGCCATTGTCTCGCCCATTTAGAATTTCAGAACTGCGAGGTTCCTAATTGAAATGTATCCCTTGCCATCTGCCGATTCAGGGGCACCAAGCACCAAGTGATCAAGTAACGGTATGGAATGTAGTTTTGCCACCTCAATTAAATCTTTTGTTATCTGTATGTCCTCTTCGCTTGGCGTAGGATCGCCACATGGATGATTGTGGGCAACGATTATAGAGTGGGCGTTCCATCGTATCGCTTCGCGAAATACATCTCTTGGATGAACGATTGTTCGAGATGCGGTGCCCTTAGTAATAGCAATCGGATTGCAAAGAGGATGGAAATCTGAATCTGCTGGAAGAACATAAAAATGCTCCTGCTCTGGTGCCGCGGCGACGATTCCCGAAAAAACACTAAATGCCGCTGAAGAAGATTTTAGATTCTTGGAGCGGAATTCCGAATCCAATATCAGATTAGCACGCCTTGTAAGCTCAAATGCGGCTTGTAATTCAAGCAGTTTTACTGAGCCTACGCGAAGAATCGGCCGGTCAGGTCTTTTGTTATTGTATTCGGCTATTCTTGCTTCAATCGTCCTTGCATCGGAACGGACAAGCTCGTGGAGCGAATGAAAGGCCGTTAATAGGCGATGCGACAATTCCCATACGTCACAACCTGGAAACCCTGTTTTCAGAATGATTGCAAGGAGATCCTCGTTGCTCAATTCTTGCGGATTCCCCGTCCGCATTAATCGTTCGCGCGGCCGCAGTTCTTCCGGCAAATCCTTGAATTTGCTCGATGCTAGATGCGCCTTGTGACTATCCATCTGTGAACCCTCCTGTAGGGCGATGTGCCGCATCACGCCATTCTGTCTGTCTCGCAGAAAGTGTATACTCTGCATCACCATCTGTTGCCGACTTAAACGCATAAGCAGCAACTATAGACTCCGATTCAAATCCATTGAAGTATTCAAATCCATTGAAGTATTCAATAGAAAGAGAATCGATAAATCTGGATATTTCAATACTCTTGGCAAATATATTGAAAACATTAATCATATGCTGAATGTCGTTAGATGTTAACGTCATGCCTTGTCTATCTTTTAGCCATTTTTGAAGCCCATGATATCCGCCAAAGCAATAATCCCAAACCTGTTCAGGTATTGGGTAAAGATAGCTTCTGTTGTTTATAAAAACTTTATTGTCTTCCCATTTACTATTCTTCACAGTACTATTGGCCCTGTCGACAAATACGATTGAAAGATCGTTTGGAGCCTTATGGCCATATGCATGAAGACTCCGAAGTTTACAACCTTGCTCTGCGAATGCGCGAAATGCCATACGAGACGAGGGAAGCGGAACGCTCGGGAAATCAAGTGAGAGTCCGGCTGCGAACTTATGCCGAAACACATTGCAGAACAAAATGGCATATGAATAATCCACTATGTCAAAAACATCAAATTTTTCTGAATCCTGAGTCTCTACATTAGAAAACACGAGTCCCGTTACTTTGGTAAATTTCTCGACCAACGACTTGTCTAAATTCAAAGATCTCTTGCCCGATTCGTCAAAAAGATATATTGGGCACAAGTATGGATTTCCCTTTCGGCTGAAGTGAAGCCGATTGTCTATCATATGCTCAACAACCTGAAAGTGAGACCAATTGTCCGCCATCACTTGGCGATCAATTACTAGGCCAAAATTTCGATGCCCCAAAAAATTTTTAACTACTTCATAGCGATCTCGGACAACCTTTGTCCTGTCGTAATTAATATGTCGTGTGTCAAATGGGCGGTAAGCGTATAGCTGGTCGTGAGGCGAGTCAAATTTCGCCATTGAAATTAATTCCTCATCATTATGGGTTTTTACACCAACCATAGACACCGGAAACAATTGAGCAAGACTAACCCATTCGATATGAGTGACATTCTTACGCATACCACGCGGACTCATGAAATATGATGGCGAAACCGGGTTCAATTTCTGCCATTGAATCTCCGGAAGACTCCTTGTCCTTAAGAAATCAAACTTTGTTTTCCGCGAACCGACCACGCTTGCATAATAAACATCCGCCAGATGTCCCTTCTCTTTGGGTGATTTAACAAATACTGTTATGCATACACCTTGCTGAATATCAAATATGTTTTGATCGGACGCCTTGCCCTGTCCCAACGCATTACCATGGAGGTCGAGAATGTAAATTTTAGAAAAATCCGAAAGAAGCGCCCATCTCATACCCCTGAATGTTAAGTTGTCGATGTATGTATGAGGCAATAAATGTACTACAACAGCATTTGTGTTCGACTTAATCTTTTCTTCTGCAAATCGAATAAATTTCACGTAATCATTGCTGAGTGGTCGAACGTTCTTTTCGTTGAGCCTTTCTTGCGTCCCAGGCTCTTTCTTATACGACTGCAATAAGTCATTTATCCAAGGTTCTTTATTCCAGCTGTTTTCTCTGAAAGGCGGCCCGCCAATGACTACTTGAATCGGACATCCCTTAATGGTTGCAACGGCTTGGGCCTCACAAGTAAATAATGCGGTTATGGGGAGCCCCTTTGTCGCGCATTCATTTTTCGAAACAAAGCATGGCTTAAACGAATTGTTCAAGTACACACCCAAGCGTATACCAGTTTGTGGCGAATAACCGGTTTCTTTTAAGGCTATGGCTAACTTAAGATGTGCTATTGCATATGGTGTCATCATCAAATCAAAACCAGTTAGCCGTGGCAATAGTGATAAATTTACAAACGTATTCCATTCGTCTTGCGTGTGGTTTTGCAGGAATTTCTCGTGTGCACGTAGTATTATATAGCGTAAACAAGTTGCTGTACCGACCCCTGGGTCTAATACAGCTACACGATCATCAAGATACCCGGTTGAAATATTGAAAAGGTTTTCTAGTACATACTCGACAGCACGAACCATGAAATTAGCGGCAGGGAATGGGGTAAAGTACTCTCCCATTATTATACGTTGCTCACGATTATAACATTCGAGAAACTTCTCATAAAAATATACAATAGGATCCTCCGCCTTCTGCCCCATTGAGGTTTGTCGATTGAAATCATCAACAATACTCTCTATATTGGTCACCTTGAGCGTCTCGACTAATTCATTAACTAATGTTAAATCAATGGCATCAACTTCATCAGAAAAGCAACACTTATCGATTATATCTCTTAGCAATGGATTCGTGGGAGGCATATAATTTAGCGCCGCCTCTAGAGTGAATCTCGAAGTGTCATCACAAAAACATCGAGCAGTCAGGAATCCATAAACGATAGCTTGTGCAAGCATATCTGCGAAACAATCTCCGGCATATATCTCGCCAAGTATTTCTCGCAAATGAAACCGCAGTTTATGAAGATTCCCCTCTTCATGTTCAGCTCCGAGCGTTGACAGAATGTCATTTTTAAGGTGTGACGCTATCGAGGCTAACATGGTCACGAGATTCTCCGTATCTGCAACGACCTGTCCATATTTTAACGAGAACGCTCTGTGCCACGCTTCTATCCATACATCGTGATTATCGGTGTTGGCAGGCCATCTTAACAATGAAAGTTTCCGCTCGAATTCCATAAGACTGGATTCTTCTTCAATCGATGGAGTGCAATAAAAAATCTTCAATGGCAAGCAACTGCCATTTAGGGATTCTTCAAAAGATGCGATTCCGATAGAACGACCATTCTGTGGACCCCAGAAGCAAAAGAATATTATTCGATTACATTTCCAGGTCGTGTATTCCCGACCATACTTTGAAGGTGTAAGCCTCTTTAGTATTCGGCGTAGTGCTGAAACGCATAGTGCCTTGTCCTCAAATACGACCAAAAACACGCCAAAAGGCTGATTGTCAACGAGAGGACGGAGTTGCCGAAGTTCTTTAATCTTGGCGAACGAGTCTTCGTTCAAGCCGAGATCATGCGCGTTAAAATCGTATGTGACATCATCTATATCTTCAAGGAAAGAGATATCTAATCGCCACCCAAGGTTCGTGGCGCAATATTGCAACATGGATTCTGCGTCTACGACATTCTTGATCGAGTGTCTCATGTGTGAATCCTCCTGCCCGATGAGGTGTCTGAAAGATGTGTGGTTAATTCTTTCATAATGTCAAATGCCATTTTGGACGGGATACCCTCACCCACTACTGAACGCAAAAAAGAATCATCTACCCAATTAGGAATCGGCCATCGTTTAGGTATCGACATTACAAGCATCAACTCATATACAGATAGAACACGCGCATCACTATATAGAATCTCCCCGTCTATCTCATATGGACGACCGGGATGCACCGTAGCAAGTGTAGAAATGAAGTTGTTAAACATCATTATCGTCCTAGCTGGCTTATCCCAAGCCATTCTTCGATAGTGATTATGGTGTGCTCGAATTGGCGTGCCGTCTTCTTTCTGCGGGAAGAAAACTTCATTATAGATGGCAGACTTGCCTGATGGTGTATGCATCATCCACTCCACTTGACGCCAAGGATGCGCTGGTGGATGATGCCATTTTGAAACTTGCAGTCCCTCCCGTTCCTTCTCCTTAAACATAGGAAATTGCTTAAGTGTCAATTCCATACCTTCCTTAAGGCGAGGGTCGAGGCTTGGCAAATTGCCGATTGCATCTTCAAGTGTCACAATTCTCTTTTTCGCAGGAAATTCCCATGCGAACCCATATCTCTTTTTCACGAGAAGAAATATATTACGCTCGCGCATTTGCGG
>Ga0265298_10010789_pt1 | contig 10757 bp, 7 predicted proteins | sample AusTroGonzalo_MG_3_FD_193486 | JGI IMG/M metagenome (GOLD analysis project Ga0265298, IMG submission 193486) | Bovine rumen microbial communities from tropical cattle in Woodstock, Queensland, Australia - Gonzalo_01 | ecosystem: Host-associated > Mammals > Digestive system > Stomach > Rumen ...
CATGTTGACTATAATGCCTCCATTTGGGAAAGCAACGAGCCTAATAATGACCCGAACCATCAGCATATGACTTGGATTCCTGCCGACAATAAATATCAGTACAGTATGTATATGGGACAAAAGATGTATACGTCTGAAGGAATGAAAAACGATCCATACCCTTATGGAACGAACAACGCATTTAACAAAGACACCAAGCCGGCAGCAAAACTATACAACAAGAATAGCGACAACACCTATTACCTGAGTTCGTCTGTTGAGCAAATCAAACAGAACGGTGATGGTACCATCTCGTTCAATTTTGTTGCTAATTACAACAATTCTGGTACGGTAGATGATGACGGTCCATACGTAAAGCCCACCATTGACGGTGCCATTTTTTACGAATCGTTTGACCAATGCGATGGCAAGGGAGGAAACGATGGTATCTGGAGTGGCCAGATTGCCAATTCCGAATTCCTCACTGACGTTACTGGATGGTCATCAGATAAATCGTATGGCGCTAATAAATGTGCGAAATTTGGTACAGGTACCATAAACGGTGAGGCCACTACCCCATCGTTCAGCATTGAGCAAGAGGCAAAACTAACCTTCCGTGCAGGTGCATGGAATTCAACAAAAGATGGAACAACACTTAATGTGACTGCTCAAGGAGCTACCATCTCACCATCTTCTGTTACCATGACCAAAGGACAGTTCACCGATTATGAGTTCACCCTAACAGGTAGTGGTGTTGTGCGTGTAACCATTACCTCGCCGAAAGGACGCTTCTTCTTAGACGAAATTGTGGTGAAAGGAAATCAGGTAATTACAGGCATCAACCTGATTGATTCCAATAGTCAAACTGCCAAATACTACACATTAGACGGCCGTTTTATTGGAAACAATCTGGAGCAACTTGGACAAGGTGTTTACATTATTCGTACAGCAAACGGAAGTAAGAAAATTGTAAAACGCTGATTTGCATCTACCTACTCTGACTAAGAGAACATAGCATATTACGAAATGAGACTGTGTTGTAGCTTAAACAACACGGTCTCTTTTTTTGGCACGACATTTGCACAATATTCATCGAATAATAATCGTTTAGGTAGAAAGGTTCATCACTTTATGTCAAGTCAATTTTCGCCAAAAGTATCTGAAATACTGGCTTATAGCCGTGAGGAAGCAGCACGACTGGCCAGCACCTCAGTAGGTCCTGAACACCTGCTGTTGGGTATGATGCGTATGAAGGAAGGACCCGTAATAGATGTTTTCCACCGTCTGAGATTAAATTTAAAGTCGGTGAAGACAGAGTTGGAAATGAAGGTTAGGCAAGACGAACTTGACCAGCCCATCAATACGCAGGAACTGGTACTGAACGAACGGGCATCAAACATATTAAAGCTGGCTGTTCTTGAAGCCCGTATTCAACACATGACAAAAGTGGATGAACAACATCTTTTGCTTGCTATTCTACACGATCAGACAGCAAATGGTGCTAAACAAATACTTGAATTTTACAACATGAACTACGAAGACGTATTGAGCCTCATGAGTTCCACAACCAATAATTCTTCTATGTCAACAAAGCCACAAAACGGCATCGGGCTCCCTGACGATGAAGAAGAAGAGGAATTTGAAACTGCAGGAGTATCCAGCAACAGGAACTCAACTAACGGAAGTACAACAACCGCCCAAAAGAAAGATTCAAGTACACCCGTGCTTGACAATTTCTCGATTGATTTAACCGTAGCTGCTGCTGAAGGGAAACTTGACCCAGTAGTGGGAAGAGAGCGTGAGATGCAGCGAGTTATAGAGATATTGGGAAGAAGGAAGAAGAACAACCCCATACTGATTGGCGAACCTGGTGTAGGCAAAAGTGCCATTGTGGAAGGATTGGCGCAACTTATTGCACAACGCAAGACTTCACCCATGTTCTTCAATAAGCGACTCGTATCACTTGACATGACAGCTATTGTGGCTGGCACCAAATATCGCGGACAGTTTGAGGAGCGTATTCGCGCACTTCTAAAAGAAATAGAGAATGACCCCAACATCATTGTGTTTATCGACGAGATTCACACACTGATAGGTGCAGGTTCTACACCAGGCACGATGGATGCAGCCAACATCATGAAGCCGGCACTTGCCAGAGGAACGATACAATGTATAGGTGCTACAACACTTGACGAGTATCGCAACTCTATTGAGAAAGACGGTGCATTGGAACGTCGATTCCAAAAGGTATTGGTAGAACAAACCACCAAGGAAGAGACGCTACAGATTCTCCATAACATAAAGGACCGTTACGAGCATCACCATCATGTAGAGTATACAGACGATGCCATCATGGCATGTGTCAAATTGACAGAACGCTATGTAACAGACAGAGCCTTCCCAGACAAAGCCATTGATGCTATGGATGAAGCTGGCTCACGAATTCATCTTTCATATGCCAAAATTCCACCTTCCATTTTGGAAAAGGAAAAAGAATTGGCAGATGTGCTGGATAAGAAGAAGCAAGCTGTCCACAACCAGAACTTTGAATTGGCAGCCAGCTATAGAGACCGCCAGACGGAACTTGAAGCAAACTTGGCAATGATGCGCAACGACTGGTCAAATGGCTCGATGGATGATCGACAAACTGTTGATGCAGACACGATAGCAAACGTTGTGTCAATGATGACTGGTGTGCCAGCTCAGAAGATGGCTGAAGAAGAAGGCATACGCATGAAAGGAATGGCTCAAGAGTTAAAAGGAGCCGTTATAGCCCAAGACAAAGCCATTGACAAAATGGTGAAGGCCATTCAACGTAATCGCGTTGGATTAAAGGATCCCAATCACCCCATCGGCGTATTTATGTTCCTTGGTCCTACAGGCGTGGGTAAAACCTATCTGGCCAAGAAACTGGCAGAATTCATGTTTGGTTCGTCAGATGCACTTATCCGTATAGACATGAGTGAGTACACTGAATCATTTAACGTGTCACGACTGATTGGTGCACCTCCAGGATATGTTGGCTACGAGGAAGGCGGACAGCTTACAGAACGAGTAAGGCGTCACCCCTACTCCATTGTGCTGCTTGACGAAATAGAGAAAGCACATGGAAACGTATTCAACCTGTTGCTACAAGTACTGGACGAAGGCAGACTTACAGACGGAAACGGACGTTTTGTAGACTTCCGCAACACCGTTATTATCATGACATCGAATGCCGGTACTCGCCAGTTGAAGGACTTCGGACGCGGCATAGGATTCAACGCAGGCACCCTGGGATTGAACATGGATGAGAAAGACAAGGAGCATGCACGTTCTATTGTACAGAAAGCCCTGTCTAAACAGTTCTCACCAGAGTTCTTAAATCGTCTTGATGAAATTATCACCTTTGACCAACTCGACTTAAATGCTATCAAGCAAATTGTAGACATTGAGTTGAAAGGCTTGTGGAAACGCATTAATGAGTTAGGCTACAAAGTAGAACTGTCTGATGAAGCCAAGTTGTTTGTTGCTGAAAAGGGATATGATGTACAGTTTGGAGCACGCCCCCTGAAACGTGCCATCCAGAACTACATTGAGGACGGTGTAGCAGAAATGATTGTGAACGAAGAAATGCCTCAAGGAGCTACAATACGGATTTCGAAAGCCGAAGGAGAAAACGAACTTAAGTTCGAAAAAATTTGGTAGTTTCAGAAATATTTCGTAACTTTGCATCCGCATTTTTGAGAAAATCATCATATTTTGCTGAACAGCAGATAGTTAGCTAACATTTAAGGAGGAAATAATTTAGGATGAGACAACTTAAGATTCAGAAGAGCATTACCAATCGTTCAAGTGAAGCACTTGACAAGTACCTTGTAGAAATTGGTCGTGCTCCCCTCATTAGCATCGATGAGGAAATTGAATTGGCACAGAAAATCCGCAAGGGTGGACCTGAAGGTGAACGTGCAAAAGACAAGTTGGTAACAGCCAACCTGCGTTTTGTTGTTTCTGTGGCAAAGCAGTATCAACATCAGGGGTTGACATTAACTGACCTTATTGATGAGGGAAACATTGGTCTGATTAAAGCTGCACAAAAGTTTGATGAAACTCGTGGCTTCAAGTTCATTTCTTATGCTGTTTGGTGGATTCGCCAAAGCATATTACAGGCCATTGCTGAGCAAAGTCGTATTGTACGTCTCCCTCTGAATCAGGTTGGTTCTCTCAATAAGATTAGTCATGAGATTAACAAGTTTGAGCAAGTTAACCAACGTCATCCTTCTGTTAGCGAATTGGCAGAATTGACAGACATTGACGAGGAGAAGATTGGCCAGTCAATGATGGCTGACGGTCATCATGTATCTATTGATGCTCCATTCCAAGACGGTGAAGACAACTGTATGCTTGATGTCATGGCTTCAGGTGATGATTCTCGCACAGACCGCCATGTTGATCACGAATCAATGGCTCAGGAACTGAACAGTGTTCTCAGCAAAGTTCTGAAGGAGCGCGAGATTACCATTATTCGTGAATGCTTTGGAATTGGCTGTCACGAAAAGGGTCTTGAAGAGATTGGCGATCAGTTAGGCCTGACTCGTGAGCGTGTTCGTCAGATTCGTGAGAAGAGTATTGCCAAGCTTCGCGATTCTGGTAACGCAAAGATTCTCATGAAGTATTTGGGATAAGAGTATTTTCGCTTATTCCTATCAGCTCTCTAACGAATAGAAAAAACTATGTCTAAGGAAGCTATCAGACAAAGTTTCAAGAATAGTCCACGACTAAAAAAGTTCGTGGACTTCTTTGTTATGAACCAGACTCAGACTCGTCCACGATGGTATATCCGGCTATTAGCTCCCCTCTATCAACATCGTGGAAGTGGTAGTGTTATACATAGTTCTGTTCGTATGGATACGCCACCCTATCGTCAGTTCTCACTTGGAAAGAAAAGTGTTATTGAGTCGTACTCTTGTATTAACAATGCAGTTGGCGACGTTCTGATTGGCGACTACACACGCGTTGGACTTCATAACACCATTATTGGCCCAGTTACCATAGGCGATCATGTAAACTTGGCACAAGGCATAACTGTAACGGCACTTAATCACAATTTTGAGAATCCAAACTTACGTATTGACCAGCAAGGCATAAGTACGAATCCTGTAACGATTGGGAATGATGTGTGGATTGGCGCAAATGCAGTAATTCTTCCAGGAGTCAACATCGGAAGCCATTCTGTGGTTGCAGCAGGAGCCGTTGTTACGAGCGATGTTCCTGAAGGCACTTTAGTTGCAGGTGTTCCAGCAAAAGTCAAGAAACAATTGAAATAGATTGATATAGATTACCCAAAATCATCGAACAAGCTAAGAGAGAGATCCACTTGAGGTCTCTCTTCTTCTATTTCGTCTATTACTTCCTCTTGAGCTGAGAAATCAATCATTAGTTGACGGGCATCTGCTGAATTGCGAGTATTCAAGCGATAAAAGCCACGCTTATCGGTACGTTCCACTAACGATTGAGATGATTTAGAATTTCGAAGCAAATACTGCTGAACTGTTTGGTATACATCAGTATAATCTGGACATGAGAACAGACTACAATTCATATTATAGATATTTTTAGCCAACATTGTTACACTAATGCCGGCATCACCTACTTCAGATAAAATCTTTAGAATCTGTTCTTCGTATGTCATTCGATAAAAAAGGTCGGTAAAACAGTGCTTACCGACCTCTTTTTATAAATGTTGAATTAAATTGTTTCTTATGCAAGAACAACCTTGTTGTCGTCAGTGCTCAGGAGCTTACCCTCCTTGAAGAGCCATCCAAGACCCAGCAGAGTCTCCTCAGCTGAAATCTTTGCAGCCTTTGCGATTTCAGCAACAGAGAGAGCCTTCTCTGCAGCTGCCAATGTCTGATAAACATCACCTGCCTTGAAACCAATGTTTTCTGCGTTTACAGAAACTGTTGCCTTAGCAGCAACCTTCTTTGTGGTTGTTGACTTCTTGGCTGCAGTTGTCTTTGTCTCAGTAGCAGCCTTCTTTGTTGTAGCTTTCTTTTCTGCCATAATGCTAATAATTAATACTCTTAATTGAAGTGTTACTTTCAATTTTGATGCAAAATTACGACAATTTGACGATTCTGCATATTTTTATTTAGCATTTTTTGTAATTTTATTAACTATTCTTGACGTACATCAATCTTTAGTTGAAGTTCTTCTAACTGCTTGGGATCCAGTTCACCTGGAGCATCAAGCATCACGTCACGTCCACTATTGTTCTTGGGGAATGCAATACAGTCGCGAATTGAATCAAGACCAGCCATCAAACTTACGAAACGATCAAGACCAAATGCAAGACCTGCATGAGGTGGTGCGCCATATTTGAATGCATTAATTAGGAATCCAAACTGAGCCATTGCCCTTTCAGGTGTAAAGCCCAGAATCTGGAACATCTTTTCCTGCAACTTGCCATCATGAATACGAAGTGAGCCGCCACCAACTTCCACGCCATTACAAACAAAGTCGTATGCTACGGCACGAACCTTGGCTGGGTCAGTATCGAGCAAAGGAATATCGTCTGGGTTAGGCATAGTGAATGGGTGGTGAGTAGCCATCAGGCGCTGTTCTTCATCGCTCCATTCAAACAAGGGGAAGTCGACAATCCAAAGACATACGAACTTATCTTTATCACGAAGACCCAAGCGATCGCCCATTTCCAGTCGGAGTGTGCAAAGCTGCACACGAGTCTTGTTAGCATTGTCGCCAGAAAGAATCAGCACCAAATCACCATCTTTGGCACCCATTGCCTCTTTCACCTTTTGCCAAACTTCAGGCTCGTAGAACTTGTCGATGCTTGACTTCACTGTGCCATCAGCATTGAACTTCACATATACCAATCCCTTAGCACCTACCTGTGGACGCTTCACGAAGTCTGTCAACTGATCAAGCTGCTTGCGAGTATAATCTGCACAGCCAGGAACGCAGATACCACCAATGTAGTTAGCCTCGTTGAATACTGGGAATGAACCTGTACCTTTCAGTACATCCATCAATTCAACGAACTCCATACCAAAGCGAAGATCTGGTTTGTCTGAACCAAAACGACGCATAGCTTCGTGCCAAGTCATGCGCTGCAAAGCAGGCAGCTCCACGCCACGAATCTCTTTAAAAAGATGACGGGCTAAGTCTTCGAATATCTGGAGCACATCTTCCTGTTCAACAAACGACATCTCGCAGTCAATCTGTGTAAACTCTGGCTGACGGTCAGCACGCAAGTCCTCATCACGGAAGCACTTTGCAATCTGGAAATAACGGTCAAAGCCAGACACCATCAGCAACTGCTTCAAGGTCTGAGGTGACTGAGGCAAAGCATAGAACTGGCCTGGATTCATACGTGAAGGAACCACGAAGTCGCGAGCACCCTCTGGTGTAGAACCAATAAGAATTGGTGTTTCCACCTCGATGAAGTTCTGAGCATCGAGGAAGTTTCGAATCAAAATGGTCATCTTGTGGCGCAATTCAAGATTCTTACGAACTGCGCTACGACGCAAATCAAGATAACGATACTTCATACGGATATCGTCACCACCATCAGTATTATCCTCAATAGTAAAAGGAGGTGTCAAGCTCTCGCTGAGAACATTCAACTCGTTAACCAGAATCTCAATATCGCCTGTAGGCATCTTGGCATTCTTCGATTCACGTTCGCTAACAACGCCAATCACCTGAATGCAGAACTCACGTCCCAATTTATTAGCACGCTCGCAAAGTGCAGCATCCTTTTCCTCAATAAACACAAGCTGTGTAATACCATAACGATCACGGAGGTCGACGAAAGTCATACCACCCATTTTCCTGGTGCGCTGCACCCATCCTGCAAGTTTAACTTCTTTGCCAGCATCAGCAAGTCGAAGCTCGCCACAAGTTTTGTTTCTATACATTTTTATCTGTGTTTTTGTCAATTTTCGTGCAAAATTACAGATAATATTCGAAACTACGGCATTTATTATGATTTTTATTTTAAAACAATTGGTGCGATTCAATATTTTTTGTAATTTTGGGGCTGTGAAAATTATACGGTTAATATTAGCACTCATTGTGCTACTAACATGTAGCACTGCAAGAGCCAAGAGCAAGACAGATTCCTTGGTTCTAAATCGTGTATTTTCCTACCAAAGAAACTTTGATCAGGCTATAGACGGTTTTTCTTCGAACGTTTATACTAAACATTATTTCCTTACCCATAAGCGTAATGTATCTATGTGGCTCATACCTACTATGTACACTATAGCTGATGGTGAAAGGAAATTTGTTTGTGAGCAATACGAGCGTATGCACTTCTACGGCCTGAATGAGTTTGAAAGTGACAGACAGGTTTATTACACCACAATTCCACGTAACAGAAGAACGATGTCTGTACTTGACAAATTCGCTACACCCAGTCTTTACAACACAACACTTTATGGCGATCACATTCTGTCACCATTTTGCAGGGAGAACAAACGCTATTATAAATATAGCTGTGTAGACATGGGAAATGGCCAGGCACGTATTCACTTTCGTCCTCGTTATGTTAACAACACCCAGCTTGTAACGGGTACAGGTATCGTTCTTATTGAAACAGGTCGTATATTGGAAGTCGACTTGGCTGGCGACTACGACAACATTGAGTTTCGCACATCAATCACACAAGGCGGAATTCCTCCTCAGTCACGTTCCCTTTTGCCCAAGTATTGTCAAACAGATATCAATTTCAAGTTTGCAGGCAATCACATTACCTCCTCATTTACCTCTGTATACGATTGTCCAATCCGACTTGCTGATACTGTAGATGTAAAAGGTGACCGTGCACTAATTGACTCTATCCGTCCTATTAGTCTTAGTGCAAGAGAGCAAGCAGTGTACGACTATTACGACTCTATTCATGCACCCAAGCCTGAACCTGACACCATTCCTGTTGACACAACGCCGGAAGAGCCGAAGCGTCGTAATTTTTGGAACGCAATCAGGTTAGACAGGATTGGAGACGAACTGATTCGAAGTCATACCATAGAGTCGGAGAAGTATTATTTAAAAGCATCGCCGTTCCTAGAGCCTCAATATATCAACTTCAGCGGCAGCAAAGGTCTGTCATACAAAATGAAGTTTAAAGGCGAATATTATTTCGACCAGAACTCAGGAATATATCTCAACCCAGTGTTGGGTTACAACTTCAAGCTGAAACGTTTCTACTACACCGTTCCACTTCGCTACGTATATGATCAGGAGCGCTATAATTATGCTGAACTTGTCTGGACAAATGGTAACCGTATTGGTAACTCATCAATTCTTGACGAACTGAAAGAAGAAACAAGCTACGACCCTACGGAGTTGGAGAGCATGGGACTTGACCTATTCGATGACAACCAAATCCGTTTTTATAGTAATAACAGACTTTACGACTGGCTGCGTTTAGAACTTGGTGTGGTTTACCACCGTCGTTCTGCTGTTAATCCAAACAGCATGCGTATGTTCAACAAGCCTACCGTTTATCGAAGCTTAGCTCCTGCTATTGGCATTCAATATACGCCCTGGAAGAAAGGTCCCACCTTCAGTATCGATTATGAGCGAGGTATTAAGGGAAAACATTTCGAACTTGACTATGAACGTTGGGAGGGAGACATCTCGATTAAGCATCATCTGCCTAGTATGCAGATGCTGAACTACAGACTTGGTGGAGGTCTTTATACTCGCAAAATGAACAACTACTTCATGGACTTCGCCAACTTCTGTGCTAACAACGTGCCTGGAGGATGGGACGACGACTGGTCGGGCGACTTCCAACTTCTTGACTCTCGCCTTTATAACGAATCGATGTATTATGTTAGTAGCAATGTCAGTTACGACTCACCCTTATTGGTTACTTCCTTCATTCCCATCCTTGGTCGCTATGTGGAGCGCGAACGTTTCTATTGGAGCGGCCTGCTCATCGAACATTCTCGTCCCTACTTCGAATTAGGTTATGGGTTCACGACTCGCTTCTTTTCAGTAGGATTCTTTGGTAGTCTTCATAACAATACATTCCAAGAGTTTGGAATGAAATACACCATTGAGCTTTTCAACAGATGGTAACAAGCGCTACACCTCTTATTATATATAAGGCGAGTGCAGGAAGTGGCAAAACTTTCACGCTGGCTACAGAATACATTAAACTTGTGGTCCGTAATCCACAAGACTACAGGCATATCCTGGCTGTTACCTTTACCAACAAGGCAACAGAAGAAATGAAGATGCGTATTCTAAGTCAACTGTATGGCATTTGGAACAATCTGCCTTCATCAAAAGGATATATGGAAGTAGTTTGTCGTGAACTGGATGCCTCACCAGAATTTGTATCACGTCAGGCAGGCATTGCCCTTAAACTGTTACTGCACAACTACAGTTACTTCCGCATTGAAACCATCGATTCTTTTTTCCAAAGTGTGCTTCGCAATCTGGCACGTGAGCTTGACCTCACAGCTAACTTGCGAATAGGGCTCAACGATATGCAAGTAGAAGAGTTGGCTGTTGACCAGATTATCGAGAATCTCACAGTCAACGATAAGATGCTGAAATGGATTCTGAAATACATCATGGAAAACATCAGCGATGATCGTTCATGGAACGTGATTGGCCAGATAAAGCAATTTGGCAAGACTATCTTCCGTGATTATTACAAATCAGAGAGCAAAACACTTTACGAGATTATCAGAAAGCCCAACTTCTTTGAGCAATACACCACACAATTACGTACCGTTCGTGAACAAGCAAAGAAACGAATGGCT
>Ga0265298_10010790_pt1 | contig 10755 bp, 4 predicted proteins | sample AusTroGonzalo_MG_3_FD_193486 | JGI IMG/M metagenome (GOLD analysis project Ga0265298, IMG submission 193486) | Bovine rumen microbial communities from tropical cattle in Woodstock, Queensland, Australia - Gonzalo_01 | ecosystem: Host-associated > Mammals > Digestive system > Stomach > Rumen ...
GGATTCGTAATGATCGCGGAGCGCTTCCCAAGTTTTATTCTTACCCCCCTTTTTCAAAACACCGTATTTTTCCAAATCGTCGGAGCCGATCTTGAAAATGTAGTTTTCCGGTTCCTTTTCCACTTGCGCTTTCAGTTTTTTCAGTTTCGCTTCCCGTTTGCCGAGTTCCGAGAGTTTCCTGTCTTCGAATTGCAGTGTGCCATTTGACGACGTCAGTCGATATTCTTTGTCACCACACTTCAGGTCGTATCGCGTCGGAATCATCTGGCTGTTCTTGCGGAAAAACTTCTTCGGCAATTGCGCTTCCTTGATCAGCAGCGACACTATGCCTTTGCCGGGAAACTCCAAGCGGATTTCTCCGTCCGGACGGGAAAATCCGGCCTTGAAAAACAACGGATACTCCTTGCCCCCGGCAACAACGGATATGCGCTCGTTCATAAGCAGCTGACTCATATTTTCGCCGCCGGTTATCGTAAGCTCTCCCGTGGCCTCGTCATACTCGGTTTTGATAACCATGTTGTCACCGTAGCGGACGAGTGTCAGCGGGCCGCCCGGCTGACAATGTTCATTCCCAGTGGAAGTCGAAAGCCGTATTTTTATATCCCCCCGTTTCACATCGCCCAGTGCGACCGTGACGGATATTTTTTGATCACCTTTTTTGGGAGCGTAAAGCGGTTCCGCTTTCTTCCAGAGGGTTCGCGGATCGTCCGGGTTTGCCAGTTTTTTCGGATTCTGCGCTTTCGGTTCGGGCGCGGGCTTGGGGGATTCTGCCTTCTGCTTAGGCTTCTCTTCGGCAGGCTTTTCGACATTTTTCTCCGGCTTAAGTTCCGGTTTCTTCTGCCTCGCGGGGGCGATCCCGGCAAATTTTTTCGCCCGGGCGAGTTCCCTTTGGGCCTTATCCAAAGCGGCCCGAAGTTCCGCATTCAAACGCACGCAGGATCTTTTGACGGCCTCCGGCGTGTTCGCCCGGTCGGTCAGTTTGCCGGACAACAGCGCATCGTCGAACAGCGCCTGCGTTTCCGGCGTGGCGTCGATCTTCGCTTCGACCGCTTCGGCAGTCGCGATCAACTCCTCGAGCTTTTTGATTCGGGTTTCGAGGCTCCCTCTTTCGAGTGTGCCGAACTCCTCTTCCACCATGTCGAGCGTCTGCCGCAGTTCCTGACAGTTGGCGAGCGCCCGCCGATAGGCGTGTTGTTCGCGGATGCTCCCGACGACGAAAAAGGCCCCGACCGCGAGCGCCGCCGCCAGAAGCGCCGCCGCGGCCGCGACGATCGGCCACTTCGCGCTCTTTTGCGGCGCGGCCGCCGCGACGGGCCGTATCGTGACGACCTCCGGGCGCTCCGGTTCGGCGGTCGTTATCTCCGGCGTTTTCACCGGCTCGGGACGGTCGTCGACGGGGATGTTCGGCGTCTCCGCGAGCGTTGCGGCCGATCTGCGTTCCGGCTTCGGAGCCCGCTCCGGTTCGGCGCTGACGCCGGTGCGCGCGAAGTCGATCAGCTTCCCGGCGGCGGCAAGCGTCCCCGGCTTGTCGAGGTCGATCACGATGTTGGACGGCGACCTCCGGGCCGCGCGCAGGGCGTCGCTGTCGGCGGGGACTCCGCGCCAGGCGCAATTCCCGCCCGCCGGCAGTGCGACGAAACAGCTGTTGAAGGTGACCAGCCAGCGCTTGTCCTCGGGCAGCAGATTGATCGCTTCGTCGAAAAGCTTCGGGATGATGCGGTTGAGCTCCGGACGGTAGACCAGATAGACGTTGCGCTGCGGATCGTCGAGAAAGCATTGCGCCAGATATCCGCCCCACCCGGCGTCGCCGGTGACGGATTCCCAAGTCGCGCACTTCGCTCCGTGCCCGGCGACGGAGGGGATGGGCAGCTGCCGGTCGTAGAGTTCCGGCTTTATGGTCCAGTCGGCGTTCTTGAAGAGCTCTTCCCGCATCAGCAGTGAGGCCGGTCCGCCGGGGACCAGTTCGGTTTCGCTTCGGCTCAGCACCAGGTGGGAGGCCAGTTTGTTGGAGCGTCCGGTGTAGTCCACCCCGTTGAAGCAGATCCGGCTCAGGATGTGCTGGCGTTCGCCGTTGGCTTCGAAGATGTAATGCTGGCAGGCGGTCGGATTGTCCCAGGCATTCTCCGCGTAGTGCGGGTAGAGCGGCTTGTAGGCGCTGAACCCTTCCAGCGCCGCGATCAGCCGCGGCCCCAGACCGTTGGTGCAGGCCACCACGCAGAATCCCGAACTGCCGCGGTTGATCCCCTGCGGAGCCGACGTGTATACCAGTTCGTATGCCATGGTCCTCTACTGCTGATTCCAGAAGTCGGTGTCGATCTGCTCGTCGATGGATTTGGCCTGACAGGTCTTGGCGCCGCTCTGTTCCCCGGGCTGGGGGAGAGTGTAAAAACGCTTGTCGCCCCGGCAGTAGAGCGACTGTCCCCAGTAGACGCGCGGCAATTCGTGACGTCTGCTTTCGCCGGGGAACGAAAACGTGATCGTGCCGTTGGTGAATTTGTAGTGTTCGATCTGCCCGGCGCCTTCCGGTTCCGGGGCGACGCCGGAGAGCAGTCCGTGAAGGTACAGATGCAGCAGGAAGGGCACCTCGGTCCAAAACGATCTCATCTTCGCCGGCACGATGCCCAGCGTCTTGGGACGGCCGGGGGCCGAAGCGGGGCCGTCGATGATCTCCGGGGAGCAGCCGAAGGCGCTGACCGGCACGAAGTACACCGTTTCCGAGAACGCCTCCACGGCGCCGACGAATTCCGGCGCGATATCCATCAGCTTTTCCCGCAGCAGGAACGACACGTTGGTGATGTACTGGAGATCCAGCGCGTATTCCAGCTTGTCCCCGTCGTACTTGAGATAGCCGTCGGGCTTGATGTCGAGAGACATGCGTTCGCGCAGGACGTCGAATTTGGCGATCGCCACGATCAGCGGCTGACGGTATTTGTCGGAGGCCTGAAGTCCGGAAAACTTTCTGATCCGGGAGGCCATCTCGTGGAACAGCGCCAGCTGGTTCACCGACTCCTGCTGAAATTGCGGATCGCGCCGGTCGCACAGGTACTGCATCCGGTTGTCCCGCAGCGGATCGTATACGAAGATGATGCCGTCCGAAAAGGCGAGGTGGTTGGTCGCGAGGTTGTTCACCGACTCGTGCCCGGGCTGAAAATGCTCGCCGGCGTTGTCGTAGAGGATGATGTTGCGCTCCAGCTCCTTGCGCATTTTTTCGTAGTTGGGGTGCGCGGGCTTCGGCGTGAGGGCGAATATGAACGGCTTGGGCAGATCGACGGGAAATCCGTTCAGCATCGTCTGGTTGGTGTAGCCGCTGCCCTGAAGCTCCGTCTTCGGCAGCGCCACCGGGCGCTCCGGATGGTTGTTCATGAACAGCAGACTTTCATACTCGTTTATGACCGAGTTGAAGGAGGCGTCGACGTCGCCGATGTTGTATTCGAAATACTGGGGCAGGGACTTCCGGATCTGCCAGAGCATCGAGGTCAGCAGATAGGACTTGCCGCTGGACGGAGCTCCGACGATCGAGAAGATGGAGCTGGGCAGATCGACCACCGATTCCGGGATCTTCAGATGACAGTGCGGGCAGGCCATTTCCGGACATTCCATGCCCCGCTCGTCGATCGCCATGCCGCGGGCGGAAAATTTCAGCGGCAGAAAACGCTTCGGGGCGTGCGAGCCCAGAACGGGATCGCCCAAAAGATCGAGATGGCGCGAGATGTAGTTGATCTCCTTGAAGTCGAAACGCTTCCAGCAGTGCGGGCAGGTGATGTAGGTGCTGGGGCCGTGATCGACCTCCGCGGGCTTGGCTTTGAGGGCGGGAGGCTCGACGGCGACGTTGAACTTGTTTTCGCACTCGCCGCAGATCACTTTGCGCCCGTTGAACGAGTCGTCGGTTTCGTAGACCGCCCCGCATTTGGGGCAAGAAAACTTGATCATCGTCTTCCCTCACGGTGTCGTTATGTCGATTTTCGAAAAGCAAACGCGCGAAATCCCGGGGTTTCCGTCATGATGCGGGAGCGGCCGTTTCGTCTTTGGCGAATCCCGCGTTCCGGGATCGAACGTCCGCCGCGGGATATGAACGGCGGAATGCCGGAATATTATATGTAATATAATATATTTTCAAGCGATTTGCAAATATGCGGGAAACGGAATTTTTTCTCCGCCGCGACCGGTCGCGCCGAGGAAAAAAGGAAAGACCTCCCGGCCTTCCGTGGGCAGGATCGCCGAGGACAAGCCGGCCGCACGCCGGAGCACAATGCCTCCGGCTTTGGCCGGTCCGATGGGAAACGCTCCGTCAGGAGTTTTTCCTTTTGCAGCACTTGTTCACGATCAGCTGGACGAAGACGAAGAACGCCGGGATCAGGATGGTGCCGACCAGCACGGATACCAGCATCCCGCCGAACACCGTGGTGCCGAGACTGCGGCGGCTGACCGAACACGCTCCGGTGGCGATGACCAGCGGATACGTTCCCAGCACGAAGGTGACCGCCGTCATCAGCACGGAACGGAAACGCAGTTTCGCCGCGTGTTCCGCCGCTTCGTAGACGTCCTTGCCCTCGTCGTGCAGCTGCTTGGCGAACTCCACGATCAATATCGCGGTCTTGCAGGCGATGCCGAAGAGCAGTACGAAGCCGACCTGAGTGTAGATGTTGTTTTCGATGCCGAGCAGCCAGAGCGACGCGACCGCGCCGGCGAAGGCGATCGGCACCGACAGCACGACCGCGAGCGGCAGCATCCAGCTTTCGTATTGCGCCACGAGGAAAAGATAGATGAAGAGCAGCGCCAGTGCGAAGACGATCGCCACCTGATTGCCGGCGAGTTTTTCCTGATAGGACATGTCGGCCCACTCGAAGGAGAGCGAAGGATCGACCTTGTGGACGATCCGCTCCATTTCCGCCATCGCCTGACCGGAGCTGTATCCGGCGGCGGGGGCTCCGTTGATCGAGATCGCCTGATACATGTTGAAGCGCTGCAGATACTGCGGGACGAACCGGAATTCCGGCTCGACCAGCGTGCTGAGCGGGACCATGTTCCCGGAGGAGTTGCGCAAATAGACGTGCGTGATGTCCGAAACTTCGTTGCGGTACTCCGGCGCCGACTGGTATTCGACCTTGTAGGTCTTGCCGTATTTGTTGAAGTCGTTGACATAGGTGTACCCGAAGGTCCCCTCCAGCGCGCGGGAGATGTCTTCCACGGATACTCCGAGCTTCATCGCCTTGCCGCGGTCGACCGGCAGATAGACCTGCGGCGACGACGCCCGGAACGAGGAGTAGACGGTGGACAGCACGGGGCTGGAATTGGCCTCCGCGAGCACTTTGTTCAGCTTCTGCTGGAACTGTGTCGGCGTCAGCGAGTTGGAACGATCCTGCAGCATCATCGAGAAGCCGCTGACCGCGCCCAGCCCCTGGATCGTGGGCGAGCCGAACGCGGCGACCGAGGCGCCGGGAATGTCCTTGATGGATTCGTAGAAACGCTCCATCACCGCATCCTGCACCTGCGATTCGCCCTTGCGTTCCGACCAGTCCTTCAGCATCACCACGCCCAGCGCGCAGTTGCTGGCGCTGACGTTGTTGATGAGGTTGAAACCGGAAACGAACATGTAGTCCCGGACCTCGGGGATGTCCTTGACCGCATTCCGCAATTTGGCGACCACCTCTTCCGTGCGGTCCAGCGAGGCGCCGTCCGGCAGCTGGACGTTGACGAAGAACGTTCCCTGATCCTCGTCCGGAACGAAACCGGTGGGCAGCATCTTGAAGAGCTCGACCGCGCCGAAGCCCATGGCGGCGTAGAGCACGATCACCAGCAGGGATCTGCGGACCAGCGATCTCACGATCGCGCCGTATTTGGCGGTCATCCAGTCGAACATCGCGTCGAACCAGCGGAAGAAGATGAATTTCTTACGGCTGCGGTCGACCGGTTTCAGGATCAGCGCGCAGAGCGCCGGACTCAGCGTGAGCGCGTTGAGCGTGGAAAGGGATACCGCCACCGAGATCGTGATGCCGAACTGCCGGTACATCACGCCGGTGATGCCGGAAAGGAAGCAGACCGGCACGAACATCGCCAGCAGGACCAGCGTCGTCGCGATGCACGGCCCGGTGACCTGCCGCATCGTCTTGACCGCGGCGTCCCGGGCGCTCAACCCTTCCTCCTCCATCAGGCGGCTCACGCTCTCGATCACCACGATGGCGTCGTCGACCACCACGCCGATGGCGAGGATCAGCCCGAAGAGCGTCACGAGGTTGATGCTGAAGCCGACCGCATACAGCACCGCGAAGGTGCCGACCAGAGACACGGGGATGGCGACGGACGGCACCAAGGTCGCCCGCCAGTCCTGCAGAAACAGGTAGGTGACGAGCACGACCAGCAGTACCGCGACGTAAAGCGTTTCCGCCACTTCGGAGATGGAAGCCTTGATGAATTTCGTGGTGTCGTATTGGACGCCGTAGGCGAGATCGTTGGGGAAGGAGGTCTTCTTGATCTCCTCCAGCCGCTGCCGGATGTTCTTGGCGATTTCGAGTCCGTTGGCGTTGTTGCGCTGGTAGACCGCCAGCATGGCGGCGGGTTTGCCGTTCAGCGAGGAGACGCCGGAGTAGTTTTCGGCGCCCATTTCCACCTTGGCGATGTCCCGCAGCCGGATCTGCGAGCCGTCGGAGCGCGAGCGGATCACGATGGCGCCGAACTCCTCCGGCTCGGTCATGCGCCCCTGCGCGGTGACGGCGAAGCGCGTCTTCTGCCCCGCGGGGGCGGGCCATTCGCCGAGCGATCCCGCGGAGATCTGCACGTTCTGAGCCGAGATGGCGTTCCTGACGTCGTCGACCGTGATCCCGAGCGAAGCCATGCGCATGTTGTCCAGCCAGACGCGCATGGCGTAGGTCAGCGCGCCCATCTGGTTGACGTCGCCGACGCCGGGGATGCGGGCGAGCTCGTCCTTGATGTAGATCGACATGAAGTTGCTCAAATCCTTTTCGTCGTAAGCTCCGGTAGGCGAATAGAGCGTGACGATCGCCAGCATGCTGCTCGAAGCTTCCTTGGTGGTGATGCCCTGACGCTGCACGTCCTGCGGCAGCGAGGATTCCGCCCAGGCGACGCGGTTCTGGGTGTTGACGGTGTTCCTGTCGCCGTCGGTGCCGATGTTGAAGTAGACCTTGATAGTGGCGGAGCCGTCCTCGGCGGCGGTGGAGGACATGTAGATCATGTCCTTGACGCCGTTGAGCTGGGATTCGATCGGCTGGATCACGGTGTCCATCACGGTCTGGGCGTCCGCGCCGGGATAGTTGGCGCTGACCTCGATCTGGGACGGCGCGATATCCGGGTAAAGCGTCACGGGCAGCGAGAAGAGCGCGATGATCCCGCCGAGCAGCAGCAGCAGCGAAATGACGAGCGCGAACCGGGGCCGGTTGATGAAAAATTCACTGAGCATGACTGGCCTCGATCACTTTTTCGCCGCGTTGGTTTTTTCCGGAGCGGAAGCCTTGGCTTCGTCCGCCTTTTTCGCCTGTTCCGGAGCGGGGGCGGTCTGCTGCGCCGTTATCGGCCTGACCTCGTCGCCCGAACCCGCCTTCTGCAGACCTTCCACGACCACGCGTTCGCCCGCCGCGAGTCCCTCGCGCACGACCAGATAATCTCCGCTCTTCATGCCGGGGACGATCTTCCGCCGTTCGATCCTGTTCTGCGCGTCGACCACGTAGACGAAGGTCCCGAGCTGTTCGCGCATGATCGCCTCCTGCTTGACCATGACACGCTTCCGGAGCGGGGTGACCTGCACGACGACTTTGACGTACTGACCGGGAACCAGCATTTCTTGGGAATTTTCCGCCGTGGCCTGGATCTGGAGCGTGCCGTCCTGCACGATGTTGTTCCACGCGGATATCCACACCTTTTCCGGGTATTCCTTTCCGTTCTGCAGGAATACCTTGACCGCGGGAGCGGCCGAGACGTTCGTCTGGGAATCGGGATATTGTTCGAATATCCTCAGCAGCGTGAGTTCGTCGAGCGAGAAGTAGATCTTGACGTTGCCGGCTCTGGTGATGCGGGCGAGAGCTCCGCTGGAGGGGCCGACCATGTTGCCGACGCTGAAGCTCTTGAAGCCGATGTAGCCGTCGAACGGCGCGACGATCCTGGTGTAATTGAGATCGACCTGCTTTTCCTTGAGCACCGCTTCGGCGGAGAGCAATTCCGCCTTGGCCGTCCGCAGATTCATGTCCGCCGCGTCGTAGCTGCTCTGCGAAGTCGCCTTGGAGGCCAGCAGCCGTTTCTGCCGGTCGTATTCCAACTGGGCGTTCGTCAGCTTGGCCTTGGCCCGGTTTACGTCGGCCTCGGCCTTGTTGACCGCCGCTTCATATACGGAGGGATCGATCTGGAACAGCTTGGCGCCCTTTTTCACCAGCTCGCCTTCCTTGAAGTTGGCCTCGGTCAGGAAGCCGGAAACGTTGGCGGAAAGGGCGACGGTGTCGTAGGCCTTGACTTCGCCGATCTCGGTCACGTAGTCGGAAGACTCCATTTCGACGGCGGGTTCGACGACGACCGCGGGCAGGGCGGGCGCCTTTGGCTTTTCCTCTTTGCAGCCCCCGGTCAGAACCAGACCCCCCGCGGCCAAAAGCGCCGCGGCGAACGCGAACCGATTCGAAAACATAAGCACAGAACCCCTTTCAATCCCTTCGGTTGGCTTGATGACAAAGATTTGCATATTATACATCATTTTCATCATAAATTCAAACCGGAAAACCGTGCCGGCCCCGATCCTCCGCCGTGTTTTGAAAAACGGCGGATCGATGCTATATTACTCCGATGCGGTCACGGCGGGGCGATCTCATGCGGCGCCCCGTCCGTCGACCGGGATCCGTACCGACTGTGAAAAGGTGTCAGAAATGAATATCGAGGAGGCTTTGGGCGAGTTGGCGGCGACCGTCGAGGCCGAACGGCGGCCGCTCGTCGAAACCGCGAAGACCATTTGGGAAAACCCCGAGACCGCGTTCGCCGAGCGCAAAGCGTCGGGTCTGCTCGTCGGGCTGTTGAAGAGATACGGTTTCTCCGTCGAATATCCCTACGCGGGCATGGAGACCGCCTTCCGCGCGGAGTACACGCGCGGCATCGGCGGCGCGACCTTCGCGTTCGCCGCCGAGTACGACGCGCTTGTCGGTCTCGGTCACGCCTGCGGCCACAACCTGAGCGGCGTCGCCTCCGTCGCGGCGGCTTACGCCGCCAAGGTCTACATGGAAAAGCATGACCTCGCCGGAAGGATCGTCGTCCTCGGCACTCCCGCCGAGGAGCGGGGCGGCGGCAAGGTGCTGATGCTCCGCAACTCCGACTGCCTCGAAGACGTCGACGCCGTGATGATGGCGCACGCGAGCGGCGGCAAGACCAAGCGGGACGCGGGCTGCAACGGCATCCGCGCTTTCGAAGTCACCTTCCGCGGGCTCGCGGCGCACGCGGCGGGGAGCCCCGAAAAGGGGATCAACGCCCTCGACGCGCAAGTATTGCTCTTCGACGCCATCGGGCTTTACCGCCAGCAGATGGACCGCGAGGCGCTGATCCACGGCATCATCACTGAAGGCGGCGACGCCGCGAACGTGATCCCCGACAGTACGCGGTGCCGCATCGGCATCCGCTCGAAGCGCAAGGAGATCGTCGACAAGGTCTACGCCCGCTTCGCCAAGATGGTCGAAGGCGCGGCATTGATGACGGGATGTTCGTTCGAGATCGACGAGTACGCCGTCCCCTACAAGCCGCGCAAACCCAACCGGGTGCTGAACGACCTCTACATGGCGGCGGCGCGGGAGCTCGACATGAACGTCTCCGACGAACTCCCGTCGGGCAGGGGCGCCAGCGACTTCGGCGACTTTTCCCAAGTCGTTCCGGGGGCGCATCCGTACTTCGGCATCGCCGAGCCGGGGCAGTCGACGGCGCCGGGGCACTCCGAGCTACTCAAAAGTTACGCGAACAGCCGGTACGGTTACGACAGCATGCTCAAGGCGGGCGCGGCGTTGGCATACTGCGCGCTTGCGGTGCTCGCCGACGAGGGAACGCGCGCGGCGGTGCGCCGGGAATTCGCGGGGAGCTGACATCGGGCAAAAAATGAGATCTTCCACGGGAAATTCGCGCGACCGCGGCACGGCGCTGTGCATCGCGTGGACCTTCAATCAGCTGGCGTACGCCATCGTCTATCCGTTCATCCCGATCTACCTTAAAAGCGAACGGAAGATACCCTACTCGACCGTCGGGCTGATCTTTCCGCTGATGGGGGCGATGGTGGTGTTGTCCCCCATGCTCTTCGGGCCGCTTACCGACCGATTCGGGCGGCGTCTCATGATGAACTTCGGTCAGTTCGCCCGCGCCGCGCTGTTCGTCGTTATGGCTTTCATGACCTACGTCAACGCTCCGTTCTGGACCTTCGCGGTCGTGTTGATGCTGAACACCGCCGTCGGGGTTGCCTTTCAGATCGGCGCGGACGCGTATCTCGCCGACATCACCGACGAAGCCGAGCGTCCCGGATATTACAGCCGGATCCGCATCGGTTTCAACCTAGGCTGGGCCCTGGGACCGATGATCGGGGCGTTTTTCGCCAAGACGCCGTTCTGGGTGTTTTTCCTCGTCACCGCCGCGCTGTGCGGCGTCGGCGGGGTGTTCACCCAGCTCTTCTGCCGCTATCAGGCAGGTTTCACGCCGCCCGCGCGCCGGAGCCGCGAGGGGAAGAACTCCGGATCGGTCATCCCGATCATCTGGGAACGGAAGCGGCTCCTCTTCATGCTGCTGGGGGCGGTG
>Ga0265298_10010791_pt1 | contig 10754 bp, 9 predicted proteins | sample AusTroGonzalo_MG_3_FD_193486 | JGI IMG/M metagenome (GOLD analysis project Ga0265298, IMG submission 193486) | Bovine rumen microbial communities from tropical cattle in Woodstock, Queensland, Australia - Gonzalo_01 | ecosystem: Host-associated > Mammals > Digestive system > Stomach > Rumen ...
AATAATATTCCTAGAACTAGTGTAAATCTACTTAAAAATAATTCAAATCCTCTTTCTTTTCTATTCTTAAATAAATCTGAAGAAGCTCCTAATAGAACATTAGAAACTGATTCTGATTTATCACTTTGTAATAATACTACAGATATTAATAATACTGATATCACTAATAAAACTACTTCCATGTCATTTCCTCCAGTCAATATTAGTATTTTACCATATTTTAATCAAATTGAAAATACCAAATTATTAAATAAATAAAAGCAATTATTATAGATAACACCATAGACAAAAACTTGTTTTTCTTAATTAATGAAAATAATAAAACTATGGTAACAAGTATTCCACCATATAAATACATTTTCGAATTAATATCTACCATATTATAAATACTATTGTCATTAAATAAATCTGATATAGATAATACTAAGAAATTAAATATATTGCTGCCTAATATATTAGCAATAGCCATATCATAATTCTTATATTTAATTAGTCCATAGGTAGTTACTACTTCAGGAAGTGATGTAGTTATTCCAAGAAGTATAGCTCCAATAGTAGAACTAGCTATATGTGGATAAGTATGAGTTAATTTATCTGCTTGAAGAGTTAGAAGAATGCTTAATATTATTAATATAATACTTACTATTATAAATTTTAATAAAGGGTATTTTTCTTTTATATTAGATTTTTCTTTTTCACATTTAGTTTTAGATATTTTAAAAGCATATAAAAAATATAATACAAAAAGAATTATAGTAGTTAATATTCTTAAATTTAATAAAATAAATATATATTCAATTAAAAGAATTAGTATTTCAAATATAAATTTATTTTTTGTATTAGATAATATATATCTTTTGAAAAATAATAAATTATATATTGCTAAAGCAAATATATTAAACATATTAGAACCTAATATATCTCCAAAAGAAAGAGATGGATTATCTAATATAACTGCAGAAATAGATGTTACAAATTCCGGTAGAGATGTTACAGATGCGATTAAGAGACCCCCGACTAATGCTGATCCTAATTTGGTTTGTTTGCTAAGAACATCTCCATAATAAGATAATTTAATGCTTACAAAAGAAGTTAATACTGCTAGAACTAAAAATAATATTCCATCCATATTTTCACCTTAGTTAATTATATGAATGAAATATTATTTTATTATAATTCTTCTTCTATTCTAATTAGTTCATTATACTTACAAATTCTATCTGTTCTAGACATAGACCCTGTTTTAATTTGACCTAAATCTAAACCAACTGCTAAATCTGCAATAGTTGTATCTTCCGTTTCTCCACTTCTGTGAGAAATAATTGTTTTATAATTATTAGCACGTGCTAGTTCAATAGTTTCTATAGTCTCCGTAATTGTACCTATTTGATTTACTTTTAAAAGTATTGCATTACCAGCCTTCATATTTATACCTTTTTGTAAATACTCTTTATTTGTAGTAAATAAATCATCTCCTACTAATTGAATTCTATCTCCAATTTCCTTAGTTAATAAACTAAATCCTTCCCAATCATTTTCATCTACTGGGTCTTCAATAGAGATAATTGGATACTTACTAACTAGGTCTTTATAGTAATCAATTAACTCATTCGTAGTCAATTCTTTACCTTCAAAACAATATTTTCCTTCTTTATAGAATTCTGAAGCAGCTACATCAATTGCTAAGAATACATCAACTCCTGCTGTATAACCTGCCCTAGTGATTCCTTCGATTATTAGATCAAATGCTTCACTATTGCTCATTATATTAGGAGCAAAGCCTCCTTCATCACCTACACTAGTAGCTAATCCTTTTTCTTTTAATACTTTTTTAAGACTGTGGAATACTTCTGAACCAATTCTAATTCTTTCTTTAATGGAGTTTGCCTGTGGAATAATCATAAATTCTTGGAAGTCTAATCCATTATCTGCGTGTGCCCCACCGTTTAATATATTCATCATAGGTAAAGGCATACTATATTTATTAATATTATATTTTTCATTAACATATTTATATAATGGTTTATTTTGATCTAGTGCAGAAGCTTTTAAATAAGCCATAGATATTCCTAGTATTGCATTTGCACCTAATTTAGATTTATTAGGAGTACCATCTAATTCAATTAATTTATAATCTAATTCTTTTTGTTCATCAGTATCAATACCAATTAATTCATCCTTAATGCTTATAACATTATTAACAGCTTTTAACACGCCAAGACCATTATATCTATTATCTTTATCCCTAAGTTCAAGCATTTCTCTTTCTCCAGTAGATGCTCCACTAGGAACAGATGCTCTACCTAATATACCATTATCTAGTATTACATCTACTTCAACTGTAGGATTTCCTCTAGAATCCAATATTTCTCTTGCTTTAATATTTTTTATTTTACTCATAAATGTATCCTCTCATATATATTATACTATTTTTTTACTACTTTTTTAATTAATTATTATATTTTACAATCTAATATGTTATAATTATTATGGAGTGATATCATGAAAATAGTTGAATTACAAGCAGAACAATTTAAAACATTTGAAAACAACTTTCCATATAGAAATTTTTATCAAACAGAAGAATATGGAATGCTAATGAATAGACACCAATTTAACGACTATTATTTAGGTTTAGAAGATGAATCAGGTAATATAGTAGCAGCAACTTTAATCCTTGTAAAAAGAGGTGCTTTTGGCTTTAAATGGGGATATTGTCCAAGAGGTTATTTAATTGATTTTAAGAATATAGAATTATTAAAAGAATTTTCTATTTTATTAAAAGATTTCTTAAAAAGAAGAAATTTTATGTATATTACTCTAGATCCAATATTGATATATAAATCAAGAGATAATAAAGGAAATATAGTTCCAGGTGTTGATAATACTAATATATATAATACTCTAATCGAACTAGGTTATGAACACACTGGATTTAACCTAAATTTTGAAAATATAAAACCAAGATGGAATGCAGTATCTATATTTAATTCACAAGATAATATTTTCTATAAATTTAATAAAGAAAAACGAAATAAAATAAGAAAAGCTATAAATCTAGGTGTAGAAATATATGAAGGAGATCCTGAAAGTATAAGAACATTCTACGAATTTGTAGAAAAGAAACATACTAGAAAATTTAATTATTATTTAGACATGTATGAAATTTTTGGTAAGGCTGATATGTTCAAAATATATTTAGCAAATTTAAATACTGCTAAATTTGTAGAAAAAGCAAAAGATTTATATGAAAAAGAAGAAATAGTAAATAATGATATAAACGAAGAATTATTGAGTAATAGCAATTTTAATTCAAGAAATAATATATTAAAAAGAAAAGAACATTCTGATAAATTATTAAATAACTATAAACAAAATATAATAAAAGCTACCAATTTATTTAAACAATTCCCTAATGGAAAAATAATTGGTAGTACAGCCATTATTAAGTATAATGGAGAAATATTCTTCTTAATATTCGGTTATGATAAAGCATTTAGAGATTATAATTCAACTCCATTAATGATATATCAAATAATGGAAAAATATCACCAAGAAGGATATAATAAGTTTAATTTAAATGGTATTTCTGGAGACTTTGATCATATCAATGATTTATCTGGTCTTACTAAATTTAAATTAGGATTTAATGCTCATATTGAAGAATATCTTGGAGAATTTACTTTAACGATAGATAAAGGTAAGAAACAAGTTCATGATAGATTAAGTCCAATACTAGATTGGTTAAATACCCCAGTGTTATAAAACACTGGTTTTTTTGTGCAAAAAAAAGTGATTCATTTGAATCACTTTAATTTATTTACTAATTATTTATCAATCTTAGTAACTTTACCAGCACCAACTGTTCTTCCGCCTTCTCTGATTGAGAATTCAGTTCCTTCTTCTAAGGCAATTGGAGCGATTAATTCTACTGACATATTTACGTTATCACCAGGCATAACCATTTCAGTTCCTGCAGGTAATGTAACTGTACCAGTTACGTCTGTAGTTCTGAAATAGAATTGTGGTCTGTAGTTAGTGAAGAATGGAGTATGTCTACCACCTTCATCTTTGCTTAATACGTAAACTGCGCATTCGAATTTAGTATGTGGAGTAACTGTTCCTGGTTTAGCAAGAACTTGTCCTCTTTCAACATCTTCTCTGTTGATACCACGAAGTAAAACTCCAGCGTTATCTCCAGCTTCAGCGTAGTCTAATTGCTTTCTGAACATTTCAATACCAGTAGCAACTGTTTTTTGTGTATCTTTGATACCAACTATTTCAACTTCATCGTTAACGTTTAATCTACCTCTTTCAACACGTCCAGTAACAACTGTACCACGTCCAGTGATAGTGAATACGTCTTCGATACTCATTAAGAATGGTTTATCAACATCTCTTTCTGGAGTTGGAATATATTCATCGATAACATTCATTAATTCATCGATTTTTTCAACATATTTTGGATCTCCTTCAAGAGCTTTTAATGCTGAACCATATACGAATGGAGTGTTATCACCATCATAACCATATTTAGTTAATAATTCTCTAACGTCCATTTCGATTAATTCTAACATTTCTTGATCATCAACCATATCACATTTGTTGATGAATACAACTATTCTAGGTACACCAACTTGGTGAGCTAGTAAGATGTGTTCTCTTGTTTGAGCCATAGCACCATCTGTAGCAGCTATAACTAAGATAGCTCCGTCCATTTGAGCAGCACCAGTGATCATGTTTTTAACATAGTCAGCGTGTCCTGGGCAGTCTACGTGTGCATAGTGTCTCTTATCTGTTTCATATTCGATATGTGCAGTGTTAATAGTGATACCTCTTGCTTGTTCTTCAGGTGTACCATCTATTTGTGCATAATCTTTAAATTGACCTAAACCTTTTTCTGATTGTCTCTTAGAGATAGCAGCAGTTAAAGTTGTTTTACCATGGTCAACGTGTCCAATTGTACCAATGTTAACATGTGGTTTTGAACGATTAAATTTTTCTTTTGCCATTTTATTTCCTCCTTTAATGTCAAAATTATTTTATCTTATTTTTGAAAAAATATCAAGTATTTAACTAGTTTTTAGCATTTTTCTTAATAATTTCTTCAGTTATATTCTTTGGAACTTCTTCGTAATGATCGAATTGCATTTGGTAAGTTCCTCTACCTTGTGTGTTACTTCTTAAATTAGTAACATAACCAAACATTTCTGAAAGTGGAACCATAGCTTTAATTCTTAAAGCATTACCCATAGATTCTTGACCCATTGGTTTTCCACGTCTAGCAGTAATATCTCCCATAACGTTTCCTAAGTATTCTTCTGGAACAACTATAGAAACATCCATTATAGGTTCTAATAATACAGGTTTACATTTATTCTTAGCTTCTTTTAAAGCAAGTGAAGCAGCAACTTTGAATGCCATTTCAGATGAGTCTACTTCATGGTAAGATCCATCATGTAATGTAGCTTTAACATCAATCATTGGGTAACCAGCTAAAATACCAGTTTCCATAGCTTCTTGTAATCCTTTATCAGTTACTGGAATATATTCTCTTGGAACAACTCCACCAACAACTGCATCAACAAATTCATATCCTTTACCAGGATTTGGTTCAAAATTAATAACAACATGTCCGTATTGTCCACGACCACCAGATTGTTTAATATATTTACCTTCACAATCTCCTGCCATAGTAATAGTTTCTCTATAAGCAACTTGTGGAGCACCTACGTTACATTCAACGTTGAATTCTCTTCTCATTCTATCAACGATGATATCTAAGTGTAATTCACCCATACCAGCGATAATAGTTTGACCAGTTTCAGCATTAGTACTTGCTCTAAATGTTGGATCTTCTTCAGCAAGTTTTTGTAATGCTATACCCATTTTTTCTTGGTCAGCTTTTGATTTAGGTTCAACAGTTAATTCAATAACTGGTTCTGGGAATTCCATTGATTCAAGAATACATGGTTTCTTTTCATCACATAATGTATTTCCAGTAGTTGTATCTTTTAATCCAACAGCAGCAGCTATATCTCCAGTAAATACTTCAGAGATTTCAGTTCTGTTGTTAGCATGCATTAATAAGATACGTCCAACTCTTTCTCTAACATCTTTAGTTGAGTTTAATACATATGAACCACTAGTTAAGTGTCCAGAATAAACTCTGAAGAATGTTAATTTACCAACGAATGGATCAGTCATAACCTTGAATGCTAATGCACTAAATGGTTCACTGTCTGAAGGATGTCTTTCAATTGGATCACCATTCATATCAGTTCCCTTGATTGATTCAACATCAGTTGGAGCTGGTAAATAATCTAATACTGCGTCAAGTAATGGTTTAACACCTTTGTTACCATAAGCAGTTCCTAACATAACTGGGAAGAAATCAACAGCTAATACACCATTTCTGATACATTTCTTAATTTCTTCTACAGAAAGTTCTTCACCTTCTAAATATTTTTCCATTGCTGCATCATCATATTCAGCAACAGCATCTATTAATTCAGATCTCTTTTGTTCAGCTATAGCTTTTAAGTTTTCAGGAATTTCTACTTCTTTTGGTTCTTCTTGAGGTTGTCCATCATACATATAAGCTTTCATAGTGATTAAATCAATAATACCTTCAAATTCTGGACCTTCACCGATAGGCCATTCAATTGGAGCATATTTAACATCTAATCTATCTTTAATAGTCTTTAATGTATAATTGAAATCAACACCAATCTTATCCATCTTATTAGCGAAGATAATTCTTGGTACTTTAAATTCAGTAGCTTGTCTCCAAACAGTTTCAGTTTGTGGTTCAACACCAGCTTGAGCATCTAAAAGTGCAACAGCACCGTCTAATACTCTTAATGATCTTGAAACCTCAACTGTGAAGTCTACGTGTCCAGGAGTATCGATTATGTTTAATCTATATCCCTTCCAATAGGCAGTTGTAGCTGCTGATGTAATTGTTATTCCTCTTTCTTGTTCTTGTGCCATCCAGTCCATTTGTGAAGCACCATCATGTGTTTCACCAATTTTATGGATTTTATGTGTATGGAATAATATTCTTTCAGTTGTAGTTGTTTTTCCGGCATCAATGTGAGCCATGATACCAAAGTTTCTTGTGTTTTCTAAACTATATTCACGTCCCATAATTTATTCCCTTTCTTACCATCTATAGTGAGCAAATGCTTTATTTGCTTCAGCCATTCTTTGAACGTCTTCTTTTTTCTTAAATGCAGCTCCTTGTTCATTAGAAGCATCAACTATTTCATTAGCTAATTTTTCAGCCATTGATTTTCCGCCTCTAGTTCTAGCTGCTCCTACTAACCAACGTAAAGCTAAAGCTTCACCTCTTGTAGCAGATACTTCAACTGGTACTTGAACATTAGCTCCACCAACTCTTCTAGATTTAACTTCAATAGCTGGTGTAATGTTTTCCATAGCCTTAGTGAAAACATCATTAGGATTTTCATTAGTCTTTTCTTGTACCATGTTAAAAGCTTTATAAACGATAGTTTGAGCTTTTCCTCTTTTACCATCAAGCATTACTCTATTAATTAATTTTGTAACTACTTTTGTTCCATAAATAGGATCAGCTAAAACATCTCTACTAAATACATGTCTTTTTCTCATTTATTTTCTCCTTTCCTATTATTTCTTTTTAGGCTTCTTAGCGCCATATTTACTTCTACCTTGTTTTCTATCAGTAACTCCAGCAGTATCTAGAGTACCTCTAACAATGTGATATCTAACTCCGATTAAGTCTTTAACTCTTCCTCCACGAACTAGAACAACACTATGTTCTTGTAGGTTGTGTCCTTCTCCTGGAATATAAGCATTGATTTCTCTACCATTACTTAATTTAACACGAGCATATTTTCTTAAAGCTGAGTTTGGTTTTTTAGGTGTAGTAACACCAACACGAGTACATACTCCTCTTTTTTGTGGAGATGGTAATTCTCTTGTTCTCTTAGTTAAACTGTTTAATCTAACATTTAAAACTGGAGATTTACTCTTCTTAGTCTTACTTCCTCTTCCTTTTCTTACAATTTGGTTTATTGTAGGCATATTCTTACTCCTTTCATAACACACTTCCTGGTGTTTCATATTTTGACATAAATTAAAGTCTTGCAATACGCAAAACCTCTTTTTTTATCAGCATAAATAATATAACATTTAAGGTTTTAAAAGTCAATCATTTTTATTAAAAAATAACAAAAAAAGAAACATTAATGTTTCTTTCTATTCTCCTGGATCATCTACATAATAAGGACATGGTTTTTTAGGTTTTAGACTTAAGCAAAATTCACCAGCACAAATATATTTTGAAGTATCGCATCCATTAACACAATTAATCATTTCCACAGTAGTTTTATTATCACATTTAGGATATGAAAATGCTACTAATATATTTATAGCTTCTTCATATTCTTCTTGAGTTACAGCACAAGAATCAGGACAATCACGACTGTTTTTCCATTCTCTAATAATATAACAAGCTTTTTTTATTCCACCATCCTCTAATGAAGACATATCTTCTGTAATGTAATTAAATTTTTCTCTATCCATAAAATCTCCTATAATATTTATTTATTATAACATAATTATACTTATTTACAATAAAAAAAGAAACTATTTAGTTTCTTCTTTTTTTGTTTCTTTTTTAGAACCTTTTTTATTATATTTTTCTACTATTTCATCTATTTCTTCTTTAGTTAGAGTTTCTTGTTCTAATAAAGCATTTGCTATTAAATCTAATAATTCTTTATTTTCTTTAATAATCTTTTCAGAAATCTTATATTGTTTATCGATAATCTTCTTTATTTCTTCATCTATTCTATAAGCTATTTGTGATGAGAAGTTTTGTGCTTTATTATAATCTCTTCCTAAGAATATACTAGATGATGGTTCTTCTAATTGAATAGGTCCAAGTTCACTCATACCATATTCAGTAACCATTGCTCTTGCTATTTTAGTAGCATGTTCAAAGTCATTTGATGCTCCTGTAGTAACTTCTTTAAACATAAATTCTTCAGCTACTCTACCACCAAGATAACCACTAATTCTATCAAGAAGTTCATTCTTAGTAGCTAAGAACTTTTCTTCTTTAGGAAGCATTAGGTTATATCCTCCTGCATGTCCTCTTGGAATAATAGTAATCTTTTGAACATCATCAGCACCATCTAATTTAATTCCTACAACAGCATGTCCTGCTTCATGATAAGCAACAACTTTCTTTTCATGTTCAGTATATTGTCTAGTTTTCTTGGCTGGTCCCATAATAACTCTATCATATGCTTCATCTATTTCAGACATACCAATAGCAGCTTTATCTCTTCTTACTGTTAATAATGCAGCTTCATTAAGTAAGTTTTCTAGATCTGCTCCAGAGAAACCTACTGTTCTTTTAGCTATATAAGATAATTTAACATTTTCATCAAATTTCTTATTCTTAGCATGTACTTTTAATATATCTTCTCTTTCAGTCTTATCTGGTAGACCTACAGTTATTTGTCTATCAAATCTTCCTGGTCTTAATAATGCTGGGTCTAATACGTCTGGTCTATTTGTAGCAGCGATTATAATGATTCCTTCATTAGAACCAAATCCATCCATTTCTGTAAGTAATTGGTTTAATGTTTGTTCTCTTTCATCATGTCCACCACCAAGACCTGTACCTCTTTGTCTACCAACAGCATCTATTTCATCGATAAATATTAAGCATGGAGCAGTTTGTTTAGCTTGTCTAAACATATCTCTTACTCTTGATGCTCCAATACCTACGAATAATTCAACGAAATCAGAACCACTTATAAAGTAGAATGGAACATTTGCTTCACCAGCGACTGCTTTAGCTAGTAATGTTTTACCAGTACCAGGATTTCCTACTAATAGAACTCCTTTTGGTATTCTAGCACCCATTTTAGTAAATTTCTTAGGATCTTTTAAGAAATCTATTAATTCTTGTAATTCTTCTTTTTCTTCAGTTAAACCTGCAACATTTTCAAATGTTACTTTATTTTTATCTGATTGTAATTTAGCTCTACTCTTACCAAAATCCATAGATTTTGAATTAGCACCTAATTGTTTATTTAAGAAGAATAATAAAGCTCCTCCTATTAATAAATAAGGTACTACATTAATTAAGAAAGTAAATATTAAACTACTAGTCGGATCAGAGTTATATTTAATCTTAAAGTTATTTTGAGCTTGATAATCATTTATAGTCTTAATAACATCATCTGATAAAGGAGCAGTTGTATAATACTTTTCTTTATTAGAATATCCTTTTAACCTTCCTGTTATTTCATATATTGATCCTTTAGTATTAGATGTTACTTCAACTGTTTCTACTTTATCCTTCTTTAAATTCTTGGTAAAAGTAGAATAATTTATATTATGAACCTTAGTAGTCATCATTGTACTAACAAAATAAATAACTGCTAATACAAATACTAATGCTATATAAGGTGTAATATTTCTTCTTGTTTTTTTACTCATCTATTTTCCTCCTTGTACACTTTAATATTATATCATACTTTCCTTTTTTTAAACTATCATATTTAGATTTTTTTAAGCCTGGAACCCATAAAATAATATCATTAGAATCTACTACTAATGGATAATTATCTCTTAAAGATTTATCTATCTTAGAATCTATAAATAAATCTTTAATTTTCTTCTTACCATTTAAATTTAATATTTCAATATAATCTCCATCTTTTCTATTTCTTACATATAAAGGTAAAGATATA
>Ga0265298_10010792_pt1 | contig 10753 bp, 7 predicted proteins | sample AusTroGonzalo_MG_3_FD_193486 | JGI IMG/M metagenome (GOLD analysis project Ga0265298, IMG submission 193486) | Bovine rumen microbial communities from tropical cattle in Woodstock, Queensland, Australia - Gonzalo_01 | ecosystem: Host-associated > Mammals > Digestive system > Stomach > Rumen ...
GGTCACATCCTCCTCGAAGATGCAACCGCCAACAAGACGTTCATGGAAAAGGTCTACGCCGGTGGCGACATCGTGCTCGGCGCTGCAACCGTGATTCTCGCCATGGGTGAGGGACGCCGCGCAGCAGCAGGCATTAACGAATTCCTCAAGAAATAAACTTCGCGATAGTTCGTCACCCGGACTCTTGACGTACCTCTTGTACGCCTTCTGTCCGGGATTCCTGCTCTCGCTCGTTTTTTTCATGAGGAAGAGAAGCTGAGCTTCTTTTTCCAATAATGAATTGTCATTCCGGCCTCCGAGCCGGAATCACCTTTACAAGGATCTTAAGCTTTATAAAAGGAACGGCTTTTGCCGTTCCTTTTTGTCAATTCTGGCTTTTTTCTGACATCGCCTTTTCCGAATTCTTTTGATTATATTCATAATAAGGTTATTTAAGGAGATGTTATGGTTAGATCAAAATTTTTTGGAATTGCCTGTGGCGTAGCGATGCTTGCAGGCTCCGTTTCTGCGGCCACGCTTCCGACTGCAAAGGAAGTTCAGGCCAAGATGGGCATGGGTTTCAACGTCGGTAACTCGATGGAAGTGCCGAATAACCCGACTTTGTGGGGCAACCCTTACCCGACTCAGGCTTTGCTCGATTCCGTCAAGGCGGCGGGCTTCAATACAGTGCGTATCCCTTGCGCTTGGGATAGCCATGCTCCGGGCGGCAAGATTACCGAAACGTGGCTTGATTCCGTGAAAACGGTGGTCGATTACGCTATGCGCGCAGGTCTCTACACCATCCTTAACATTCACCATGAAGGTGACGGAGGCTGGTTCCAGAGCAACATTGGCACAAGCGTCAATTCTACCATTGACACCAAGATGAAAAACTACTGGACGCAGATTGCGAATAAGTTTAAGGATTACAACGAGCGCTTGCTTTTTGCCGGTGCGAACGAACCCGGTCCGAATGTGAATACTTGGACTTCGCAGCATGTCAGCACGCTGATGCATTATTACCAGACGTTCATTGACGCAGTCCGCGCTACCGGTGGCAACAACGCTACCCGTACCTTGATAATCCAGGGCCTCAACACCGACATCGACAAGTCTGTCGCGAACGCTCCCGTGAGCACATTCCCGAAAGACAAGGTCGAAGGCCGCTTGATGTTCGAAGTGCATTACTACGATCCGTACCAGTACACGCTCATGACAAGTGAACAGAACTGGGGTGCGAGCGAACCGATTCAACCGCAGTATTATTACGGCGATTACCAGAAAGCAGGCGAACCTAAGCGCAATGCAGGGTACAACGCCTGGGCGGGCTCCGTCGATTCCAAGCTTGCGGGCATCGAACATCCCAAGGAACAGTTTGCCAAGATGAAGACGAATTATGTAGACAAGGGCTACCCGGTCATTGTCGGCGAATTCGGTGCGAATGTTCGTTCTCCGGAATTGAGTGGTTCTGACTTGAATCTCCACAAGCAAGGGCGCGTGCAATGGCATAAAGATGTTGTGTCTGCGGCTAAGCAATACGGCCTCACGCCGATTCTTTGGGACATGGGCAACGAAAGCAATACTGGCTATGACAACATGGCTTATATCCGTCGTCAATCTTCGCCGATGGGCAAGGTTCTCGAAGTGGATGTCATCAACGCTATGCGCAGCGTCTACAGCCTCGGTAATTACGTGAACACGGGCGTCACGCACGTCGAAGATTTTATCACGGGCGGCACGGAAACGATGTCTAGCAGTTCCGCAGTTCAGCCAGAATCTTCCAGCTCGGAACGCAAAAATTGCGATGCATTGATTCCTGAATGCGGCTGGCCGGAACAGGTTCTTTGCGAGATGGGTATTGTGGAATACTGCAAAAACGCAGCGTTGCACATATCAACAAATTCGTCCGTCAAGTTCCGTCGTGATGGCAACATGCTTTATGGTTCCGGCAAGATTATGCTGTTCGATATGAACGGAAACCTTGTCCGCAGCGCCGGCATTTCCACATTTGGGAAAACCGAAATGCAGTTGCAGGGCCTCCGCCAAGGAAATTATGTAGCTAAGTGTCAAGGCAGCGTGTTGCTAGTGCGTGTTCGCTAAATACCAATTATTCGGTTCGGGCCATGCCAATATGGGCACAACGCTCATTCTAGAGAGGCCCTATTTATAAAAGTTTGAGTTCAAGTTCCCGCTTTTCTGGAGTGGGAGCTTTTTGTATATTTTATCTAAATATTAATATACAACGGAAATTTCATATGAATCTTATTGAAAAAATCGTTGCGAGTGGAATTCTTTCTCTTGCTGCGGGCTTTGTTGCCTGTGGCGATGATTCTAGCAGTGGGGTGGGGAATAATTCACTGCCAAATAGTTCTTTGCCAGAAAAAATCGAAAGTTTTAGTGATGTCGAAGATTTCGATTGCAATGGTGATCGCGAATGCGAAAGTATCTACATTAATGAATCCGGTCTTTATGCACAATGCATTGGCGAAAAATGGGTAAAAAGAACATTTTCCAGACTGAATGCGTGTGACGAAGAATCCAGTAGTAGCAAAGGTAATTCAAGCAGTAGTGCTAAGAGCAGTTCTTCTGTGGCAAAGTCCAGTAGCTCAAGTGCCGGAAAATCCAGCGATTCAAAGTATGCTTTTGTATGGAATACGTTTGCAGAAGCCTTCAATTGTACCTGTGATAAGTCTCGTGAGGGATGGCTTGGATTAGCAAGATATGCCGATGATAGCGAACTTATTTGCTATCACGATGACTATCTTGACCGTTGGGGATGGGTTGATGCAACTCGTTTTGAATCTTCAAGTAGTTCTGCTGTTTTGAGTTCTAGCAGCAGCGTCAAGTCCAGCTCGTCTGTTTCATCGTCTTCGGCAAAGTCGAGTAGCAGTGTCAGGAGCAGTTCCTCTGTTGTGAACTCCAGCAGTAGCGTCAGGTCCAGCTCGTCAGTTTCATCGTCCTCAGCAAAGTCAAGCAGCAGTGTCAGAAGCAGTTCCTCTGTTGTGAACTCCAGCAGTAGCGTCAGGTCCAGCTCGTCAGTTTCATCGTCCTCAGCAAAGTCGAGTAGCAGTGTCAGGAGCAGCTCTTCTGTTTTGAGCTCCAGCAGTAGCGCCAAGTCCAGTTCGTCAGTTTCATCGTCTTCAGCAAAGTCGAGTAGCAGTGTCAGGAGCAGTTCTTCTGTTGTAAAGTCCAGCAGCAGTGTCGAAAGTAGTTCCTCTATCGCGGTCGTAGATCCGTCGACAGTTGTAAAGGGAACGTTGACAGACGATCGAGACGGTGTAACGTATAAAACGGTCACAATAGGTAACCAAACATGGATGGCCGAAAACCTTAAGCTCAACTATAATGTGGGCTCCGCTAAGAGCTGGTGCGGTGGCGGCTCTGGTAATAACGAGGGCGATTGCAATAAATATGGTCGCCTTTATACGTGGGCTGCGGCGATGGATTCTGCGGCAATTTACTCTTATGCTGGCGAAGATTGCGGATATGGCAAACGCTGCCCCGCTCGTTGGAAACCTCGTGGCATATGTCCCCAGAGATGGCATTTGCCGAGTAAAGCGGAATTGGATGAACTGGTCGAAGCTGTCGGTGGTTCTAGTGTTGCAGGAACAATGCTAAGGTCGACAAGTGGCTGGGATCATAATGAAAATGGCTCCGATTTGTATGGGTTTACGGCACTCCCTACGGGATTTAGATATCCTACTTATTTTGACCATACGGGCTTGTTGACTTCTTTTTGGGGTAGTACTGAAGATGATATCTATGCTGTGATTGTCATTGATTTTGGTGCTCATCCTTCTGCTTCTGTGGGGCGAGGAATCAAGTCGAATGGCTCTCCTATTCGTTGCCTGAAAAATTAAAATCGGTATTTGGAGTTATACAAGGGATGGCCTGACCATCCCTTTTTTCTCTATTATACGATTTGTATTATATGGCTTCTGAAATAGTCGTTTTTTTATAATAAAGCTTGCCTAAATGTTTGAAAATCATATTACGTGTATAATACAGGTGTTGCGTATTCGAATGTAAAAATTTATTTTAAAGCCTATGAAGTCGATTTTTGATTACCGTGATTACCACCTCTATTTGCAGGATTACTACGATGAACGTAAGCGTCTTGGCTCGTTCTCGTGGCGTGAGTTTTGTCGAAAGGCTGGTTTCTCGTCGCCGAACTTTTTGAAACTTGTGTGCATGGGGCAGAGCAAACTGAGCAAAATAAAGGCAAGCCAGGTTGCAAAATCAATGGGTCTTGTCGACTATGAAGAAGAGTATTTTTACCAGCTCGTCGCATTTGGAAATGCCGAAAACAGTTCCGCTCAAAGGGCTGCGTTTTTGGAGATGCAGCGAATTGCCTTGGAACACCAGGTTCGCGTTGTCGATAAAGATGCGTTCCAGTACTATGAATCCTGGAAATATCCGGTTATTAGGGAACTTGCTCCGTTGATGCCGGGCGCAAGCCCTCGTGATTTCGCTGAAGAATGCAAGGAATATGTCTCTGCCGAAGAAGTTCACGATGTCTTGGATTTCCTTGTCAAGGCGGGATTCCTGAAAAAAGAAGGCAATAACGTTTATACGCAAACGGAGCAGACCGTCATTGGTTCCAAGGATTCGCTCCCGATTGCCATTCGTGCCATGCACAAGGAAATGGCTATTATGGCGGCTCGTGCCGTGGACCGCTATTCTGCAAACGAACGCTTTTTTAACGGCGCGACGCTTGGCGTGAATCAGGATGCCTATGATAAAATCGTCGAAGAAATTAAGGCGTGCTGTAAAAAGGCCGTTGCCATCGCAAATGAATGTGGTAATTTTGATCAGGTGTTTCGAATCAATTTGCAATTTTTTCCAGTAACAAATAAAGTAACGAGGAAGAGCCGTGTTTAAAATAAATCTTTATTTTATTGTCCTTTCATTGTTGCTTGTTGCTTGCGCAGATGACAATTATGCTACAGGGACGGTTGATCCGAATGCAAGTCCAATTGCCTTGAATAGTAGTTCGTCGAGTGAATCGGAGCCCAAAACCTCTCCTGATGGTTCTAGTTCTTCGGGCAAGAGCTATTCAAAGGCTGTATTTATGGATGATGAAGTCGTTATGGTTGTGTATTCGCAAGACGAAAAAATAGACGGCCGTGTTGATACAATATATTCTGTTGGCTTTAAAACGACCGTGACAAAAATCTATACGATAGTATCTGAAAAAGAGAATGGAGCGTCCGTTGATAAAGGCGAAATTGAAGTCTATGCTCAAGAAAAAGGTGCTACGGCATCGTGTGAAGTCGAAGGAAAAACGTATTCGTCAAAGTTCAAGTTCGGCCAAAATAATCGTGTGGAACGCACGATAAAATTGGAAAAGTACGGAACGGCTTGTGAAACTGTTTTTGAACAGTTCAAGAATTTGTGTCTGCTCCAAAATGTTAATGATGAACTTAGCGGAGCCTGCGATGATGATGGAACTCTTGAAGCCTATTGCGCCTATGTTGATGAAAATGCCGAATTTGATAAGTATTTGGCTGATTTTTCCACTGAATCCAAATCCAATTGCGGCGAAGAAGGTTTCCATATAGATTCGTTTGGAATTTAGTCTTTTGTCAAATCGGCAAAACTAATTGATTTACCACCCATCCTGACGCCCCCTGTCCAATCTATTTTCTAAACAGGGATGGAGCTTTTTCTTTAAGCTTGTCATGCCTGCCACCGAGCAGGCATCTCCTTCTAGTGTTTGGAAAAGGAGATCCCCGCCTTCGCGGGGATGACAGTGAAAAAGCTTCACGATGATAACATACAAAGGTGGCTTTTATGAAGTTAGGATGGCTTGGTAAACGTGTTCGCGCGGCTCTCGCATTGACGGGTTTCGCTTGCGGCTTTGGTTTTTCGCAGGATTTGCTGTACCCTGACATGTTCGCGTTGTCGGATGTTCAGCTTTTGGACGGCGTCTTGAAGGATCGCCAAGACTTGAATGTCGAAACGCTCCTCAGTTACGATGTGGACCGCCTTTTGGCGCCTTTTTACGAAGAAGCGGGGATGAGGCCCAAGGCTTCTAAGTTCCCGAACTGGGCGGGGCTCGATGGCCATGTTTTGGGGCATTATCTGAGCGCTTTGGCGATGCATTATGCCGATAACGAAGACGTTCAGGTCAAAAAACGTCTCGAATATATCTTGACTGAACTCAAGACGATTCAAGACCAGAATTCCAAAGACAACAATTTCAAGGGTTACATTAGCGGCGTGCCGAACGGCAAGTCGATGTGGCTCAAGATGAAAAATGGCGATGCGGGTGCGCAGAACGGCTATTGGGTGCCGTGGTACAACATCCACAAGCTTTATGCGGGCTTGCGCGATGCTTACGTGTATGCGGGCTATGAGCAGGCGAAGACGATGTTCTTGGCTCTTTGCGATTGGGGTATTTCGATTACGAATGGCCTCAACGATTCTAAAATGCAGCAGATGCTCGGCACGGAACACGGTGGCATGCCCGAAGTTTACGCCGATGCCTATTACCTCACGAAAGACGAAAAGTATTTGAATGCCGCAAAGAAGTGGTCGCATCAGTGGCTTTTGAATCCGATGGCGGCGGGCAACGATAACTTGACGAATGTCCATGCGAATACGCAGGTTCCGAAAGTGGTTGGCTTTGCTCGAATTGCTGAACTCTCGGGCGACCAGACTTTTGTAAAGGGTTCCGATTATTTTTGGAAAACGGTTGTGAACAAGCGCAGTATCGCGATTGGCGGTAACAGTATCTCGGAACATTTCCCGGCACTCGACAATCACAAAAAGTATGTCGAAGAACGTGAAGGACCGGAATCTTGCAATACGTACAACATGCTCAAACTCACGGAACGTTTGTTCAACATGAAGCATGAGGCAAGCTATGCCGACTTCTATGAACGCGCGCTTTTCAACCATATCCTTTCGACAATCCATCCGGAACATGGCGGCTACGTGTATTTCACTCCGGCACGTCCACGCCATTACCGCGTGTATTCCAAGGTTAATGCAGGCATGTGGTGCTGTGTGGGTTCCGGCATGGAAAACCCGGCAAAGTATAACCAGTTTATTTATACGAAAGACAAGAGTACGCTTTACGTGAACCTATTTGCGGCTTCCATGTTGAACTGGAAAGACAAGAGCGTGAAAATCAAACAAGAGACTGCCTTCCCGAAGGGTGAAAGTTCCAAGTTCACGATTACGGGCAGCGGCGAATTCGATATGCAAATCCGCCATCCGTACTGGGTCAAGGAAGATGCGTTTAAGGTCATCGTCAATGGCGATACCGTCGTGAAAAAGTCAACTCCGTCGAGCTATGTTTCTGCAGGTAAATCTTGGAAGTCGGGTGATGTCGTCGAAGTGCTTTACCCGATGTACACGCATGTTGAAGATTTGCCGGGCGTGACCGATTACGTAGCACTTTTGCACGGCCCGATTGTGCTTTCGGCAAAGACGGGAACGGCGAACTTGAACGGCCTTGTTGCTGATGATGGCCGCTGGAGTCATATTGCGTCCGGAGCGCTGGAAGCGCTCGATCAGGCGCCGATGCTCGCGAGCAAAAAAGAGGATATCCCTTCGAAGGTGGAACCCGTGAAGGGCGAACCGCTGCATTTCAAGGCGCCTTATCTTTTTGCGAAGCAAAAGGACGCAAACCTGCTTTTGCAGCCGTTCTACGAAGTGCACGATGCGCGTTACATGATGTATTGGATGGTGCTCACGGACCCCTCGATTCTCGACCGCCTCGAAAAGGAGCAAAAAGAAGCGCTTGCGCTTGACGAAAAGACGGTTGATAAAGTTGCTCCGGGCGAGCAACAGCCAGAAGTCGATCACAAGATGAAAACGGAAAATTCCACTTCCGGCACGCACCAGGGCGAATTTTACCGCGATGCCGGTAAATGCTCCGGTGGCGATGGCGGCCTTGTCAGCTACGAATTCGAGACGAACAGCGAAGATTCCTTGAGCCTCATGGTGCGCTACTGGGGCAACGAAGGCTGCACACGTACATTCGACATCACGATTGACGATGAAAAACTCACGACCGAAACCATTTCGAACCGCTGGAAAAAGGACGAATTCGTAAACGTCACGTACCCGATTCCAGATAAAATGATCAAGGGCAAAAAGATTGTTCGCATCTCGTTTACGGCAAGTTCTGGAATGGTGGGCGGTATCTATAGCGTGCGCCTCCTCCGCAATAAACCGAAGCCCGAATCAGTAAGCATTAAGTCGGTCGCATCTGTAAAACAAAATCTCCGCGTCCGCGCCACATCGCAAAAACTCCAAATCGAATCTGCACTCCCGCTTTCCAAAGCGATGAGCGTAAAGATTTATTCGATGGACGGGCGCCTGAAACTTTCGCAAATGCTCCCCGCAGGCACCAGCGAGTTTAACGTCAACATTGCAGGCCTCAAGAATGGCAATTACATTGTTCGCCTTTTCCAAGATGGCCTTGTTCGCGGCTACACGCTATTCAACAAAAACGGTATTTAATCATTTTTGTTGAGGCTTGACTACAGTATATTCGTTATGCTCGCAAAAGCGAGCATTTCTTATTCCGCTTTCGTAGAGTCCTTTACGCAACGGACGGGAAATGCGTAAATTTTAGGTTCTTTGTTGAAAGAAAAACCTTTACTATTACTTGAAATGCAAAAAGGATAGGCATCTTCAGCACAATTGGGGCAGTCAGGGTAGATTGTTTCTTGCCTTAGTGTCCAAAAACAGGTCTTTTTGCCTATGTCTTCAAATGCAAAATTTTCTAAGTAATTAACATAATATCCTGTTGGTAAAATTCTAAATCCCACAACGTCAGAGCCATTGCCGTTATCTAGCCAGCCTTCTGTTGACTTTAAATCGGTTGCGAAGTAGTTTACGACATATTGCAAAGATTTCCATTCGTTAACAGAGGGTACATGCCATTTATCAGGACAAACTCCGCGGATCTTGAAATCGTTATTCCAATATCTAATAATGGGACAAATGTAATCATCAATTTCAGCATCTACGCAATCCATGCTTGCTTCCCACGTGTAAAGTCTTCCGTATTTTGCGCAACTGTCGGGTTCGTTGTTGTAGCAAAAACTGGCAGAGTCAATGATGTCGCTGGTTCCGTAGTAATATTGGGGTGTTGGTTTTGTGTATGCATAGTTCAGGTTCTCTGCCATCCACCATTGGTCACCGATTTTTACGGTCTTGTACACTTGTCCGTCGCGTTCGTCCGTCATTGTACCATGTTCTATGTGATAAATAGGAGACATATCTTTGACACAACGAATGAAGTAGGCGTTTTGTTTCAAACCTTCAATGGATTCTATTTCATTACCAATTAAATTTAATAATGTAGCTCTACTACTATCAATTTCTAGTGATGTCCAAAGAAATCCGTATTGTGAAAATACATCAGAAAAATCGTCTTCTTTTTCTGCATAGACCCAATAATGGCGCATCCAATTTTGATTTTCAATAGATGTTTTGCTATAAGCTATTAGACTGTTTACATCAGATTCTGTTGGAATGTGCCAGTTTTCAGGACAAACGCCCCTTGTGTAATTGTATAAATCATTTTTGCAGGATTGTTTGTCGTCCTGTTGCCATATCCCACATCCACGACCTGTATTGCCGAATATAGCCATGCTGTCCATTACGGAAGACCATAAATAAAGTCTTCCGTATTTTTTACAGATGTAATCATCATTCCCGAAACATAAAGTTGGTGTTGGCGCAGTTCCATTACGATAATATAATTTCAAATTCTCCGCCATCCATATCTGTTCACCGATTTTAATAGTTTTATATACTTGTCCATCGCGATCGTCTTTTAGTTCACCATATGAATATGGCTCCCAGCTTGAGGAACTTATTTCGATAATGCTGGAAATAGATTCTTGAGAAGAAGACGATTCTGTTACAACAGAGCTGGAGGATTCTTTGCTTGATATATTTTCAAAGAATCCATCGGAGGGATTCTCGTCACTACAAGCTGATATAAGAATCATCATTACCATAGCTGCAATGTATGATAAATAATTTTGCATATATAACCTATAGTGTTGAAATACTTTTTAGCATGGCTGTTTGGGGGCGAACTACAGTACTGGAATGTTGTATTGTAGTATCGATAGTGCGGGTTCTTCTTGAATATAAAAGTCTTGTATGTCTTTGTTTTTTCCAAGACAACTCAAAGAATCAATAAGAATTTTTGCTTGACGCCATGATTCAGTTCGTACTTCAATATCTTTGCCGTTACAGTTGGCTACAATTTCAGTACATTTGTCTAGAATAACATCTGGCCAACAATCGATTTGCAATGTCACCGTAGAATCTTCATTTAAATCTTCGGGTTTTATGTCAATGGTTTTCTCTCTTTTATCGTCTACATCTATTGTGTTGAAAAAACCAGCGATTAAGTCGACAATTAAAGTTTTTTTTATGTCATGTTCTGTTGTAAAAAGAACGATAATTTTGTTTTCTAATCTGCCAACTTCATACTCAATGATTCCTTTTTCTTTGAGTAAATCTCTTTCTTTGGGAGAAAGTGGAGTGTCCTTAATTAGGTAAAATCTGCCTGCGGGAACGATTTCTGATGAGTCTCCTGAGAATCTTGTTAAAATAGTGTCCCTATAAGAATCTCTCCACAAAAATGTATCATCGGAATTGCTTGAGGAATTTTTTTCAATAGATGAACTTGAATAAGAACTACAGGATTCTATTTCAACTGAAGAAGATGAAACAGAATTGGATGATGTCGCTATTGAACTGCTGAATGCGATATCGCTCGATGACGATGAATTGA
>Ga0265298_10010793_pt1 | contig 10753 bp, 8 predicted proteins | sample AusTroGonzalo_MG_3_FD_193486 | JGI IMG/M metagenome (GOLD analysis project Ga0265298, IMG submission 193486) | Bovine rumen microbial communities from tropical cattle in Woodstock, Queensland, Australia - Gonzalo_01 | ecosystem: Host-associated > Mammals > Digestive system > Stomach > Rumen ...
CGTAAATCACGACAGCAAACCGCTGTCGCTGCCTGCCACCACGCTGACCGGCAGTTGTTACGCACACATGTTCGAGGGCTGCACCAGCCTCGAGACGGCTCCCGTGCTGCCCGCCACCACGCTGGCTGATTTTTGCTATGAATTCATGTTCCAAGCCTGTAACAACCTGACCACGGCTCCCGCGCTGCCCGCCACCACGCTGGCTAAGAAGTGCTATCAACAAATGTTTTACGGCTGCGACCACCTCGAGACGGCTCCCGTGCTGCCCGCCACTAAGTTGGCTTATTATTGCTATCGTGAGATGTTCTGCCGCTGCTACAACCTGAGCAGCGTCACCTGTCTGGCCACGGACATCACTGACAAATCTTGCTTGCATTATTGGCTCGAAGATGCCGGCAGCACCGTTTACGACGAGAAAACACTGCACGTAAGGTCAGGTCAACCGACAGACAAATCCTATTGGCACGTCCCCGACAACTGGACCGTCGTGGCGGATCAATGAGTAAATGAAAAATGGAAGGAGTTAAAGGAGTTAAAGGAGTAAAGTAGTAAAAGGAGTAAAGTAATGATGAAGACAATGAAAATGCAGTTCAAATATCTATGTGTGGCTGCTCTCGCATTGGTGGGGGCCCTCACAACAGGCTGTAGCAGCGACGAGCCCGACCTCGATGTGGTCATGCCGCCCGCAGCCATCGACAGCGTAAGCCTGAACACACCCCTCACCCTGGAGGCCAAGGAAGCGGGTGCCAAGGTGACCTTCACCTTCTCTGAATATAAAGCCTCAGGAGTCGTGGAATATAGCACCGACGGCACCAGCTGGAGTACATATACCGGCGACACAGCCATCACGCTCAACATCGCAGGCGACAAGGTGATGTTCCGCGGCAACTGCGCTAAGTATGACCAGAGCAACATCTCTTGCGATAAGGACTGCTACGTCTATGGCAACGTGATGAGTCTGATCAGTCCTACAGGTTTTGCCACAGCCACTAAGCTGACAGAAGGTGATACGTTCAGGGACCTGTTCAAAAAGAATAAGCATATCGTAAATCACGACAGCAAACCGCTGTCGCTGCCCGCCACCAAGCTGACCAGCAGTTGTTACGCATACATGTTCGCGGGCTGCACCAGCCTCGAGACGGCTCCCGTGCTGCCCGCCACCACGCTGGCTAAAAATTGCTATGAATCCATGTTCCAAGCCTGTAACAACCTGACCACGGCTCCCGCGCTGCCCGCCACCGAGCTGGCTTCGTATTGCTATCAATCCATGTTCCAACGCTGCAACAAACTCGAGACGGCTCCCGTGCTGCCCGCCACCAAGCTGGCTTTTTTTGGCTATTATGAGATGTTCAGCTGCTGCTACAACCTGAGCAGCGTCACCTGTCTGGCCACGGACATCACTGACAAATCTTGCTTGCTTTACTGGCTCGAACAAGCCGGCATCGCCGTTTACGACGAGAAAACACTGCACGTAAGGTCAGGTCAACCGACAGATAAATCCTATTGGAACGTCCCCGACAACTGGACCGTCGTGGCGGATCAATGAAGGACACAGTGCAGCGGAAACCGTAAATAATAACTACATTAAAGCATTAACTATGAAAGCAATGAGATATCTGTGCATGGCTGCTCTCGCATTGGTGGGGGCCCTCACAACAGGCTGTAGCAGCGACGAGCCCGACCTCGATGTGGTCATGCCGCCCGCAGCCAGCGACAGCGTAAGCCTGAACACACCCCTCACCCTGGAGGCCAAGGAAGCGGGTGCCCAGGTGACTTTCACCTTCTCTGATAGAAAAGCCTCAGGAGTCGTGGAATATAGCACCGACGGCACCAGCTGGAGTACATATACTGGCGGCACGCCTATCACGCTCAACAGCGTAGGCGACAAGGTGATGTTCCGCAGCAACTGCGCTAAGTATGACCAGAGCAACATCTCTTGCGATAAGGACTGCTACGTCTATGGCAACGTGATGAGTCTGATCAGTCCTACAGATTTTGCCACAGCAACTGAGCTGACAGAAATTTATACGTTCAGGGACCTGTTCAAAAAGAATATGCATATCGTAAATCACGACAGCAAACCGCTGTCGCTGCCCGCCACCACGCTGACCATAGGTTGTTACGCATACATGTTCGAGGGCTGCACCAACCTCGAGACGGCCCCCGCGCTGCCCGCCACCAAGCTGTATGACTATTGCTATCAATCCATGTTCGGGGGCTGCAACAAACTGACCACGGCTCCCGACTTGCCCGCCACCAAGCTGGCTAACCATTGCTATCAAAAGATGTTCAAATACTGTTGGAGTTTGTGCACAGCACCCTCTACGCTGCCCGCCACCAAGCTGGCTATTGGTTGCTATGAATCCATGTTCCAAAACTGCGGCAGCCTGCAGACGGCTCCCGCGCTGCCCGCCACCAAGCTGGATCATTATTGCTATCAATCCATGTTCGAGGGCTGCAACAACCTGAGCAGCGTCACCTGTCTGGCCACGGACATCACTGCCAATAATTGCTTGCGAGACTGGCTCAGAGAGGCCGGCAGCACCGTTTACGACGAGAAAACACTGCACGTAAGGTCAGGTCAACCGACAGACAAATCCTATTGGCACGTCCCCGACAACTGGACCGTCGTGGCGGATCAATGAAGGACACAGTGCAGCGGAAACCGTAAATATTAACCACGATACAACATAAAACAATGAAAACGAGCGAGAAACGGAAGTATGAACGGCCCCGGATGCAGGTGGTCGTGTTGAGACATTCTGAGCAGTTGATGCAGACCAGTACCCAGGTGCCTGACTATATTATTGAGGAAGGGCAAACATGGTAAAGGAAGCCCTGTTAGGAGTAAAAGTAGTAAAGGGAGTAAAAGTAGTAAAGGGAGTAAAAGTAGTAAAGGGAGTAAAGGAGTAAAGTAATGATGAAGACAATGAAAATACAGTTCAAATATCTGTGTGTGGCGGCCCTCGCACTGCTGGGGGCTATGATGAGCAGCTGCACTAACGACGAGCTCGCCACAGACGTGGCGCCGCTGCCTGTGAACAACAAGAGTGTCACGCTGACTACGACCGTCAGCCTGGACGACGCCACGCGAGCCCTCGCAATCGATGAGGAGAACAAGAAGGGTGTGAAGACCTTCGAAACTAACGACAAGGTGGCTCTCATCTACATCAAGTCGGATGGCACCAAGAAGGTTGCAGAGAGCGTGCTCACTTCTGAGAACATCAGTGCTGACGGCAAGAGCGCCAACCTGACATTCCAGTTAGAGGAGCCCAAGGAGGGCGACAGCAACGTGACGCTGGTCTATCCCGTCTGGATGGCTGACAAGGACGCTGCCGACGGCATCAACATGACTGCGTTGCAGGTCGAACAGAACGGCACTTTATACAAGCTTTCCTGGGCCTTCGATACTGCCACCGCCGCCGGCCAGATGACTGTCAGTGGCGACGCTGCTACCCTGCCCGCAGCGGTCACGATGACCAACCCGCTCACTATCGCGATGTTCACACTGAAGGAGGACTATGCCGACATCACCAGCACGGTGACGCAGTTCACCGTCAACGACGGCACACATAAGTATGTCGTGAACCGCGAGCCCGCCGACGGCCCCATCTACGTGGCCATGCGCCCCATAGCCGCCGCACAGACCATCAGTCTTACCGCCGTCACCGACGCCAAGCCCTATAAGAAAAGTGTCACGGGCAAGGCACTCGCCGCCAGCAGGATTTATCCCGTCAACGTCATGATGACGGTAGATGCCGACCGCACCACTCCCCTCACCCTGGAGGCCAAGGAAGCCGGTGCCAAGGTGACCTTCACCTTCTCTGAAGACAAAGCCGAAGGAGACGTGGAATATAGCACCGACGGCACCAAATGGAGTACATACACCGACGGCACAGCCATCACGCTCAACATCGCAGGCGACAAGGTGATGTTCCGCGGCAACTGCCAAACGTATGACCAGAGCAACATCTCTTGCGATAAGGACTGCTACGTCTATGGCAACGTGATGAGTCTGATCAGTCCTACAGATTTTGCCACAGTCACTGAGCTGACAGCGAGTGATACGTTCACAGACCTGTTCAAAGGGAATGAGCATATCGTAAATCACAACAGCAAACCTCTGTCGCTGCCCGCCACCGAGCTGACCAACAATTGTTACGCTAACATGTTCGAGGGCTGCACCAGCCTCGAGACGGCTCCCGTGCTGCCCGCCACCAAGCTGTATGACTATTGCTATCAATCCATGTTCCAAGACTGCAGCAGCCTCGAGACGGCTCCCGCGCTGCCCGCCACCGAGCTGACCAGGAATTGCTATGCATCCATGTTCCAAGGCTGCAGAAGCCTCGAGACGGCTCCCGCGCTGCCCGCCACCAAGCTGTATGACTATTGCTATCAATCCATGTTCCAAGACTGCAGCAGCCTCGAGACGGCTCCCGCGCTGCCCGCCACCAAGCTGGCTTCGTATTGCTATGCATCCATGTTTCAAAACTGCAACAACCTGACCAGCGTCACCTGTCTGGCCACGGACATCACTGCCAAACATTGCTTGCTTTACTGGCTCGAAGATGCCGGCAGCATCGTTTCCGGCGAGAATACACTGCACGTAAGGTCAGGTCAATCGACTAACAAATCCTATTGGAACGTCCCCGACGACTGGACTGTCGTGGCGGATCAATGAGATGACGAGGGACTGGTGCCTGTCATACGGTGCCTGTCATACTGATGTTGGAAGACAATGAAGGCAGGAAGCTGTTGAAATAGAGAAGCAAAAATTTTGCTATTACAAATATATTACCTATCTTTGCATCGTGAGGCCACGATGCGAGCCTCGGCGGCGTCTCAGCATAAGAACGAGTTCACACGGGGACAGCTCACACGGGAGCTCACACGGGGACTGTCCCTCTGTGAGTATAGGTATCGTTCTATCGTCACTTATCGCATTCATTTAGATTATGGCAAAGCTGACCACCGAAGAATTCATAAAGAAGGCCCAAACAGTGCATGGGGATAGATACGATTATTCCCAAGTTGAGTATATTGACTCAACGACTAAAGTTAATATAATCTGCAAGGAGCATGGTGTGTTTTTGCAAAGACCCGATAAGCATTTAAGTGGTCAAGGATGCCCTGATTGTTCTGGAAGTATAAAGCTGACTACAGAATCGTTCATAGTAGAAGCTAAGGAGATCTATGGCGACTGCTATGACTATAGTAAGGTTGAATATAAAAATCGCGACCATAGGGTGACTATTGTTTGTCCTGTTCATGGTGATTTTCAAATATACGCTCGTGAGCACCTTGATGGAAAAGGATGTCCAAAGTGCGAAAAGGGTGAAAAGTTCCTGGCAAAGCTAAAGGAGAAGTTTGGCGATAAGTTTGGCTTGGATGAATTCGTTTATGAGAGTTCTACTTTACCTATTACATTGATATGTCCCACTCATGGTGCTTTCTCGAAACTGCCTAATGCAATACTGAATTCAAAATGTGGATGCCCTGAATGTGGAAATCAACTATCACGTCAACTTCAAGAAGAAGCACATCAAGAATCCATAAGAAGGAAAGAAGAAGAAAAGCAAAGGCAAATAGAAGCAGATAGAAAGGCCAAAGAAAAAGCAAAATATTGTTGGAGTGAAAAAATACAAAACATTCTAAGTAGCAATACATATTCAAATGATTTCTGGGATACAGATTTCTTTGGTTTTGATCTTCATCATATTTGCATGGATAATGGTGAACCGATTAATGGACGTATATGCATACCTCTCAATTATTCTCATTATCCATTCCGAAATGCAGACATAGAAGCAGACAATGGAAATCTTATCAAAATCTCATTATATCTTAGCGGTTATTATGACCCAGACGTAGATTATAATCTGCTGACCGAGATACTTCTTGTCGGCGAGAGTATTATATCCAATGGTTCAGCACTCTCATACGATACTATAAAAGAAAAATATGGCATTTATGACTACAGTATCTATAAATACGATGAAATACTTGATGGCTACAAAGTTCAAGTCATTAAAAGAAATGGTTCTGTAGAGATAAAAGTTCGAAAAGTCGGTGCAAAGATCATAAGAAGGCGAAACTATCAAAAATACGATGTAAAGACTCTGCCTAAGTCTTTCGTGGGAATAGACTTCGAGACGCTTTATCCCCAGCGCGTATCTGCTTGTTCTGTGGGTATGGTAAAGTATATAGATGGTGAAATCGTTGATAGATTCTATACTCTCATTCGTCCGCCATTCAATTATCCAGGTAAATGTGGCAGCGTACTGACATGGATTCATGGATTGACTGAGGATATGGTGAAAGACGCGAGGACATTTGAGGAAGTATTGCCAGAAATGGAAAGTTTTGTTGACGGTTTGCCTCTTGTTGCTCATAATGCCTGTGTCGAAAGAGCCTGTATAAGAGATGCAAGTGCATTCTATGGTGTAGAGACAAAACTTGACTACGAAAATATCTTCGACACTCTGACGCTATCACGACAAGCAGAAGCAAAACTCGGCATTTCTGAAGAAGGACCAGGAACCCATCAACTTGATACAGTTTGCAAGAGGTTTGGAATCTCAGGTAATAATCACCATAATGCTTTGGCTGATGCAGAGATGAGTGGCAATCTGATGGTGCTGTTCCAAAAGATTCTAAGTGAGGGGGGAACTGTTGAGGTCGCAGAAACCCCTTTGATACCAAGGCAGAAGTATAATCCTGAGGATAAAGTTCAACGTACAGATTTGGATAGCGTTGCTGACAATCCTTTTAAAAACCAAGTCGTGGTACTGACTGGCTTTGCTAAAGCAGATAGTCAAGAATATGCGCATAAGTTGAATGAATTGGGTGCCATCATTAAGGACGGAGTAAACAAAAAGACGAACATACTTATTACAGGCTATAATGCAGGCCCATCCAAAATGCAGAAAGCACAGGAATTTGGTGCACGTATTATGTCAGAAGAGGAATTTAAAGAAATAATAAAACAACTATGATACAGCAAGACTTATTTGGCGATAGTGCCATTATTCAGCAGAATCCATTGACCGACCGTCGCGTTGGGTTTATTGGGAAGTTCAAGAACCGTGCAGCTCTTGTACGGAAAGTGAAAGAGTTTGGAGCATCTGACAAAAGCAAAGATGGTCTGACTCGCGATACACAAATCCTCGTAATGGGTGGCGAAATTAGTCAGGAGGTTTTAAATAGACTGCTTTGCTATGAACATGACGGTTGGAAACCATTGAAGATAACTGAAACAGAATTGGAAGACATTTTCAAGGGTCACTATAAGGGATATGACACGCCAGCAGTTCCTACAAAACAGATAAGCATAGACATGTCGTACTACAATTGGGTACCACCTTTGTTTACCGATGAAGATGATGATGAAAACGACGGTACAGGTATTCGCTGTTCTTCCCCACTTGTCTATGGTAACGACAATCCCATATATGGAATGGAGATATTTGTGCCCAATAGACCCAACACAGACATGGGAGTTATTAGGCAGCTTATTGGCAACTTCGGAGGCTATGCAAATACTGAATATTTCGATGAGACCAATGTTGTGATGTTGGGCGATTCTACGTTGCAGAAACTGGAGAACGGCATCAAGGACGAGGTAATTCTCGATATTGAAAGCCAATACAATAAAAGTAACACAAAGATGTTCAACATTCAATTCACTAGCGAAAGCGATTTTATCACATGGGTAAAAGCCTGGATGGAGAAATATCCTGATGAAAGTACCATTACCCTTTTGAATAATTATGAGAAAACAGAAAAGGCTTAAAAATTTGACATTATGAAAATTGATTCACAATATCTGGAGTTCAAATCAGATGAACTCATAGAGAACAAGAACACCCCTTTCTATCGCAAGCATGTTGCAATAATAGGATACTTCGATAATTTTGATTCCGACGATGACATACAAGGATTGGCATTTCTTTTATGGGAACATGGAGCAACTGTGAGTCCACATGTATCACAATCTACAGATATAGTGATTAATGGTGTAGGTGCTGAAGAAGAAGATATTTTCTTAATCGGTCGTATGAAAGAAAAAGGTGCCGACCTTAAAGTTTATTACCAAGAAGATTTCGAATGTATGCTTAGCGAGTACCATCTGCTTGATTGGTATTCTGGTAGAGCATCAACTGCCGAAAGGAAGAAGTCTGGTAAGTTTTATCCAGAATTCATAGAACTACATATTGACGAAGATATACGTTCGTATGTTTTTGAAAGGGACAATGTTGAGAAGTTTATTAATTTTTGCATCAGAGAACGGAAAAATGTAATTGAAAAGAATTACAGGAAAAATATCATGTTGTCTGAAGAATCAAAAGATAAGAGTTTTGTCGACCCAGCCTATCGTAGATTCTTGCCAGACGATAAAATAGAGACCAAGGATACTGAATTCTACCATAAGAACATCGTCATTACAGGTACATTGTCAGATTATGAATATCGGAATGACTTAGCAGGCTTGTTGCACAGTTATGGAGCTGCAATTAATTCAAATGTTATAGGGAAAACGGATATAGTAATTGTTGGAAAAGGAGCTGGCCCAAGAAAGTTAGAAGAAATAAAAGAACGTATAGCTTCAGGACAATCAATTCAAATTATTGAGGAACTAAAACTGAGGGAGATCCTTACAAAAGTAATGAGTGACACAGGGACAGGTTCTTGTCACGAAATAGCGAATTGAAGTTGTAACATTTTCGTGTTTTCCATACTATAAAAAGATGTAAGATGTTAGAAGTAAGATGTAAGAAGGAGTCACGAAATAAGAACGGAATAAAAACGATATAATGATATGAGCGACGAACAGAAATATACCATTCAGGGCTTGGATGAATACATCCGCCAGGGAGAGCCGCAACAGCGTGAGCGTAGCGAGGCATGGAAGGTGGCCATCGGCTTGCAACAGGTTGACAGGCTTCAGACTTCTGAGTACCTGCTTGATACGGCAAAGCGCCACATAGAGGGCGATATCAGTATTGGCGAGGCAAAGGAGTTGATTGACTCTTACTACAAGTCGGCAGCAGGACGCAAGGAGGTAGAAGGTGAACGGACGGAACAGCGAGAGCCATCAAGTTCACTTGAATGGCCGAGTCGTGACGGACGAAGGCAATGCCAACGCACGGAAGAGGCCGACAAGGTGGCTGCGCGCATCACGGAGCTGATTGAAGAGAAAACTTTCTCGTTCACACCGGCACAGCTGATTTCAATCCACCGCCGATTGTTTGAAGGCATCTACAAATTGGCAGGACGTATTCGCGATTATAACATCACGAAGAACGAATGGGTACTTGGCGGCAAGACGGTATATTATGCCAGCGCCGACACCATTAGCGACACGCTGGCATACGACATGGGACAGGAACGTGAGTTCAACTATGCCAACATGAATATTGATGAGGCCATCCGTCATCTGACTCGTTTTTGCGCCAACCTATGGCAGATACATGCATTCTGTGAGGGCAACACGAGAACGACGGCGGTATTCATGATTAAGTATCTGCGCACATTGGGTTTTAATGTGGTGAACGATGTGTTTGCAGAGAATTCCTGGTATTTCCGCAATGCGCTGGTGCGTGCCAACTATAGCGACTTGACAGCAGGTATCTCAGAGACCACGCTCTATCTGGAGCGATTCTTCCGCAGCATGTTGCTGGGTGAAGAGCACGATCTGAGGAACAGAATCATGCACGTGGATTGGGGCAAAGTAACAGATGATGCAACGTCCCAAAGTGCAAATAAGCCAGTTCTAAGTGCAAAATTGAGCGATGAACTGCCTCCAAAGTGCAAAAATTGCACTTTAGAAGAAGTGGCGGTGCTTCGCATCATGCATGTGAACCCCACAGCCACTCAAAAAGAAATAGCCACTGCAATAGGAAAGTCAGAACGAACCATTAAGACAATTACCGTTGCGCTGCAAGAGAAGTTGATTGTAAAGCGAGTGAACGGTAAACGTAATGGGTATTGGGAATTTATAGAGTAAGAGATGACGAGGGACTGGTGCCTGTCATACGAAAGTCAAGGCAGGATTATGAGAAAACCCTAACCAAGAAATGGCTGAAGAAGAACTGAAGGAAATGATGGCGCTGCTGGAGGCGGCGGGATGCAGCGCGCAGCTGTGCGACACGCCTGTGCCGCTGAGCGGCAGCACGGTGAAGTGCGGACTCCCGACGGAGCCGGGCGACGTGGACTATTCGGACTATGTGCTGCTGCCGAAGGCGGTGGTGGGCCTGCAGCCGGAGATGATGATACCGGCGGAGGGCGACTCGATGCGCGAGGCTGGCTTTGAGCCCGGCGATCTGCTGCGCGTGCGCTTCGGCATGGAGGCTCGCGACGGCGACAGCGTGCTGGCGTGGATTGACGGCCAGTGTACGGTGAAGTCGCTGTTCACCGACGAGGAGGGGCAGCGGTGGCTGGTGCCACAGAACGACAGCTACGACGCCATTCTGCTGAAGGAGGAGATGGACGTGCGGATTCTGGGCGTGGTGGTGTGCGTGGAGAAATCGTCGCCAAGGGCTTCCTCGCGCCAGATGCTTCAGGCCGTGCGCCGCACGAAGAACAAGCTGCGCGCTGCGCGCAAGCTGACGGAAGCGGAGGTAGATGCCCAGATTATAAGAATAGGTACGTACGTGCAGCATGCCCGCCAGTGGTTTGCCGTCTACAAGGGCATGGTGGAGTGCGAGGTGCAGGAGCAGGGCGACTACAAGGGCTTTTGCAGTCGCGTCCGCAG
>Ga0265298_10010794_pt1 | contig 10750 bp, 8 predicted proteins | sample AusTroGonzalo_MG_3_FD_193486 | JGI IMG/M metagenome (GOLD analysis project Ga0265298, IMG submission 193486) | Bovine rumen microbial communities from tropical cattle in Woodstock, Queensland, Australia - Gonzalo_01 | ecosystem: Host-associated > Mammals > Digestive system > Stomach > Rumen ...
CGATGACAATGGTCACCGCGATACCGGCGGTAAAGCCTGTGGTGATGGTGTAAGGAATAAACTTGATCAGAGAACCGAGTCTCAGGAATCCCATAATGATGAGCAGGATTCCCGCCAGTACCGTTGCCAGCGCCAGTCCGCCCATTCCGTTCTTCGCCACGATTCCCGCAACGATGGTGGCAAAGGCCGCCGTCGGTCCTGCGATCTGCACACGGCTTCCGCCCAGGAAAGAAATGATGAATCCTGCCACGATTGCCGTATAGATACCCTGCTCCGGTCCCACACCCGACGCCAAGGCCAGCGCTATGGAAAGCGGCAGCGCGATGATTGCCACAATGATACCGGAGATCACGTCCGTGATCAGCTTCTTTCCATCGTAGGTTTTCATCACGCTGAACAACATCGGTTTCAGTTTGTCTTTTTTCATGGTTTACTCTCCGTCTATTTTTTCACAAACGAAGAATACTATATGACAAACGAGTTCATTTGTAAATGATAATTTATTGTTTTTTCTTTCGATAATACAGCAAAACAGCAGCCACCTGAGAATTCCTGCAGGGACTGCTGTTTGGTAATTTATAGCAATTTTTTTAACCCCGGGATCAGCTTCAGTCCCATGGAAGTCACAAGGGAAAGGGCATACACTGCGATCACCACAGGGATCAGCATCCAGAAGCTTCCGTATTCCAGGGGATTCCACTTCACCACCTTGATCAGAAAGCGAAGGTAGATCAGATGGGTCAGGTAAACGCCGAAGGAGTATTTATCCAGAAAAGTCCAGACTTTACTCATCTTCCCTCCGGCACTTCCGTTCTTCCCCCTGAGAAGTACAAATGCACCGGTACTTAATATGATCACTGGGAGAAATGCATAATTGCCAAGCAGCTTCTCCATTCCTGCCTGCCTCTCCCCGAAGTCGATCCGGGAAAGGATGATGATCGTTACCGCACCGGCCAGAAGAAGGATCGCTCCCATAATCATTCCGAACTTAAGATCTCCCCGATGGATCATGTGCCCCAGAAAGAGATAAAGAGGAAAGACAGAGGAGACGCAGATGTAAAAGCCCGGAGTTTCACCGCCAAGCCTCTCCCATGTCGGAATCAGGGAAAGAAAGATCAGGAGAACTATCCCGAGATAGATCAACGTTTCTTTACCTGCATTTTTAGCCACCAACCGGTACGCCGGCATAAGGAGATAGAGCCCGATCAGAAGATACAGATACCAGAGATGCGCCCAGCTTCCGTCAGTAAAGAACTTCTTCAGGATGGTAAAAAAGTCACCGGATGAAAAACTGTCTTTATTCATCCAGATATCCAGCATAAAGAAGATTGCCGTAAAAAGGAGCAGCACGATAACCATCCGAAGCACATACCTGAACAATAATCTGCCGATGGTAAGATTCTTTTTTTCATCCAGAAACAAAATGCCGGTCACCATCACAAAACATGGAACCGCCCACATCATAAGCCAGGGGACCACACGGGTCACATATTCCTCCGTCCCGGTCATCTTATCCTTCATGGCCATATGATACATGGTGAAGGTATGAAGGACCACGATTGCAAAGCTGGCAACCGTCCGGATTCTGGAAATATAAGGGATACGTTCTTTTGTCTCAGCCACTTTCCGTCAACACCTCGTCGAATTCCGATCAATAAAGCAATGCACCGTCATCCAGACAGCCATCGTCCGGATTATCCGCCGGAGCTTCAGTCTTTTTCTCCGTCTTCTTTTCTGTCTTCTTTTCTGTTGCCTTTTCGGTCTTTTTCTCCGTCTTTTTCTCGGTCTTCTTCTCCGTTGCTTTTTCCGTTGCTTTTTCTGTTTCTTTTTCCGTTTCTTTTTCGGTCTTCTTTTCCGTAGCCGGTTCTTCTGTAACCGGTTCAGCAGTCACCTGCGCTTCCGTAACAGCCTCAGTCTCTGCTTCTGTCACAGGTTCCTCCGTGGTTACACTTTCCGTAGTGTTGCTCTCCGTATCCTTCTTTTCCTCAGTGGTTGCCGCTGCGGTAACATTTTCACTTCCCGCACCACTCTCCGTGTCTGTCTTCTTCTCTCCGCAGCCACACATAGCAAAAACCAATGCTGTCGAAACCAGCAACAAACCTATCCTCTTTTTCATGAAACATCCTCCAGCTCAACTTACATCTGTTTTCTTTAATTCATATGCTCAGAAACCTGATAACGGAATGTTCCGGAATCTCCGTATTGGAAATGATAAAAGTCCTTCTTAAACTGCCAGCTCCCTTCCGGGTCATATACATACGTTTCCCCGTCGATCACGATTTCCACCCATGAATGCTTCACAACCCGGTTTCCGGGATAAGGAACGTAACCCCAAACCTGATGTGCATCGTATCCCATTTCATAAGCAAGTTCCCGGAAGGTTCCGGCATATATAAAACAATTTCCCCACTCCTGGTCAATTCCGATCGCTGCAAGCTGCTTGCTGGTCAGCGCCTCTGTCCATTTCGTCTTTCCGCCGTATTTAAACTTGGCCACATAATTAAAGGCCGCGCGAAGAGTTTTCAGAGTAAGAGCCTTCTCTCCGGCCACAGGATCCTGTGACTTTCTGGCTGAACCATCGGAATTGAAATAATAAATCTTTCCGTCCACCTTCATCAACACATCGTGATAAAGAATTCCATTATCCTGGGCAAGATAATAAATACCCGAAGAAGAGACCCATCCCGAAGAATAATACACTTCTCCGCTATCTTTGGCGTACATCAGATCCGACCCATTGTAAAATGAACCGCCGGCCACCATTTCCCCGCTGGTCTTGAAGAAGTAGTCCTTTTCTTTCCAAGTAAGCATACGGCCGGAATACATTTTCCCGTCTTCATCCATGAAATACAGGCTGTCTTCCCATTCCATCCAGCCTTTCTTCATGGCGCCGTTATCAGAAAAGAAATACCAGGAATTACTCCATTTCAACCAGCCAACAGTCATGAGTCCGGTCTTTTGGAAATAATACCACTTACCGGAAATCTCCTTCCATCCCACCTGCATCTTTCCGTCATTGCGGAAATAGTACCATTTCTCTTTATCCGCAGATCCGTCATTGAGCCATCCGGTCAGCATGATGCATTCATCATTAAAATAGTACCATGTATCTCCCAGATTCAGCCATCCGGAAACTGCCGCTCCGGTATTCTTCATATAATACCAGTTGTCTTTCCATTTAACCCATCCGGTCTTCATCCGTCCCGATGTATTAAAGAAATAAGACTTATTGCCGATCCGGACTAAACCTTTCTCCATGACACCATTTTCGTCAAAATGATACCAATCCCCGTCCGATTCCAGCCAACCGGTTTTCATCCGGCCATTTTCATCCAGGTAAAACCATTCTCCCTCCAGACTCAACCAGCCGGTCTGCATTTTTCCTTCAGCGTCAAAGAAATATTTTTTCCCTTTAACCGTTTCCCAACCGGTCGTCATTTTTCCGTCTGACTCCAGATAGTACCAGTCTTCACTATCATTAAGCCAGCCGGTCTGAAGAACACCTTCCTCATCAAAATAATAGTTAAACTCATCGAGCTGTTGCCAGCCGGTCAGGGCATTTCCCGACTCGTCATAGTAGTAGGTCTTACCATCGATCTCCTGCCAGCCGGTCAGGATTTCCTCTTCTTCCGCATATGATGTCATGGAAAATAATCCCGAAATCAACAGAGATGCAATTACAATGCCTGTTTTATGTTTCATAGTGTCTCCCATCTTTGCATCAACCAAACACATTTGAAATACAAAAAACCTGCTTCACCCTTCAAGGCAATGCAGGTTTTATAAAAATGACATAAAAACAAAGCTGCAGATAAAACTAAGCAGCGGTCGATTGGCTATAATGGTCTCATTATCACAATATACTGTCAACGATTCCCCCTCATTTCTTCAGGTCGTATGTTCGCTTATTATATCAAATCATCTCATGATAATCAACACACCCTTTGGCACGTAAAAACAGCAGCCGCCTGCGGGAATCCCACAGGGACTGCTGTTTTTTATGCTCTCTATCTTAGAGATAGATCAAAAATCTAAATCTTGAATTAGTTCTCTTCAGCGATAGCTGCCTGAGCTGCTGCAAGACGTGCTACCGGTACACGGAACGGTGAGCAGGATACATAGTCAAGGCCGATCTTGTGGCAGAACTCTACGGAAGACGGATCTCCACCATGCTCGCCGCAGATACCTACGTGAAGCTTCGGATTAACCGGCTTGCCGAGCTTGATAGCCATCTCCATCAGCTTGCCAACACCGGTCTGGTCCAGCTTAGCAAACGGATCATTCTCGAAGATCTTGGTGTCATAGTATGCATCCAGGAACTTACCAGCATCATCACGGGAGAAACCAAAGGTCATCTGAGTAAGGTCGTTGGTACCGAAGCAGAAGAAGTCTGCCTCTGCAGCGATCTCGTCAGCGGTAAGAGCTGCTCTCGGGATCTCGATCATAGTACCTACTTCGTACTCAAGAGCTACGCCGGCTGCTGCGATCTCTGCGTCTGCAGTCTCAACAACAACCTTCTTTACGAACTTAAGCTCCTTAACTTCGCAGGTAAGCGGGATCATGATCTCCGGCTTTACATTCCAATCCGGATGAGCTGCCTTTACTTCCAGAGCTGCACGGATAACAGCCTTGGTCTGCATCTTAGCGATTTCAGGATAGGTAACAGCCAGACGGCATCCACGATGACCCATCATCGGGTTGAACTCCTTAAGGGACTCAACGATAGCCTTAACCTCATCCAGAGTCTTGCCAAGGTCATTAGCAAGCTTAATCTGCTCAGCTTCCTCGTGAGGAACGAACTCATGAAGCGGGGGATCCAGGAAACGGATGGTTACCGGATTGCCCTCAAGTGCCTCATAAAGAGCCTTGAAGTCGCCCTGCTGATAGGGAAGGATCTTATCCAGAGCCTTCTCACGTGCTTCAACAGTGTCAGCGCAGATCATCTCACGGAATGCTGCGATACGATCCTCTTCGAAGAACATATGCTCTGTACGGCAGAGACCGATACCTTCAGCGCCCAGCTCACGAGCCTTCTTAGCGTCTGCAGGAGTATCAGCATTTGTACGAACTTTAAGCTTACGATACTTGTCAGCCCACTCCATGATCTGGCCGAACTCGCCTGCGATCTGAGCATCAACAGTCGGGATAAGACCATCATAGATGTTACCTGTAGTACCATCGATGGAGATCGGATCGCCCTCATTGAAGGTCTTTCCGCCAAGAGTGAACTTCTTGTTCTCTTCATCCATAACGATGTCGCCGCAACCGGATACACAGCAGGTACCCATACCACGTGCAACAACGGCTGCGTGAGAGGTCATACCACCACGTACAGTCAGGATACCCTGAGCTGCCTTCATACCGGTGATATCTTCCGGAGAGGTCTCAAGACGAACCAGAACGACCTTCTCGCCACGAGCTGCCCAAGCTACTGCATCATCAGCGGTGAATACAGCCTTACCGCAAGCAGCACCGGGAGAAGCACCAAGACCCTTGCCAAGAGGTGTAGCAGCCTTAAGTGCCTTAGCATCGAACTGCGGGTGAAGCAGGGTATCCAGGTTTCTCGGATCGATCATGGCAACTGCTTCCTTCTCGCTCTTGTGGCCTTCCTTAACCAGGTCGCAAGCGATCTTCAGAGCAGCGGGAGCTGTTCTCTTACCGTTACGGCACTGAAGCATGTACAGCTTCTTGTTCTCAACGGTGAACTCCATATCCTGCATATCATGATAATGATTCTCAAGGATATCACAAACCTTGATGAATTCAGCGTAAGCTTCGGGGAACTCCTGCTCCATCTGAGCGATCGGCATAGGAGTACGAACACCGGCAACCACGTCCTCACCCTGAGCGTTCTTAAGGAACTCGCCCATCAGCTTGTTCTCGCCTGTAGCGGGATCACGTGTGAAGGCAACGCCTGTACCGGACTCATCATTCAGGTTACCGAATACCATGGGCATTACATTAACTGCAGTACCCCAGGAATACGGGATGTCGTTGTCACGACGATATACATTTGCACGGGGATTGTCCCATGAACGGAACACGGCCTCGATAGCCAGCTTCAGCTGTACTACGGGATCAGAGGGGAAGTCCTCTCCGAGCTGTGCCTTATACTCAGCCTTGAACTGCTCAGCAAGAGTCTTCAGATCAGCAGCGGTAAGATCAACATCGTACTTAACGCCCTTCTCTTCCTTCATCTTGTCGATCAGCTGCTCGAAATACTTCTTGCCGACTTCCATAACGACGTCAGAGAACATCTGGATGAAACGACGATAAGAGTCATATACGAAACGCTCAAAACTCGGATCCGGGTTGCCTGCGATCATAGCAGCAACAACATCGTCATTCAGACCGAGGTTCAGAATGGTGTCCATCATACCGGGCATGGATGCTCTCGCACCGGAACGTACGGAAACCAGAAGCGGATTCTTCAGATCACCGAACTTCTTGCCGTTGATCTCTTCCATCTTTGCAACGCCTTCCATAGCCTGAGCCATGATCTCGTCGTTGATCTTGCGGCCATCCTCATAGTACTGAGTACAAGCCTCGGTTGTGATGGTGAATCCCTGGGGAACCGGAAGACCGATCTCGGTCATCTCAGCCAGGTTAGCGCCCTTACCGCCGAGAAGATTACGCATCGTCATGTTGCCTTCTGTGAACATGTAGACCCATTTCTTTGCCATGTTTCTAAATACCTCCTAAAAAAGTAGTAATTTTTCACGGGAACTCGGCCGTACACAATGCGCCTTTCCGACGAGAGCCCGCAACTAGTTGGTATTATAGCATAATCAGGGAATAAAAGAAACATGATTTTACGCAAAGTGCAGTAAAATTTTGAGGTGTTTTTTTCGGTGGAAATGTATACTCCGAATATCATAAAAAAAGGGATTCCCACTTTGTTCAGCATGACACCGAACATAAACGGGAATCCCTTAATTTATACTTATTCTGGTATTACGCGCTGCAGCTCCTAAGGCTTAGTATGCCAGCTTCTCGGCAAAGTAAGCCGGAAGATCTGCGATCGCAACTCTCTCCTGCTCCATGGTATCTCTGTCACGGACAGTTACCGCATTATCGGTCTCGGAGTCAAAGTCGTAGGTTACGCAGAACGGAGTTCCGATCTCGTCCTGTCTTCTGTAACGCTTTCCGATCGCACCGCGGTCATCATACTCGCAGTTCCAGTTCTTGGAAAGCTCGGTGAAGATCTTCTCCGCACCCTCGGCCAGCTTCTTGGAAAGGGGAAGCACGCCGATCTTTACGGGTGCGATGGCCGGATGGAAATGAAGTACCGTGCGGACATCATTTTTCTCTGCGTCAAGAACTTCCTCATCATATGCTTCGCAAAGGAAGGCCAGGGTTACGCGGTCAGCACCGAGTGAGGGCTCAACCACATAAGGAATGTACTTCTCATGGGTTTCGTCATCGAAGTAATCCATAGGTTCACCGGAGGTGTTCTGGTGCTGTGTCAGGTCGTAATCGGTTCTGGATGCGATACCCCAGAGCTCGCCCCAGTCGGTGAACGGGAAAGCATACTCGATATCCGTGGTGTGATCGGAATAGAAGGAAAGCTCCTCCGGATCATGGTCACGGAGACGAAGATTCTCTTCCTTGATTCCCAGATTCAGCAGCCATTCGTAGCAGAACTTTCTCCAGTACTCAAACCATTCGGTCTGTGTGCCGGGCTTGCAGAAGAACTCCAGCTCCATCTGCTCGAACTCACGGGTACGGAAGGTGAAGTTACCGGGAGTGATCTCATTCCGGAAGGACTTACCGATCTGGCCGATACCGAAGGGAACCTTCTTTCTGGAGGTACGCTGTACATTTTTGAAGTTTACGAAAATACCCTGAGCCGTTTCGGGACGAAGGTATACCACGTTCTTTGCGTCCTCGGTTACGCCCTGGAAGGTCTTGAACATCAGGTTAAACTCCCGGATATCCGTAAAGTTGTGCTTGCCGCAGGAAGGACAGGGAATGTTATTCTCCTTGATGAAGTCCTGCATCTTCTCATGAGACCAGCCGTCTACGGAGCTGTCCAGTGTAATGCCCTTCTCAGCGCAGAAATCCTCGATCAGCTTATCGGCTCTGTGGCGCTCATGGCACTCCTTGCAGTCCATCAAAGGATCGGAAAAGCTTCCCAGATGTCCTGATGCGATCCAGGTCTGGGGGTTCATCAGAATGGCGCAGTCCACACCTACATTGTAGGGGTTCTCCTGGATGAATTTCTTCCACCATGCCTTCTTTACATTATTCTTCAGCTCCACGCCGAGATTACCGTAATCCCAGGTATTTGCCAGTCCTCCGTAGATCTCGGAACCGGGATATACAAATCCGCGGGACTTTGCCAGAGCTACGATCTTTTCCATTGTCTTTTCCATGATTCTCTCCTTATGGTTTTCTTATATATTTCTTTTTGAATCAGTCTTTTTTGAATCTACATTCCCAGGAACAGCACGATCACCGCGGTTCCCTTGCCATCGGTAATAATGGAATTGTCGGAGAACTTCCCGTGATCGTTCACATAGAGAAGCTTTCCGTCTTCCAGTTCCACAGATATTGCTTCCGTAGTCACCAGCATCATATTCTGGCTGGAATCGATCTTCTCCGAAGCCACCTGATTTCCTTCCGGTCCGTAGAATACGGCCGTAGCTTTCTCCGCTTCCGTCAGCTGCTCGATCTGGGTTTGATCCATCTGCTCGGGATCATACCCTGCCTCTGCCAGCTCTGCGTCGGAGATCTGAGGTGCTTCCTCGGTATCCTCTTCCACCTTATACTTTGCCGCTTCCTCCTCTGCTATACGGTCAGCTTCGGCGGCATTGTAGCTGGAAAGCGTTACCGACATCCGGTTGAACTCCGTATAAGCATCCAGGTCACTGTAAGAAATGGCGGTCTTCACGATATCGCCCTCCTGACGGATCTCACGGAAGCTTACCTTGTTCACACCGACGGATTTATTATATGCGTCCACCTCGGACTGAATGTATGTCTTCAGTTCATCAAGGTTATAGGTGACTCCGGTATAATCCTCTACAGCGATCTCCAGTACATTTCCATGGCTGCTGAGCCGGACCGTATTTCTCGCCGTATCTCCGATATACTCCTTCTCCGGTATCGCGGTAGTGGGTTCTTCCTTCTTCCCGCAGCTCGTAAGGAATGCCATCATCATGGCAAGGAACAGAGGAAATACTTTAAGGGAAATACTCCGTCGATTCATTTTACGATTCATATTACGATTCATTTTACGATTTTGTTTTTCTTTTTTTTCCAGCATAATTCATTTCCGGCATTTTATATCAAACACTTTTTTAATAGGTTCCCGTCGAGGAATCTCTTCCTATGGATTAAGACAGAGATATTTTACTCATGTTGCTCTGTAATTTCAACCATTATTTCTGAGCAGATTCCGAAACTCCCGCATTTCCCGCAGGATTCCCGCTGCTTTAAGCTCCTGATCCACCAGTTCCTTCACCAGCGAATCCGCGATGGAGAGCAGTTCACCCTCCAGTTCTTCCGTCATTTTAAAGCTGAAGGTTGCTCCAATGGGCCTTGAGTAAATGTACTGTATCCCGTAGACTGCCGTATCACTGATAGGGATCACCGACCGGTTTCCTTTTCCCGGAGGAAGAAGGACCAGCCCGCCGGCCCGGATATTCAGATATTTTATCATGGAACCGGGATTTCTTTGGGCTGTATCTTTACCGGATACTTGATCATCAGATACCTCTTTATCCGATAAATCCTGCCCGTGATCCATAACCATCTCCATCACCGGAGCCATTCCCTCCACATGAAGCAGCTTGATCACAAATGCCGCACGTATGGCATCCGGCGAAAGTTCAGCCTTTATCAGCGTTTTGTACGTCACATAGAGAAGATTCAGCTCATCCTTTGCCGGAAGACTCTCCCGGGTGAAATACTCGGTAAGCTCCGTCACGTAGGACGCAGTGGCATATTGCTCCGGATCATCCGCCAGTTCACGGAAGGGTTCCTCCACCTCCGCTTCCCTGAGGGAATAGGTTCCCCTCCCCGGATGGAGTCCGAAACGTCCCATGGCAAAGCTCTGGGAGATGGCTCCCAGCCGTCCGTTGGGCCGTCTGGCATTATTGGCAAATACCGTGATCTTTCCCAGATTCTCGGTGAGCACCACCAGCCGCCGGTCATATTCTTTTAGGTCTGAAGTGGAAAGAACGATCCCACGCTCAGTTACCTGATCTAATTCCATACTTAGTCCTTTATTACTTCAGGGAATAACCGTACTCCCTCATCAGCATCGTATTGTCCCGCCAGTCCGGGCGCACCTTGACGAAGAGCTTCAGATTCACTTGTTGTTCCAGCATATCCTCGATCTCCCGCCTTGCCCCGCTGCCGATCTTCCGCAGCATGGAGCCTTTCTTTCCGATAATGATCCCCTTATGGGATTCTCTCTCGCAGATGATGGTGGCATCAATATCCGTAAGGGACCCGTCCGGCCGCTCACTGAAACGCTCGATCAGCACCGCGATACCGTGGGGAATTTCCTTATCCAGATAGATCAGCGCCTGCTCGCGGATCAGCTCCGCCGCGATATCCCGCACTCTCTCCTCCGTTACAGTGTCCGGATCATAGAATAAGGGGCCTTCGGGAAGATATTTATAGATTGCCTCAAGGAGCTGATCCAGATTCTTCTCTTCTTCTGCCGACACGGGGATCAGCTCTGCGAAATCCATTTCCTTACTATAGGTATCAAGGCATTTCAACACCTGCTCATCATTTG
>Ga0265298_10010796_pt1 | contig 10749 bp, 12 predicted proteins | sample AusTroGonzalo_MG_3_FD_193486 | JGI IMG/M metagenome (GOLD analysis project Ga0265298, IMG submission 193486) | Bovine rumen microbial communities from tropical cattle in Woodstock, Queensland, Australia - Gonzalo_01 | ecosystem: Host-associated > Mammals > Digestive system > Stomach > Rumen ...
TGGAGGAAGCCATGGGCTTCTTTGAGAACCATCCCCAGATCCTGCGCAAGCTGGAGACGTTGTACGATGTGGGACTGGGCTATATGAAACTGGGCCAGGCTTCCACCACGCTCTCGGGCGGTGAGGCGCAGCGGGTGAAGCTGGCGACGGAACTGAGCCGGAAAGCGACCGGCAAGACGATCTACCTGCTGGATGAACCCACCACCGGCCTGCACATGGCGGACGTGGACCGGCTGATCCATGTGCTGCAGCGGCTGACGGACGCCGGGAACACGGTGCTGGTGATTGAACATAACCTGGACGTGATCAAGGTATCGGACTATATTGTGGACCTGGGCCCCGAAGGGGGCGACGAAGGCGGCACGGTTGTGGCGGCGGGAACGCCCGAGGAAGTGGCGGCGGTTGAGGCATCCCATACCGGCCGGTACCTGAAAAAAGTACTTTGACAGAACGGCGCGGAGGCTTGCTGTCCATTGACAAACACAGCCCGGAAAGGTACAATGGCGATGCCCGCGAAGGCGTTTGCAACAAGGGCTTGAGCGAAACAGAGACGAGTCGGGAATACCCGGGAGGAGGAAGACACAGTGGCCTGTACAGCGATTGTGGGAATCAACTGGGGAGATGAAGGAAAGGGCCGTATGGTCGATATGCTGACCGAGGCCTTTGACGTTGTCGTGCGTTTCCAGGGCGGGGCCAATGCCGGACATGTTGTCATCAACCAGTTCGGCCAGTTTGACCTGCACCTGCTGCCCTCCGGCGTCTGCCGGCCCGGTGTGGTGAATATCCTGGGCAACGGCGTGGCGCTGGATCCGGAGGCGCTGGTGAAGGAGATCGCGAACCAGAAAGGGATCGAGATCACGCCGGACAACCTCAAGATCAGCGAAAGGGCCTCCCTGCTGCTGCCGTGGCATCATCAGATTGACCTGCTGGAAGAGATGCGGCTGAAGGAAAAGAAACCCAGATCCGTCAAGGAAGGGATCGGCCCCTTCTATGCCGACAAGAACCAGAAAAAGACCATCCTGGCCGGGGAACTGTTTTATCCGGACAGGCTGAAAAAGCACCTGAAGGAGCTGCTTGCCTGGAAAAACCTGACGCTGGACAAGATCTACGGCGCGGAGCCCGTCAGTGAAAAGGAACTGACGGCCTGGGTTACCAAATACTGCGGCCAGATCAAGCCGTATATCCAGGACACCCGGGCGTACCTGATCAAGGCGGAAAGCGACCATAAGCGGATCCTGTTCGAGGCGCAGCTCGGCGCCCTGCGGGACCTGGATTACGGCGTGTATCCCTACACCACCTCCGTCAGCACGCTGGCGGCGTATGCGCCGATCGGCGCGGGTGTGCCCGGCATGGAGATTGACCGGGTCATCGGCGTGACCAAGTCCTACTCCACCTGTATCGGGGAAGGCCCCTTTGTCTGCGAGTACACCGGAAAAGAGGCGGAAAAATGGCGGGAGATGTGCCATGAATCCGATGACAGCGGCCGCACAGTCCGCATCGGGCCGATCGACCTGGTGGCGACCCGCTACGGCGCGGAAGTACAGGCGGCGACCGAACTGGCGATGACCAAGCTGGACGTGCTGAGCGAGCTGGATGAAATCCCGCTGTGCGTGGCCTACCGGCTGAACGGCGAGACGATTACGGATATGCCTTTCCCCGCGGCGATGGACAAGTGCGAGCCCGTGATTGAAACCATGAAGGGCTGGAAATGCGACATTTCCGGCGTGCGCAACTGGTGGGACCTGCCGGAGGAAGCGAAGGCGTTTGTCAACCGCGTGGAGCAGACCGTGGGCCAGGTCATCCGCTGGATTTCCGTGGGACCGGAACGCTACAGCATTATCCGCCGGGGTTAATTCAGATGATTCATCCACAGCGTGGATCATATATACAGCAAACATTTTAAGGAGGAGCAAGATGGACCTTTCACCACTTCAGAAAGCAAGATATGAGTACAGCCCCAAGCTGCCCGGGATGCTTCGCGGCGGTATCTCTGAGATTTCCGTCCGGGTCGGCGCGCCTACGGAAAGCGTTGCGGACCAGGACAAAATCAAGGCGCTTTTCCCCAACACCTACGGCAAGAACGAAATCACCTTCGTCAAGGGAAGCAACACCTCCGCGGCCAAAAAGCAGGTTGTGGGCGTGATCCTTTCCGGCGGACAGGCCCCCGGCGGGCACAATGTGATCTGCGGCCTGTACGACGCGATCAAGGCGACGGACAAGGCCAACGTGCTGCTGGGATTCAAGGGCGGCCCTTCCGGACTGATCGATGACGACTATATTGAGTTTACCGATGAGTATATCAACGCCTACCGGAACACGGGCGGATTCGATATCATTGGTTCCGGACGCACCAAGCTGGAAACGGAAGAGCAGTTCAAAATCGTGACGGAGGTCGCGAAAAAACACGGCCTGACGGCGATCGTGATCATCGGCGGCGACGATTCCAACACCAACGCGGCCGTGCTGGCTGAATACATGGCGGCCCATAACACGGGCGTCCAGGTCATCGGCTGCCCCAAGACGATTGACGGCGACCTGAAGAACGAGGACATCGAAGCCTCCTTCGGTTTTGACACGGCGACCAAAACCTATTCCGAACTGATCGGCAATATCGAAAGAGACGCCAATTCCGCCAAGAAATACTGGCATTTCATCAAGGTGATGGGACGTTCCGCCTCCCATGTCGCGCTGGAGTGCGCGCTGGAGACGCAGCCCAACGTCTGCCTGATCGGCGAGGAAGTGGCCGCGAAGAAGATGTCCCTCGCGGAAATCACGAACTACATTGCCGACTCTGTTGAGAAGCGGGGAAACAACGGCGAAAACTTCGGCGTCGCCATCATTCCCGAAGGCATCGTGGAGTTCGTTCCCGAGTTCTCCAGGCTGATCGCGGAGATCAATGAACTGCTGGCCGGCAAAAAGACGGAAGAATTCAACGCGCTGCCGGACTGGAACGCCAAGTACGAGTTTATCAAAAAGGGCCTTTCCGATGAGTCCTTCGCGGTATTCGCGATCCTGCCGGACTTTGTCCAGAAGCAGCTCTTCCTGGAGCGGGATCCCCACGGCAACGTACAGGTTTCCCTGATTGAATCCGAACAGCTCTTCTCCGAAATGGTGAAAAACGAGCTGGACAAGAGGAAAGCGGCCGGCACATACAAGGGCAAGTTCGGTTCCCAGCACCATTTCTTCGGTTACGAGGGAAGATGCGCGTTCCCGTCCAACTTCGACGCCGACTACTGCTATTCCCTGGGATACAACGCGTTCATGCTGATCCAGTACGGCTATACCGGATATCTTTCCAAGGTTTCCAACATCTCCAGGCCCGCTGAAGAGTGGGTTGCGGGCGGCATGCCCATCACCAAGATGATGAACATGGAAAGAAGAAACGGCGAGGACAAGCCCGTGATCAGGAAAGCCCTGGTTGAGCTGGACGGCGCACCTTTCCGGTACTTCGCGGAGCACCGGGATGAGTGGGCAGTGAAAACCTCCTTCACCTATCCCGGAGCGATCCAGTATTTCGGACCTGCCGAGGTCTGCGACCTGACCACCAGGACACTGGCGCTTGAAAAGGGCCAGAAGTAAAAAATCTGCCCCCTGAGTTTTCAGGGGGCATTTTCCTGCCGCAAATCAGGATTTCTGAAAGCCGTTAAACCAGGCACGCTGTTCAAACGGCTTTTTCTTTGGGTTTACCGGCTTACTCACGGCGATTCCCACGGGCAGGATACAGACCAGCTCATAATCCTCCGGAACGGCCAGGATCCGGGCAATCTTCGCGCCGATCCGGTCCGTATCCGTGATATGTCCTTCATACCAGCAGCTTTCATAGCCCAGGGCCGTGATTGCCAGGAGCATATTCTCAATGGCCGCGGCATAATCCTGCGTGGCGAAACACCGGTCCCGGTAGGCGTTGATCCGCTGGGTCAGGACGCAGATCAGGGCAGGCGCCGTGACGGCGACCGGCGGATCGATCACCGCGTGAATCTGCTTCAGGATTTCAGGATCATCCACGGCGATCAGGCTGGTGGTCTGTTTGTTGCAGCCCGACGGGGCAGCCAGGCCGGCCTCCAGAATGACCGCCAGATCCTCCCGGGGAACGGGATCCGGCCGGTATTTCCCGCGGTAGCTGCGGCGGGAAAGGATGGATTCAATCAACGGATTGCTCATGGATACACCTCGCTCGGCAGACGGATTTTTCATCCGCGCTGATTATACCAGATCCGCCCGATTTGTCCAAACCGCGGCGAAAGCGATCATTTTTTATTGACGGGCCTGTTTTTTCAATGATATAATGTCCTGTATTTTCAATATCTGTATCATTTCTGGGAGGGATTCGATGTCCGGACATTCCAAGTGGCATAATATTCAGGCGAAAAAGGGCAAGGCAGACGCGCAGCGCGGCGCGGTGTTCACCAAAATCGGCCGCGAAATCGCGATCGCCGTCCGTGAAGGCGGCGCCAATCCGGAGTCCAACGGAAAACTGCGGGATATTATCGCCAAAGCCAAGGCGAATAATATGCCGAACGACAATATTCAGCGTTCCATCAAAAAGGCCAGCGGCGAACTGAGCAACGTGGTCTATGAAGAAATCACCTACGAAGGCTATGCCCCCGGCGGCGTGGCCGTGATCGTTGACTGCATTTCCGACAACCGCAACCGTACGGCCAGCGACGTGCGCCACTGCTTTGCCAAATACGGCGGCAACCTGGGAACCACCGGCTCCGTCGGTTTCATGTTTGATGAGCGCGGCGTGCTTGTGGTGGAAAGGGAACCCGGCAGCGATGAGGACGAGATGATGATGACCGCCCTGGACGCCGGCGCCGAAGACGTGAAAGTGGATGACGACGTTTACGAAATCCTGACCGCTCCGAACGATTTCAGCACAGTGCGCGAGAACCTGGAAAAGCAGGGACTGACCTTCCTCTCCGCGGAAGTGGCGAAGATCCCCCAGAACACAGTGGCTGTGACCGATCCGGACACCGTCCTGAAGATCCAGAAGATGCTGGACCTGCTGGAAGAGAACGACGACGTGCAGAACGTGTACCACAACGCGGATCTGCCGGACGAGGACGAAGAAGAATAATTTGCCCGGAACCGGGCGTGATGGCCGATATCCGGGCAGCGGGTATCGGCCTGTTCTTTCACTCTGACCACCTGGAGGGAGGCGCTTCGCATGACGATGCTGGAGATTATCGCAAAAAAGAAATTCGGGCAGGAGCTCAGCCGGGACGAGATTGTCTTTTTCGCCAACGCGGCGGCGGAGAAAAGCGTACCGGATTATCAGCTGTCGGCGCTGCTGATGGCCATCCGGCTGAACGGCATGACGGACCGGGAAACCACCGATCTGACCCTGGCCATGCGGGATTCGGGAGATATCGCGGACCTGTCCGCGATTCCCGGGATCAAGGTGGACAAGCATTCCACGGGCGGTGTGGGCGACACGACAACGCTGGTGCTGGCTCCGCTGGTGGCGGCCTGCGGCGCGCCGGTCGCCAAAATGAGCGGACGCGGCCTGGGACATACCGGCGGTACGCTGGATAAGCTGGAATCCATTCCAGGGCTCAGCGTAGCCCTTTCGACAGAGGACTTTATCCGCCAGGTCAAAGAGATCGGCGTGGCGGTGGTCGGGCAGACCGGAAAGCTGGCACCGGCGGACAAGACGCTGTACAGCCTGCGGGACGTAACCAGCACGGTGGACTCGCTGCCGCTGGTTGTTTCCTCTATCCTGAGCAAGAAACTGGCGGCCGGATCGGACGCCATCGTCCTGGATGTGAAGACGGGCTCCGGCGCGATCATGCATACGCTGGAAGACAGCCTGAAGCTGGCGTTGAATATGGTTTCCGTGGGCGAACTGGCGGGTAAACCGATCGTAGCCGTGGTGACCGGCATGGACCAGCCGCTGGGCACCCATGTGGGCAACGCGCTTGAAGTGAAGGAAGCGATTGATATCCTGGCCGGCCGGGCCGGCGGGGACCTGCTGGAAGTGTCCCTGACGCTTGGCGGATATATGCTGCTGCTGGCCGGGAAGGCGGAGACGCCGGAAGCCGGCAAGGAAATGATGCGGGAAGCCATCACATCCGGCGCGGGACTGAAGAAGCTGAAGGAAATGATCGCGGCACAGGGCGGCGACCCCGCTGTATGCGACGATCCGGCCCTGCTGCCGCAGGCAAAAGTGGTCCGTCCGGTGCGGTGCGACGCCACGGGCTGGGTGACCAAAATGGATACGATGGCGCTGGGCATGGCGGCCCAGGCCATGGGCGCGGGACGGATGAAGGTCGACGACGTGCTGGATTATTCGGTGGGCTTTGTGCTGAATGTCCGGATCGGTGACAGGGTGGATATCCCGACGCCGCTGTGCACGCTGTATGCCCGCAGCGAAGAAGACGCCGACCGGGCGGAAGCGGCCATCCGCGCCGCGATTACCATCGGCCATGAGCCCTGCGGGCGGGCGCCTGAGTTTTATGCGATTGTAACGAAGGACGGCATTTGGCGGATGGGAGAGAATTCATGAAGTCAGCTCTCCTGAAGGGATTCCGCCACGGCATTCCCATCGGCCTGGGCTATCTGAGCGTATCCTTTGCCTTCGGCATGAAGGCGGTGGGGGACGGACTGACGGTGCTGCAGGCTGTGCTGATCTCCATGACCAACCTGACCAGCGCCGGGCAGATTGCCGCGCTGCCCCTGATGATCAGCGGCGCGAGCCTGGCGGAAATGGCGCTGACCCAGCTGACCATCAACCTGCGCTATGCGCTGATGGGCCTGAGCCTTGGCCGGAAACTGGATGAAAGCATGGGAACCGTGCAGCGGATGATCTTCTCCTTTGCGAACACCGATGAGATTTTCGCGGTTGCTTCCTCCCAGCCCGGGAAAATCGGGAAGCATTACCTGTACGGCCTGATGATCGCACCGTGGATCGGCTGGTCACTGGGCACGCTGATCGGCGCGGCGGCGGGAACGCTGCTGCCGGTTTTTGTGCGTTCCGCGCTGGGAATCGCGATTTACGGAATGTTTCTCGCGATTATCCTGCCGCCGGCGCGCCAGCGCAGGCCGGTGCGTTTTGTCGTGCTGACAGCGGTTGCGCTGAGCCTTTGCTTCCGCTATATTCCCGGCCTCAACACGGTATCTTCGGGGTTTGTGATCATCATCTGCGGTGTGGCCGCGGCGGCGCTGGGCGCCTGGCGGTTTCCTGCGAAGGAGGATGCCGCATGAAATGGTCTGTTTTCCTGCCGTACCTCGCGGTTACGGCCGGGGTAACCTATCTGATCCGGATGCTTCCGCTGACGGTATTCCGCCGGGAGATCAAAAACCGGTATATCCGTTCCTTCCTGGCCTATATTCCGTACGCGGTTCTGGGCGCCATGACCTTTCCGGACGTGTTCTACTCGACGGGAGATATCAGGACGGCCGCCTGCGGCGTCGCGGTGGCGGTGCTGCTGGCCTGGCGGGGGCGCAGCCTGCTGACGGTGGCGGTCGCGGCCTGCTGCGCGGTGGCGCTGGCGCAGGGATTCCTGCTGCTGGTCTGATGGCAACCGCGCCGCAAAAAAAGCCCGGAAGCTGCATCAGGTACAGGACGGCATACGGAGGAACGGGGAACGAAAGATGAAACGGGTAATCAGGCAAACCGGGGTGCTGGCAGGCATACTGATCCTGATCTGTGTGCTTTGCCGGTTCTTCTTTTTCCGGGATTATACCGTCTATGTGCCGGTCCATCCGGGCGTTGGGAAAATGCTCCGGCAGGAGAATATAGAGGCGGCCCTGGCGGAAAACAGCGCTTTCACGCTGGAGGAAACGACCTTCGGCGACCGGTATGTGGCGGTCCGCATCCATCCCGAAGAAGCCGGAACCTCGTTCATGACGTTCAGCGCGGACGACGACCGGTTTTCCGTGACAGAGGGATTCCGGGTCGGGCGGTTTGACACGGTGTACGACCTGAGCACGGGCGGATTCAACGGCGACAGCGTGGTGATGATCGCCGTGACGGTATTCTGGCTGGCGGTCAGCGCGATCATGATCTGGAATTACACACAGGCGAAGGGATCCTCCTTCTACGCCTATTCATCGGTATATTTCGCCGGGTTCTTCCTGTTTGCGCTGGTGACCGGCATCGTGATGGCCTCCGTGACGGCGGGACACCTGATCAGGCCTGCACAGTACAGTATGATGGGCATCTACAGCACGATCAACAGGGCGAGCGTCAAATTCATGGAACTGAGCGCTCCGCTGCTGCTCCTGTTCGCCGGAGCAATGGCGGTCAGCAATATCGTGCTGCTGCGGCGGGAAGGAAAAAAGCCGCAGAACATGCTGGGGCTGCTGGTGAGCCTGCTGCTGATCGGCGGGGAAGCGCTGGGCTGGTATCTTTTCAGCCGGGATTATTCAGGTCCGGAATGGGAGATCAGGATCCGCAGCGCGCTGGAGAATACGTACGCGACGGTATTTGTGTATTTTGAGTGCATGCTGATCGGCGCGGCAGCCTGCGCCATCCGGGCCGCGATATACCGGCCGGAGAGGGACAAGGATTTTATCCTGATCCTGGGATGCTGGTTCCGGAAGGACGGAACCCTGCCGCCGCTGCTGCGGGGCAGGGCGGACAAAGCACTTGGCTTCTGGCGCAGGCAGAAGGAGGAAACCGGCAGGGAAGCCCTGCTGATCCCCAGCGGCGGACAGGGACAGGATGAGCCGATGCCTGAAGCGGAAGCAATCCGGAATTACCTGAAAACGCAGCAGGTCCCGGAGGAACTGATCCTTCCGGAGAGCCGATCCCTCAATACCCTGCAGAATATGATGTTTTCCCGGCAGCTGATCCGGGAAAGGAATCCGGAAGGCAGGACGCTTTTTGCCACCTCCGACTATCACGTGTTCCGCAGCGGCGTATGGGCCAATGAAGCCGGACTTCCGGCCGAAGGGATCGGCAGCAGGACCCGCTGGTGGTTCTGGCCCAACGCGTTCATGCGGGAAACGATCGGGCTGTTCCAGAAACGCTGGAAACAGGAACTCCTGCTGCTGGCTGTGCTGATCGGATTCTTCCTGGCGCTGGCAGCTGTGCTGGACTGAGAAAAGCCGGCAGCGGATTCATTTTTTTCTGGACAATCCGTGGTATTATCATTTATGATAAAAAGCAAGAAGAAAAAAATCATATACTACGAGGAGGAAATACAGATGACGATTGAAAAGAAGGTCAACGGAAACGCGCTGGAAATCGCGGTGGAAGGCCGCCTGGACACCATGACCGCGCCGGAACTGGAAGCGGAACTGGGCAAAAGCCTGGACAGCGCGGAAACCCTGACGCTGGATTTCAGCAAGCTGGAGTATATCTCTTCCGCCGGCCTGCGGGTGCTTCTTTCCGCCCATAAGGCCATGAGCGGCAAGGGCGGCATGAAGGTGATCCATGTGAACGAGATTGTCCGGGAAGTATTTGAGGTCACCGGATTTACCGACATTCTGAACATCGAATAAGCATTCAGGAGAAGGGAAAAACTATGAAAACAGATGTCATTACGGTTTCCAGCAAAGGAAAGCGGATGGAGAGCGCGCTGGCCCAGGTTGACAAACTTGCGGCTTATAAGGGACTGTCTCCGAAAGACGCGCTGCATCTGCGGCTGCTGACCGAAGAGATGATGGGCATGATGCGCTCCATCACCGGCGAGACAAACGGCGAGTTCTGGATTGAGGATGAAGACGGTGTGTATCAGCTGCACCTGCGGGTGGCGACAAGGCTGAGCGCCGATGAACGGGAACAGCTGCTGGCAGCGTCATCCACAGGCAAAAACGAATCCGCCAGGGGCCTGATGGGCCGCCTGCGGGATTTCTTTGACTGGAGTTCGGATGAGGACCTGGACGCGGTTTCCAATCCGCTCCTGCTGCCGGATATGTTTGATTCCACCTCTCCCACGCTGGACTGGGAATGGTCCATGATACGGTATGAGAACGCGCTTTCCGCCCGGGTGGAAAAGAACGAAGCCGGCGCGAAGGAAGCCTGGGACGAGCTGGAAAAATCCGTTGTGAAACATGTTGCCGATGATGTGAAGGTTTCCATTCGCAGCGGCATTGTGGAAATGATCATTTACAAAAAACTGGCCTGAGCAGGCCGGTGTGAAACAGACCGGGAGCAAACCTGCCGCAATCGGCAAGGAAGGAGGGGCAGCCGTGGAGGAAATGACGCTGGACGCTGTGACGGGCAATCTTGACAGGATCACCGACTGGGTTAACAGCAAACTGGACACATACGGCTGCCCGGCCAGAGCCCGTATGCAGATCGATGTGGCCATTGATGAAATTTTCAGCAACATTGCCCGCTATGCCTATCCGGGAAAAACGGGCAGGGCAACCGTTTGCTGTGATTACGCGGACGGGTTTGTTTCGATCTCTTTTACAGACGACGGAATCAGCTATAATCCGCTGGAGAAGCAGGATCCGGATACCACTTTGCCGGCGGCGGAAAGGGAGATCGGCGGCCTGGGGATTTTCCTGGTCAAGAAAACCATGGACGCGATGGAATACCAGCGCCTGGATGGCTGCAATGTCCTGACGATCCGGAAAAAAATCGACGGGTAAATGCCGGCTGCGCTCCGGAGTGCGTATCAACAGGAGGCAGCCGGTTTTGTTTTTATCTGAATAATCTGTTGAAGAATCAAACTGGCAGGGAGGATTGAAACAATGAAAAAACGGATGATCCTGGCTGCTGTAATGGCTGTTGTGATGACGGCGGCGCTTTTTTGCGGCCCGGCGGCGGCAGAGACGGATATGAATGCGGACTAT